>Ga0126373_10002347_pt1 | contig 13944 bp, 31 predicted proteins | sample PanSoiMetPlot_11_FD_92545 | JGI IMG/M metagenome (GOLD analysis project Ga0126373, IMG submission 92545) | Tropical forest soil microbial communities from Panama - MetaG Plot_11 | ecosystem: Environmental > Terrestrial > Soil > Tropical forest > Bulk soil | place: Panama | collected 2016-02-17 | reverse complement strand
TGTACGCCAAGCGCATCGTGGCTCGTAAGTACCCCCTCCTGACCTCGGCTAAGCGCAGAGCCAAGGTTCGCCAACTAGCGGAGTCCCCACGGCTCCGCGCAATGGCCCGGATCAGACTGCGCCTCAGGAGGCAATCCAATGGGTACTGATCCCAAAATGAAAGTGTCCTTCGTCATTCCCTTCTCCAAGCTGGCGACAGTTTGCGGTGCTATGGAGGGCGAGATGGAGGATTTCTCCGCGGTGCAGCTTGGCGCTGGGCACGTCTCAGCGCCAACCCGGCATTCCCCACAGCACTACGCTATGGGCCACAGCAAGACCAACCGCAGCGTCAGCGCAGTCATCCTCGATGCGCTGAAGCTCGCTCCCAACCGACGCCTTCACCGTGACGTGTTGAAGAAGCTGGTCAAAGAAGACGGCTGGAGTGAGAACTCAGTCACTCCCTCCGTCTCCGACCTTATCAAAGCCAAGGCCGTCAAGCGTGATCCCGACGGCATTGTGACGATGCTCTAACCCACCCCCCGGAGCCTACCCATGAAGCACTCACACCCACTCCGCATCCCTCAAGTGACCGGGAGCCGCACGAATGGACTATCATCAGGAGAGGCCGCCCTAGTTCCACTCGGAGTCTACGTGTTGTACCATGGCTCCCGCGTAGTTCACATCGAGGCCACGACGGATGTATTCGCCAAGATCCGCACCACTCCGCACACTCATGATCGAGTGGAGATTATCTGGTGCTTCTGTGAAGAGGAGGCGCAAGCTGTAGCCGAGGAGTGGCGAGCGGCAGCAGCAGCGGCAGCCACGGCTCCTCCCGAGCCTAAGCGTAAGCTCCTCGCCACTCCAGCCAAGGTCAGGCCGCGAGGGGTATTAGACTAAAGTATTACGACCAAAGTATGGCTTGACTTTCCCTGCCAGATGTGCCATACTAGACGCCGCAATGAAAGGAGGAAACCCAACCCCAACGCATTCCCAACCAACGGAGCAATCCAAATGACTGAGATGCACATTCCCGTCACGAAGGCCGGTCCCGGCCAAACTGTCCTCATCGACACGGATAAGGTCGATGAAGGTATCTACGTGAAGGCCCTGTTCGAAGGCTTCAAGGCTCTCGTGAACGGCGGCGCTAGCAAGCTGACGCCGTATTCCAAAGCGACCAACGATGATGAGCGCGCCAAGTTTCGTGCTGCGGCTATGGAGCTGGCCGAGGCTCGCGTTGTCCAGATGAACGATGGCACGCTGAAGGTCGGCCGTGGCGCTAGCAAGTCCGACGACGTTCCGGCGGCTGTCAAAGTCGAAGCTCGCCGCATCGCGAAGGAGCTTATCAAGGACACCATCAAGAAGAACGGAGGCAAGGTGTCCCATTACAAGCCCAGCGAAATCACCGCTGCGGCGAACGACCTCATCGCCGACCCGACCAATGGGCCGGGCTTCATCGAGATGGCGAAGGAGAACCTCGCCAACCGCAAGAAGAGCAACATCGCTATCACCCTTCCCACTCTCAAGGAAGACCCCAAGATGGTGGCGAAGGCGGAAGAGGCCAAGCTCCAGAAGAAGGCCAAGACCCTCTCGGTCGCACAGTCCGGCAAGGTCACTCCTCGCGTCGCTCCGGCTGGCGCTGTGAAGCATTAAGCCACGGATGCACTGGCTAGTGCTAACTCTGGGGTGGGAGAATAGTCCCCCATCCCAACCTACCAACAGGAAATCCCCACATGCTTAAGCAACACGAAATCGCTTTCAAGGACATGTTCCACGGACTCGCCGAGAGTCTCGAAGAACTGTCCAGCCTTCGCTCCCGCAATGTCGAACTGGAGCGCATCTCCAGCGAGGATGCGCAGACTATCGCCCAGCTTTCCGACGCCAAACACGGCTTGGAGAGCCTCGTCGAGGAACTCCGCGCCAAGCTGAACGATGCGCTGTCTCGTGAGGCGCAACTTCGCTCCGATCTGCATCTCACGCAGGCTCAGAACGTGGACAAGGATCGGGAAATCGCCGACTTGCAGCACACCGTCAACTATCTCGACGGCCAGATGCAGCAGGCTCATGCCGACCTCAACCATCTGCACAATGAACTGGCGCATACTTCCGCGGTGCTGGCCGAACGTCAGGCTGTGCTTGACAAGGCTTACGCTCTTTTCGGTATGGCTCCGCCCGCTCCGTCCCTTCCTGAACCTGTGGCGGAGCCTGCGCAATCGGTTCAGGTGACTGCTCCCGCCCCGGAGGTGGCGACTCCTCTCCCTTTCGACTTGTCGCAGCGGGATACCAGCGGAGCGCCTTCGCCGACGCCTTCGCAAGAGCATATGCACGAAACCGAGGCTGAGAAGCCGCTTCCGACGGTGTATACTTTCGGTGGGTGAGCACGTCAAGTAGGCACTTCGTAGGGGGGCTTCGGCTCCCCTACTCTTTGCTTGAGGATGCACGAAATCATAATGGGATGCACGAATTCACTTGACTTTGATTTAAAAGTGTGCTATACTGTAAGGGTACAATGAAGAAAGGGTTAGACATGCGAAGCTTCCGACGCCGAGGTGGAACCATAGGCTATCCCATACGCAAGCGTCACGAGTCTGGCTCTGGCTGTACCCAACACCATGCCACGCGATGAAGTAGAGGCGTTGTACGTGATGAGAGACGAGAAAGCCCGCCGCCGCCATGCTCAACACACCAAGGTCACAGAAGCATCCAACGAGAGGAAGATTGCAAAGCTAGGCGAACCCAAACCCGGCACATACCGCAAGGGCACTGTCACACTCGCCGGGCGCGACCATTCCAAGGACGACCCCACATGAACCCACTGGCTCAAATGGTAATCGCCACACTCAATAAGCGCAAGGCGCTCACGTGTGCAATTACACCCACTGCGCTCGCCCCTCCGCCCGCATGGGCGGTGTTGTGCTGGGTAGAGAACGGGAACCTAGTCCTAGACTTCAAAGGTGGCAGGGTCACGATCCCTGCCATTCACATATCGCGCGCTATACCGTTGCTCAAGGAGCCTCGCAATGCCAAACACCACGGATGACCTCTTCGCCGCCATAGCGGAGGCCGGTTTCCTCGTCAACAACCTGTTCCAATGCAACACTCGCCAATGGCAAGCTAACCTTCGCTCGCCAGCGGGCTTTACCGAGTTCGGTCTAGGCCGCACGCCTGCCGAGGCGTTAGACGAATGCCTTCACCGTATCTCCGCGCTAATCCCAGACCAGCCGCGCCCAGCACCCAGCTTCACCATCGAACAGCGCCAGTCGCTTCGGACCCTGCTCGGGATCGGAGCCACCACCACCGCGCCTATCCGCCGGAGAGCCTAATGGCAAACGCACACACCAAGAGAGGGCGTTACCTTACCATCGTCGAGGTTCGCGCTATCAAGGCCGACCTTGCCCGCGGGGTGAGGCCGACCACCATCGCGTCACGCTACGGTGTGTGCTTGAAGACCGTTTACCTGATCCTCACTCGCGAACTGCATCGGGAGGTAGCATGAAGTACGAAACCACCTGTGGGATGCCTACCGAAGGCGAGACCTACGCCAAGCTGATGGAGCACCTACGCGAGAGCCAGGAATGCGCCGCTATGCTGGCCCACCTCCACCGTGCGAATGACCGAACCGTCACCGCGAACGGCTGGCTTGCGGTGTCGGAACACCTCCGCAAGATGCAGTTCACCATCACCAACATAGCCGTGGGGAAAATGTCATGACCCACTCTATCTCCCAGTACCGTCCGCTACCACCCGTCGTGGCGAGTAGCGAGATGCGCTTAACCTCCCTCGAAGCACGCTGCGCAGCATTGGAGGCTACCTTGGCACAGCCACTAGCAACCTATCAGGTGGACCACACTACTGGGTTACCCATCACACCCTCGATTAAGTCGCCCCTCGTCAACGACTCCACCCCAGTCTGGCAGGTCCCTAGCTCCCGACAGAAGTACACCCATATCAACGCGGCAGGCTCGTTCACCCTCCACACCGTGCCGTGTGTTATCTTCGGCTACACCATCAACTCCGCTGCGGCGAAGGCAACGTTCAACATACGCAACGGGGTAGACACCACCGGGGATCTAATCGCCCAGATCGATGCCACCGCTACGCCCGGCTCGGTTATCTTCCCAGGTGGAGGCATCTACTGCCCGAACGGCCTGTTCGTCAACGTCTTCTCCACGCCGGATATAACCATTGTGTCTGGACAGTAACCCGCCCCCACCACCGCCACCACCACCACCGAAGGAGGAACACATGGGCGCACGGTTCAACTTCAACACCACCGAAGGCACCTGCGAGGTATCCTGGGGCGAGCCGGAGTACAGCACCCGACGCTCGATGGTGATGCCTGTCACCATCGACCAGTTGCTAGCTTGGCGCAAGGGTAAGCTGATACAGGATGCCATGCCGCAACTCACTCCAGACCAGCGCGAGTTCATCATGTCTGGCATCCTCCCGGACGAGTGGGACGCCATGTGGAGGGACGACGAATGAGCATGTCTCCCAACCTCATGGCTTACGAGAGCGAGATAACCGCCTTCGAGCAGGCTAAGCAGTCCCCCCGCGGGATACGCATCGAGTTCGATGACCTTGCCGCAGCGAGGTACTACGCTAACCGGCTCCACTATGCACGCAAGCGCGATCGGATGGAGAACACGCGCCTGTTCGGGCCACAGACGCCTATGCACGGGCGGTCCGAGTTCGATGCGATCCGTGTGCGACTGCGGGAGGACAAGATAGGCCACTGGTGGGTCTACCTTGAGAAGAACGAGGAAATCCCCGGCAATGTCGAAGAGTTATGAGCCCCGCCATGCGCTTCGACGGAGCGACTGCCCTGCAACTCTGGTATGCCGCTCTCGCCGAGGAGATTGGCATTACCTTCGTGATCGAACCCGCGGACTTCGCTACCTTCCGACAGAAGATGTACGAAGTCCGCAAGGACGCGGGGGACCCACGGTTACAGACGCTTACCTTACACATCAATGCCGATAGACGCCGAGTGTTAATCTACCACGATGAGAGACTACCATGAAACGCCAGAGCGCAGCCGAGGTGGCGTTAGCTAAGCAATCACGCCACCTCGAGAAGATGATAGACGACCTCCTCGTTGAGCAAGAGAAGACCCACGCAAGGATCAACACGATTAAGGAAGTGAAGGCCTTCATCGACAAGCAGATCGACGCGCTGTACCTCGCACGCAAGCAAGCATCGGAGTCACGCAAATGAGCCAACAACCCAAGCGCTATGCCTGTGCCTTCTGCGAAGCCGTCATCGTCACCAGCGAGACGGGGAAGTTCACCGTGACTCACACTGTCGCCGGCGCACGTCGGGGGCAGTGGGCGTTCTGCTGTCAGGAACACGCTTGGCGCTACATGGCTCGGATCGACCTGACACCGCAGCTGATGGGTGGGTCACTACCGCCGCTCCCACCTGAATACTAGCCCGAGGCTTGCCGCCATGAAACATACCGAGCGCAAGCTCTTTATCGACACTATCCATCGACTAGCCGAGGCTATCACTGAACTACAGAAGGAGTTGGAAAATGTCAGATCTAGACGAACTGATGAGTCTCGATCCCCTCGGGCTAACAAACGCAGACATAGACGCAATCATCGCTTATCACCGGAAGAGCAAGGAAGCCGGACCGAAGCCGCGCAAGGAAACGGGGCCGACGATGAAGGTGGACCTGACTCTGCTTGGATTGAAACCGTCAGCGCCAGCAGCGCCAAAGATTAACAGGAGGGCGTGATGAGCCAGCCGAGGGATAACAGACTAGGACGCCTTGCCTTGCGCACCCAAGGGGATTGGTGGGTGGCTTACTACGCCTCGCCTAACACCATGCAGGGCGCGGTGGAACTCGGCCGGGTTCGCCTTCGCTTCGTGGCCGACCCCATGCGCAAGAACGCGTTCATCGACCTAATGCGCGAGGCTGTAAGCGATGTGATCGAGGAGTCCATCGGCCTACGCCCGAAGTGGCCGACCGAGCCAGAGCAAGCACCGGAGAGTGAAAGGGAGTCACGTAATGGATAAGCCTGCTGTACCTTCCCCATTCCTACCCGGGACCCGCATCCAGTACGCTTGGGATGCGACCTCGATTAGCTACCTCAAGCAATGCCCGAGGCTGTATCAGTACATCATGCTGGAAGGCTGGGTGTCCAACGCCGACTCGGTACACCTCACCTTCGGCAACCTGTTCCACGAGGCGGTGGCGACGTACGACAAGCTCGCCACCTCGGGGTTGCATCACGAAGACGCGGTTCGCCAGACTATCCGCGAACTGCTAGTGAAGTCCGCCGAGTTCGATCCGGATCAGGGCGAGAAGGCTGGGAAGTACAAGAACCGGGACTCGCTGGTGAGGTCGGTGGTGCTATACCTCGACCATCGACACGACGACACGATGCGGACGTACATTCTAGCGAACGGTAAGCCAGCGGTGGAGTTGTCCTTCACCTTTGAGCTCCCGTTCGGTCCGGGCTCCGGCGAAGTGTACGAGCAACCGTACATGCTCTGCGGGCATCTGGACAGAGTGTGCCAAGACCCCAACGGCGACCTGTTCGATGAGGACCACAAGACTACCATCAGGACCCCGGGGCAGTACTACTTCGATCAGTACGACCTCGATACCCAGATGACGCTTTACACCCTAGCCGGGAAGGTCCTCCTCAACGCGCCGATACGCGGGGTCATGGTCAATGCGGTGCAGCTGCTACTCGAACCACCGTACAACCGCTTCGTGCGTGGGATCACCTATCGCACGGCGGATCAGTTGGAGGAATGGATAGGCGATCTGCAACACTGGCTTACCATGGCCGAGTGGTACGCTACCAACGACGTCTGGCCGATGAACGACACAGCCTGTGACAAGTACGGTGGGTGTCGGTTCCGCGACGTGTGTAGCCGGTCACCCAGCGTGCGCAACATCTGGCTGAAAGACAAGTTCCACCAGCTGCCACCGGAGGAGCGCTGGAACCCGCTTAAGCCAAGGTAAGGAGCCAGCCCCATGACCGAAGAAGCCCTAGCCGCAGTTGAGGAACTTATCAGGCTTGTGTATCACGACCACCTCAACAACGGCGATATTCTCTCCAACAACACCGTCACCATGGCGGCGCATGTCTCTTGGCTGATGAAGACGGAGGAGGCCCAGTTGAATGAACGAAAAGCACGTCCAACTCCTCCGGCTGGTGACCAACCAGCTTGACTACCTCGCTGACATGGCGCAAGCGGAGGGGGACCCCACAGCCTACCACGGCTTCCTCCTCTGCCTACGCCACACCACCGAACTCGTCCTCGCAATCATAGCGGAACTGGAAAATGACCAAGCTGTCAGACCATCACTCTAACACCCTCGTGAAGCTCCTCCTCATCGGTGATGCTAAGTCTGGCAAGACTGGCTCGCTGGTGAGTCTCGTCAAGGCCGGGTATAAGCTTCGGATACTTGACATGGACAACCTCCTGGATATTCTGAAATACCTCTGCGAGCGAGAGTGCCCAGACAGCATCAACAACGTGGAGTATCGCACGCTACGAGACAAGCGACGGGCGACTAGTCAAGGCATGGTCCTCGACGGCGCGCCGAAAGCTTTCGTGGACGCGGTCAAGATGCTCGATAGCTGGTGCTACACCGACCTCGATGGCAGCGTGGTGGACCTCGGGCATCCTTGTGACTGGGGGCCGGATAGCATCCTGGTCATCGACTCGCTCTCCCGCCTGTGCGATGCCGCTTACGACTGGAGGGAGACGCTAGCACCTCGCGGGCGCTCCGGCGAGTACGACGGCCGAGCGGTGTACGGCGATGCCCAGGATGCCATCGAGTCCCTGCTAGCTGGCCTCACCTCCCGCACGTTCAAGACCAACGTCATCGTGATCGCGCACGTGCAGTACCTCGACCTACCAGATGGTGGGCGGAAGGGCTTCCCACAGGGAGTAGGTCAGAAGCTCTCCCCGAAGATACCACAGTACTTCCCTTCGGTCGTACACTACTCCAACAAGAACGGCAAGCGCGTGATCAAAACCACCTCGACCCCGCTTATCGATCTAGCCAACCCAGCGCCACACCTGATCGATGCAGAGTACCCGATGGAAACCGGGCTCGCTACGTTCTTCGCCGCGCTGCGTTCCCGCCCAACCGAGCCAGAAGAGGAGGCGCCGCCCCAGACACCACCGAAGAAGATTACCACCATCAGCACACGCAGAGGGTAACTCATCATGATGAACAAGCCAACATTCTCAAGTATTCTCGACCGGCCGGGGTCAACCATTGAGCAACCCAAGCCGTTGCCTATTGGGACGTACCTCATCACGGTCGCTGGCCTACCGAGGTATGACAAGTCCTCTAAGAAAGGCACCGACTTCGTCGAGTTCACTCTACAACTCGTCGCGCCACAGGACGACGTGGACCCCGAAGCCTTCGAGGAGTCTGGCGGGCTCTTCAACCGCGACGAGACTCCCCGCGTGATCAAGGACACGTTCTACATCACGGAGGACGCAGCGTGGAGGCTGAAGAAGTTCCTCGAAGACCTCGGGTTCGACTTCTCCGACGAGGAGCTCACCCTGCGTGAAGCCGCGGAGAACTCCGCCAACCGTGAGTGTTACATCCTAATTGGGCACGAGACTAGCGAGGATGGCACTCGGACATTCGCTCGGGTGACGGACTCCGCTGCGGTGTGAGGCAGGCAGCAGGAGGGGGCCAACCCGGTCCCCTCCTAACCCACGGAGGGCGTAACATGGAATGGGCGGCTTTATACATCGGGCTCACCATAGCCACAGCGTTGGTAGCGCTATGGCTAGCCGAAGCCTACATAGTGAGGGATGACATGAGCGACACACTCCCAGGGTCCAGCTGGATCAACCCGATTTGGTACCGAGGCTACCGGATATTCGTCACCGAGACTGGTTACTTCGACTACGTGCATGACGACTACGACGGCGCACCGGATAGCGGCGACCACCGCGCTGGGTACGCCCGCACAGTGGACGAAGCCAAGGCCGCGATCGACGAGATGGAGGAGCCAACCGATGCTAAGGCATAACATGACCTGCCCCGAGTGCGGCAACTTTACCGACACAGTGACTGACCCTATCGGCAAGCCGGCTCTGCTAAGGCCCGGCTCAGTTATGATCTGCCTCTACTGCGGCCACGTCTCGATCGTCGCTGACACCCGCGGCAACGTGCGGGAGCCTACCACCGATGAGTCGCTGGAAATCCACCAAGACCCGCTGATGCGGCTGGTCCTCGCTTGCCGCAAGATGGTTATGGAGAGGAAGAAGGAGAAACCCCATGGTAAAGGATAACCGCTTCGTGTACGGTGCCAACTGCACTTGGTACGGGCCGATAGCCGAGGCTGGTAGCTTCGGTGGCCTGCCAGTCTGCCCACATTGCGGCGGGGTGCTGTTCGAGATGGCGACTGAGAAGGAATGGACCGACTCGGTTGCTAACTTCGATGCTCGCTGGCCGGGGTATCGTGCCTTGGTCGAGTGGACCAAGGGTCGGCACTTCGCTGACTACCTCGAAGCTAAGGAGGCTTACGATCGTGAACATCAGTCCAAGCCCTAGCCACCGACCCATCGTGCTGGTAGGCGAAGCATGGGGCGTGCAGGAAGCGAAGATCAGCGCCCCATTCGTCGGACCATCCGGAGTCGAGTTATTCCACCAGCTGGCCGAGGCTGGGGTCGTCGCTATCACGCCGGTGGACCGGGACTACCTACGCAAGTTCTGGACCACCGGTGAGCCAAGCTACATGGAGGCGGTGTGGCAGCTTCACCCCGAGGTCGAACGCCTCAACGTGTTCAACTTCCACCCACCGGGGAATGACCTGACTACCATCTGCGGCCCGCGCAGCGAGGGTATCCCTGGCATGCCAGCCCTGTTGAAAGGAACCAACGGCTATGTCAACGCAGCATTCGAACCACACCTTGACCAGCTGGCTGAAGCACTCAATCGTCTCAATCCTAACATTGTCGTTTGTCTCGGCAACACTCCTCTTTGGGCTCTGGCTGGTAAAACCGGGGTTACCGCCTTCCGAGGAACCACCATGCTCTCCACCCACACAGTTGCCGACTTCAAGATCATACCCACCTTTCACCCAGCTGCCGTACTTCGACAATATGAGTCGCGACCAATTGCTATTATCGATCTAGCCAAAGCCGGGCGCGAGGCGGAGTCACCCTACCTTCTCCACACGATCCGGGAAATCTGGATCGAGCCGACACTCGAAGACATACAGGTGTTCCATGAACAGCATATTAGAGGATGTGACCTCCTTTCGGTGGATACTGAAACAGCTGGCGATCAAGTCACGTGTATTGGCTTTGCACCGTCACCGAGACTTGCACTCGTGGTTCCTTTCCTTGACCCCCGAGCAAAGGGAAGAAGTTACTGGCGAACTCCAGCAGATGAAAGCCACGCTTGGCGCTTGGTGCGTGGTATTATCACAGATCCAACAATCCCCAAGCTCTTCCAAAACGGGATGTATGACATGGCCTTCCTCTGGCGATCGGTGAGGATGCCGACGCTGGGCGCCCGCGAGGATACCATGCTGTTACACCACGCGCTACAGCCGGAGTGTCAGAAGGCGCTTGGGTTCCTTGGCAGCCTGTACGCTGACGCTGAGGCTTGGAAGGCGCGGCATAGGTCCCGGACTAACAAGAAGGACGAGTGAGGCCATGCGCGACCTGACTGAGCTCAATCACTACCGTATAGCGGGGTTGGCTCAGCCCCGCTACGAAGGCGCGTTCTTGATCGAGACCTCCGCCGGCGACCTGCGTATCATCGCTTGCTGCGGAGAGGGGTGGGACCACGTATCGGTATCGCTAGAGCACCGGTGCCCTACCTGGGAGGAAATGGAGCGCGTCAAGCGGCTGTTCTTCCGCGACAACGAGGTGGCGTATCAGCTTCACATGCCACCGGCCAGACACATCAACAACCATCCGCATTGCCTACACCTCTGGCGACCGCATCACCAACCCGTTCCACAACCACCGGAGTGGATGGTATGAGCCGCCGAGCCGACCAGCTGGGTTCTACCCAGTGCACCGCTGCACTGGGTAGAAATCAACCCAGCCCTCAGAACGGCCGTCAGGGCACTTCTGACCAAGGCACGGCTGCCTTGGTCAACAACCACACTTCTACCCAAGGGACCACTCTTGCGGGTTATCTAAAAACCCGCAATCCAAGCCCATACCAGCAACAGGAGCCTACTAGATGAATGACCTAACCACCGAACTGGAACAGCTAGCGATCAGCGCGCAAGCACACTACGCAGACGCCGAGGCGCACCTCGCTGGCTTCATCGAGGCGTCGCTAGCAGTTGGCGATGACATGCTACGAGGCCGGGAGTTGTGCGGTAGCGACGACAACATGTTCAACGAATGGTTGAAGAAGGCAGGGCTTGACCACATCAACAGCGCCAACCGTGCAGCGTATATCAACATGGCGAAGAACCGCGAAGTCTCTGCGAAAGTACTTGCGGAGACAACACTGACGTCGCCACGGTATATCTGGGAAAGGGAAATTCAGCCAAAGATAGGGTATTGTCAGGTAACAATACCTCCCTCCGGCCCTTCTGAGGCTCAAGCAAAGATAGGGTATCGTAGACCTACGACACCTCCTACTGAGCCTCCCATAACCCGTCGTGAAGACACTGTACGTCCACGCGTACTCATGTCGCCGCCATCGGAGGAGCACTCTATGCAGACAGGGATAGGGCAAGCCAAGCACATGCTCGACAACATGGCGCGGGAGGTATTCAATGAAGACACAGTGCTGACCCTAGCCACCCGGCTCGAGCTCCACCTCCGTGGGATGATCGGCAAAATGTCCCCAACGAAGTGGCATGAACTGAACCTGCTCTACATCAAGATCGGCAAGCTCCTACCCGAGCGCAAGCCGACTGATGCCAACATAACTGAACTCGACGCGCATAGGAAAGGAACACGGCCATGACCGTCTATACCTTGAAATACCAACAGATAGCCTCCGACACCCTCGACGCCGGGAAAATCCTCACGCATGCCGTTACGAGGGAGTACATCGGCAGACGTAAGCCGAGCCCACAGGAGCACCAGACCTACGCTGGGCACTACACCGTGGCCGTAACTGCCAGCGGGCATCTACCAGACAGGGGCTACCACAGCCACGGCGTTATCTCCGTGCGCTTCGCTAGGATCGACACACTTGAGAAAGCCTTCTTCGACGAGTTCCACAATATCCAAGGACGGATCGACCATCGCCTTGGGGCGCTCCTAGACGGGCTCCAGTGGCAGAGCGAGAACAACCCAACTGTCGAGGGCCAACGCGAGGCGCTTAATGCCTACATCCGTTGCAGGCTCCTACGCATCGTGCAGTAACCTGGGGCAGCCCCGATGAGAATCCTCAACACTTCCCAACTCCCACCGCTTACCGCCTTCGAAGAGGAGCAGCTCTACAATGGCCTGGACTGTTGTATTACTCGCGAGGTCTGGGATGCGATCCATCCTCAACTCGACGACGTCACGGCTCGCACTTATGACTTCTCCCGGGCTTTACAAGCCCCTATCCTCGAGATGCGTTGCCGCGGGGTACTCATCGACACAGCCCGCCGCGCCGAAGTCCTCGACCTCTACTTCGAGGACCTCGACCGACTCGAACGGCAACTCTCCCGGATCGTGCTAGAGGGAGTCGGCCTCGACTCCTTCAACTGGGCCTCCACCAAAGACCTGCGTCATCTGTTCTACGACGTGCTGCACATCCCTCCTGTGAAGAAGGGTGGGCGACCAACTGTAGACGTCAACGCATTGGAGAAGCTCGATGCTTACCTCATCGCCCGTCAAATCGTACGTCATATCCTTGCTATTCGAGAGCTCGGAAAGCGGATCGCTTTCCTACGAACGCCACTTGACCCTGACGGACGTATGCGAAGTTCGTATAACATTGCGGGAACAAACACGGGACGCCTCAGTTCTGCTTTTTCTGAATTCGGGACGGGTGGAAACCTACAGAATGTGGAGGAGCGACTCCGCTCCATCTTCATCCCCGACCGCGGGATGAAGTTTGGCAAGTTCGATGCTAAGTCAGGAGAGAGCTATGTCGTCGGTGCCATTGAGTGGAACCTTTTTGGGGATGGAACTTATCTCGATGCTGTCGAGTCTGGCGACATACATACAGCAGTCGCCCGACTTTGCTGGCCGCATCTTGGATGGACAGGAGACCTGCTCACAGACAAGGGCATTGCCGAACGGCCGTATTATAGACATTACACTTACCGCTTCATGTGTAAGAAGCTTGGACACGGATCCAACTACGACGGGCAGCCACCCACCCTCGCCCAGCAGTCCCGACTCCCCATCCGAGTCGTGCAGAACTTCCAAGCTATCTACTTCCCAGCTTTCCCTGCTCACAGACGATGGCAAGAGTGGGTGGGTGATACTGTCCTGCGACGAGGTTATCTCGTTACTCTCACAGGTCGAAAGCGCTGGTTTCACGCTCGACGGAATGACCCAGCTACGATACGCGAAGCGATTGCTTATGATCCTCAAGGATCACTTGCAGACGTGGTGAACACGGCACTGCTGAACATCTGGCGGGAACACCACGTGCCCATTGTGATGCATGACCACGACGCGCTCACCTTCATGTACCCTGCCGAGCGCGAGGATGAAGTTATCCCTTGGATCGCGGATCGTATAGAGACGCCGATCCCCTTGAACGATGGTCGAACCCTACGCATTCCCTACGACTGCAAGGTCGGTTGGAACAAGGCCGAGTTCGATCCGGAGACAAATCCGTATGGGTTAAGGGATTACCATGGCCATGACGAACGCCAACCAGAGTCACGCCTCAGTATCCTCGATCGACCGTTTAAGAAAGCGTAAGCTCACCTCGTGGATAGACGCATTCGTGAACTGTACCGGTGGGATCGAGGCCCCACCGTTGTTCCGTAAGTGGGCAGCGATTTCCACCATCGCTGGGGTGCTGGAACAGAAGGTGTTTGTCACCACCAC
>Ga0126373_10002346_pt1 | contig 13952 bp, 10 predicted proteins | sample PanSoiMetPlot_11_FD_92545 | JGI IMG/M metagenome (GOLD analysis project Ga0126373, IMG submission 92545) | Tropical forest soil microbial communities from Panama - MetaG Plot_11 | ecosystem: Environmental > Terrestrial > Soil > Tropical forest > Bulk soil | place: Panama | collected 2016-02-17 | reverse complement strand
CATCCTTCCTTCACAACGGAACCGTTTCCATGTTCGAACGCGAAGGCTTCAAGCGATCCCGTCGGCTGGGCAAGAGCCACTGGGTAGTGATCAAAGTCGTCCGCAAATCCTCTCGGGAAGCAACACGCAAATCACGCGGGGAGCAGCTAACTCTTTATTTTAGTCCGCTTAACGGACATCACGTGGGTGGCGTAACCCGTGGGCGCCATCGTTCCTGAGCTTGTCGCACTGCTGACTTACTTGGCGGCCGCTGTGGGCAGCGCCTGCAGGCGTTCTTTGTTAATTTTCAGCACGACGCCGGCGTTGCGGTCGGCGACCTCGCTGACTTTATACTCGGCCGATGTGCCCAACACTTCCGCCACTTCCGACGGCGTCAATGCATATTTCGCCTCAAGCCAGGCCGCCATATTTGCCGTTGCTTCTCGGAACGCGTCGTCAATCGACCCATCCAATCCTACGGCCATGATGTGCGTCGTCGACTCCACTATCGGTCCCGGCACTCGTTTCCCGGGGATCACGTCCACGGTGAACTCTACGTCCATGGAGGTTTCGAGCGCGTTGCCGTTCAATTCGCCGTCGCCCTGCGCCGCGTGGCCGTCACCTAGATAAAGCAGGGCCCCAGGCGTCCTCACCGGCAAATAGATCGTCGCGCCCTCGATCACTTCATTAAAATCCATGTTCCCCCCGAACGACCCCGAATCACCGGCTCCCGGAGCTGCTGCTGCAGCAGGCGGGGCAGTCGCCACGCATCCCAGCATCGGTCGCAGCGGCACGGAATAATGTGCTAAGTGCTCGGACGGTTTTTCCAATGTCGCCACGCCGTGCGCCGCGTCCAGATGCCAGCGCACCGATTTTTCTCGGTCCTTCATCTTCAAGCTAAGGCCCGTGTTCAGTCCGCGCGGAACGATCCCGTCGTCGCTAATCGCCCAATCGCGGTTCAACCGCACCCGCGTCAGTCGCACCACCAAAGTGTCTCCCGGCATCGCCGTTTCCACAAAGAAAGGCCCCGTCTCCGGATTTCCTCCTAGTACGCGCGTCACCCCTTTCTCATCCGTCCCACCTGCGTCCACGGTCGTGGTATGCACGGTATCCCCCGGCGAGACCGTCAAAACCGGTTTGTTCGCCGAGGAAAATTGGCGGTAAAACGTTGTCGGCGTGAATTCGTGCCGTTGCGGGACACCCGCCCGGCGCTGAGGAGCGATAGTCGCCGTGAACGCATGTGTGCTCGGATGCGCCGGGTCGTCGGCGTCGGTGAACACGAATGTCCCGGACATGGTTCCGTCTTTCACCGTGCCGGTGCACTCTTCGGTCCCGCCCTGCTCGTCTTTGGCAACAAAATGGCTCGTATCGCCCGTGACTGTCCCCTCCAGCTTGTCGCCCGCAAAATCTCCAGTCAGTTTTCCCGACTCTTCCTTCAAATACATCTGGTAGAAAATCGCTGTCCCGTAAAAGTCCGCATTGATGATCCATCGGCCGGAGACGCCAGAGTTAGACGCACGTGCTGCCGCTGGCGCATCCGCAGTGTGAGAGCCGCTCACCGATACGATTCCAGAAAAAACCAGGGAGAAAAGTGAGAGAAAAAGTGACGAAACCCGGAGCATGTCCACACCTCCATTGGCTGATTCAACCAGAAAAAATTCACGGGATACCGGGAAGAGGAAGCAAGCCGCCGGAGGCTCCCCCAGTGACCTCAAACCTTATCTTTTTGCAGCCCTGGAGTCACTTAGTCGGCGGGCAGCCAATTCCGATCCTGTTGCCAGATTGCCCAAACTACGGCTTGGCAATATTTTCAATGGTCGTCGAAGGCACTTGGGTGCCAAGAATCTGGCGCAATGCTTCTTCCAAGACTTCGTCCCTGCCTGCCCGGATTCCCTCGATTGTCGGTTTCACCTCGACATTTGGCACGATGCCAATGCGCTGGGTTGGTTTCTCGTCCGGGTAGAACACTCCAATGCCGCTGATCATGCTCCGCAGTCCGCCGGGCAGCGCGAACGGTGACACGTTGCCATCGGCCCCGGCCGTTGGACTACCCACGACGATCGCTCCACGCGCAGCCCGAAAGGCCATGCTCGTGTACTCGGCCTGACTCATTGAGCTCTCGTCCACCAAGATTACGATCTTTCCCGCATAGTGTGGTTCCTGCGGAGTCAGGGAAAGCTGGGTCCCCCAGTGAAACGCTCCAGGGTTGGATAAATCACCCTTGGTGAATCTCGCAAACGGAGTATCACCGCTCACTAAGAGTGATCCCAAAGCGAAGACCATAAACCCCGAAGGGTAATTTCGGATGTCAATGATTAGCCCTTTCGTGCCGGAAGCCTCCTGAACATAATGGGCCGCCTCTTCAGCCTTTGCCGACGAAAGCTTGAGGTAAGCAACGTCCCTTGACAAGAGCCTGAAAGTTGGCCCGGGTAAGTCGTGAGTGTAGCGCGCCGGTCCAGCGGACGTTGGAGCGACGCGTATAACTTTGAGCTTCAGCTCCTGGTTTCCGCGTCGAATTCCGATACTCGATTCACCGCACGGACCCCTGGTCATAAATCGGCCAATGTCGGCCAGCCTGGCGGTATCGTTAGAGGCCCCGTAGTACGGCGCCCAACTTTTGATTAGCTTGCTGACACGAACATTGTCCAAGTCGGTGATTACGTCCCCGATCTTCAGTTCTCCGCGATCGTTTTGAACCGTGTCAGAAAATCCGCTAATAACGGGGAAGTTCTCGACGAAGCGCACGTCCATAGGAAGTTGGCATTTCCCCACGGGTGGGCGATCTTCGAGCGAGCCCCATAAGTTAGCGTGTCCATCATGGGCCTTGGCAATTAAAGCCATGAGTTCTCGACGGTAAGATTCGGGGTCCTTCGCCAAACCGACTCTCGGAATGAACTCATTCAATACACCATTCCACATCTCACCGGTGACGTCTCGATACGGGGACCAATATTCAACGATGTTCCAGAATCGAAAAAGAGCCAGGAGTTGAAAACCTGGGTCGGGAAACTTGAGACTCTGGTAACCGAGTTCGTGATTAAACGAAGCATTGTCAACGCCCGGAACCTGCGAGACGTAAAACTGCTTGCCTTGTGTGCGGTTTGCGTAAATCGTCTCTAGCCGTTGGCTAAGTTGCTCTCCAAGTAGATTCTTGTCGCCAATCCAGCTCAGGTCGGGAGCAAAGTAAAGATCGCTCCGGTCCAGCTTGGCGCAACGTTCGCACGGGGCGACGGGGCCTAAGCTGTTAATCCATTTCACGAGCGCGGAATTTGCGGAGGACGAGTCACTTGCCAAGAGAATCTCGGGCATGACACGGAAGAGTTCGTAATCCCAATGGATTTGGCCGGTCATGACTTTGGGGTGGTGATACTTGAGAAAGCCCCAAACCCTGCCCAACCTTGCCAGATTGTCGACCTGCGCTTTTGATAGGTCACCGGTGATCACGATGCCCGAGCCAGCATCGAATTGATGGTCGCGCTCAAGGACGGTTGTCGGTCGTTCGACCTTGGGCGCGTCCCAAATTGGCTTACCATCTACCAGCAACTGCAAATCGTCAGCCCAGGTCTTCCCGGTCCCCGACAAAAGAACTCCAAAGAACAGGGTTCTGGCCTCAGAACGAACGGGCAAGCTTATGGAGTACGCGGTCCACGCCGTTGTACCTTTTAGTTGGCGGCTTTGCATGTTGTCGAAAGCGAGGGCCGGAGACTCACCGTCCTCGCGCATCCATAGCCCCGCGAAATCGCTGACATCTTCCGTACGCAGAAAACCCCGCAGTTCCACGGTAACGCCTGAGAAGTTCATCTCGAGGAACTTGGTTAAAGCAGAGAAATCGCGGGGGCTTCCGGCCTGGCGTTCAATTCGTGCCGCCCACCGACCACTGTGAACTACCTGGTCGTCCACGAAGATTGTTCCTGGTGGTCCGCCCACCCAACCTCCGGGCATGTTGCCAGTCGGAGGCACCTCAAAGCCCAGAGCGGCCTCGAGCTCCGACCGGTCACTAGCTTTTTCTGGTTTGACCTGCGGTGCTTGAGAAACGAGCGCCAGAATTGCGCACAGTAGCGATGGGAGAAACCGCACCATCGCTAGATCATAACTTCGGGCAAGCTCTTTTGTCAGTGGCCGGGCTACCCGCGCCGAAATCAAGTTCGGCAGTAAGCCCGTATTACCAGGCAGATCGCTCAAAAATGGCGAACAGACATCAGATGGTCGGCGCGGCGGCAGGTGCGACTACGCGACAAATTCCACCATGCCGGTCGACAGCTCATACATCGCGCCTGTGATTTGGATGGTTGCCTTCTTCTCCAGGTCTTCTAGGATTGGGCTCCGGCGCCGAATCTCGCCAAGCGCGAGCACGACATTCGCCCGAGCAACGGCATCCACATAAGCTCCATTCTTGCTCGACTTTTCCCCATCGAATTTGGTTGCCGGGATGGCCGGTTTAATTCGCGCCAGGAGTCCGGTAAGGTTGCCCAGCACGACATCGTCTATCGCGCCTTTCACGGCCCCGCACGCGGTATGCCCCAAAACCAGCACGATTTTAGCGCCAGAAACTGCACAAGCGAACTCCATGCTGCCAAGCATGTCGTCGTTCACGACGTTGCCCGCGACTCTGCCAACGAACACATCACCAATACCCGTATCGAAAATGATTTCGGCAGGCACTCGCGAATCAAGACATCCAAGTACCACTGCCGCCGGGTACTGCCCGGCTGCACTAGCGCGCTTCTCAGCGGGATAGTCGCGTGGTGTCATTTTTCCTGTCCGGAAGCGCTCGTTGCCTTTCTTTAATTCGTCAAGCACCTGTGACGGACTCATGCTGTCACGCCGCTCCTTTGTCAGGGAACCACTCCGGCTGGCTGCCAGTTGAACCAACGATAAGCGGGCAAGCGGAGCGGCGGCACAGATTCCGAGAGTCCAGCCGAGAAAATCTCGACGGCCGAGGGACTGGCTATCGACGGACTTCGGTGTGCTCATGACTTCCTCCATACTTCAAATTTGAGGCGTAGACTGCGGCGGAATTGAACCTCTCCGCTTCGGCTCAGGTTGGAAAACCGGTGCTCGTTCTGAGGTTCGCCTGAAATCACGGTACATTCGTTTCTAATTTTTGAGTGCCGCGGCTTCCGTGTTATCTGTCAGTTTTAACAGTCGGGATGGGAGTGCCGGGTGGGTCCCGGGGACCACTTAGGCGAAAGTATCCGGATTGGCCGGCGATTACGTAGATTTTTCCAGCACGCGTCGAGAGAGCCGGTTGGGCGAGGCATACGCTGAAACGATTCAGACTCGGGTCTGGGCCGGCTTTGCTGTCGAACCCTTGCGTTGGCGGGTCTTCCGACGAACGGTCTTTACAGGCGTTCGCTTGTCGGATCAGGTGCGAATCAAGCGTGGCGGACCGATTCCATCGGATCGGTACGTAGCCATGGTCGTGCAGCGGAATAGGCCGTGAGCACGGTCATAAAACTCATCGCCAGCGCCACTGCCGCGAACACGGTCCACTCTACCGTATGGATTCCATAGAGGAAAGACCGCACGAGCGCACCCGCGATAACTCCGCCGAGGACTCCCAAAGAGACTCCCGTGGCTGCGACTACGCCTGTTTGCCGCAGAATCATGTTCCACAAATCGCGAGGGCCCGCGCCAAGGGCCGCACGAATGCCCAGCTCTTTTTTTCGTCCGCTGACGGAATAGAAAACCGCGCCATAGAGACCCACCGTTGCCAGCATAAATGCCAAGCCACCGAACCCGACAATGCAGAACAGGGTGATCCTGGGTACAAAAAGGGCGAAGTCGAGCCAATCGTCGATCGTCAATGTTAGAGAGAAAACGCCGGGGGCAGCCTTCTGTAGCGCTTCCGATAGCGGACCAAGCCACGGACGCGGGGTTCCCTTCGTGCGTGCCAATAGATAAAACGCAGATTGGTAGTGCTGGGTCAGATCGAAATACATGAATGGGCGCGGGGGCTCGTCGACGTCGACGTATTTGCCATCGGCAACGACCCCCACGACCGTCGCGACACGACGGCCGTTTTCCATTTGCACAGTTTTGCCAATGGGATTATGCCCGGGCCAGTATTTTTCCGCCATCAGATGGTTTATGACGACGACTTCCGGAGCTTTCGGCGCATCCGAGGACGTAAACACGCGTCCCATTAGCAGCGGGATTCCCAGCGTAGCAAAGTAATTCTCGTCAACCATGACGAACGCGATGTTCTCTTCGGCAAGAGCGGACGCTGACGAATCCCCCCCGCGAATTTGTTCGACGCTGCCTTCGTTTTGGCTGACAGGAATATCGCCGGCCAGCGAGACGGGCACGACTCCATACATCTGCGAGGCCGTTTCGCGTATTTTGGCGTACACCCGGCGTCCTTGGTCTTCGGAAACCGATTGCAAACTCGCGGGCAAAATGCCGATGTTCCGAGTAGTGAATCCCAGGTTGACGTGTCGAAGGTTGTTGAGGCTTCGAAAGCAAAGCCCGACGCCAATAAACACCAACGTACAAACCGCGACTTGCACCGCCACTAAGGAGTTTCGAATTCTGCCTTTGCGCGTACCGCCGACCGCAATTTCTCCACTGAGGGCGCCCGCTAGGTTCGGCGTCGAAGAGTAAATACCCGGCACCAGGCCGGTGGCCAGACCGACAGCAAAAACCAAGGCTGCCGTGGCGGCCATGACCGTCATATCCGGGCGAAAATCAATCGTAAGGGGAAGGGAGCCGAGACCCGGGATGTACGGCTTGAAACGCAGTAACTGCCGGAGTCCAAGAAATGCAAGGAAAAAACCGAGCACACCGCCTGCTCCTGCGATGAGCGTGCTGTCGACAAGAACTTCGCGAATCAACTGCTCTCGCGTCGCCCCCAGCGCAGCGCGAACCAGAATTTCGTGCCGTCGCGTACTCGCGAGCGCCAGAAGAAGATTCGCAACATTCGAACATGCTGCGAAGACAACCAAACCCACGATCGCGAAAATAATCGCCGAGATGATCCTCGCGGAGGACACCGAATCCTCCGGCAGCATGCTGGTTGCCGTCACATGGGCGATGCGGTCCTTATTCGTCTTCGCATAAGCGGACGCGAGCCGCCTTGATATGGTTTGAAGATTCGCAAGCGCTTGTTCGCGGGTCACGCCCGGCCTTAGTCGTCCCACCATACGAAGAGGGCGAACCGTGCGGTCTGTCCTCCAGGCCAGCCCTTGGTGAGTCGCTGTCACGTCCGTAGATAACGGATACCAGAGGTCAGGCAGGTCGCTGAAAATGGTCCCCACAAAGCTTTTCGGCATCACCCCGATCACTGCAAGCGGGACGTTGTTTAGGGTGACCGTCTTTCCCACGATATTGGGGTCCGCTCCAAGCCAGTTCCAGTAGGAATAGCTCAAGACAGCAAGCGTCGATGGCTTGTCGTCGTCGCCTCGTGCGAACACCCGCCCGAGCAGTGGCTGCACACCGAGAACCGAGAAATAGGTATCCGACACGGCATTGCTCAGGCCGGCTTTCCTACGATGATCGTAGACAATGGGGTCCATCGAGATGGAATAGGGAAACGCCATCGAATCCGAGAAGACCTCGTTGTGGTCACGGTAGAACGTGTAGTCGTCGTAGCAAATACCGCTGAATTCCTCGGTTGGTGTCGAGCTATAGACGGTCAAGAGGCGGTCAGGCCGGAAAACCGCGGGAGGTCGAATCAGCAGCGCGTTGAAGACACTAAAACCGGCCGTGCCGGCCGCCATCGCAATAGCCAGCGAAGAAACCGCGATGGATGTCAGCTTCCCATGTTTCTTTAGAACGCGCAGGGAAAACCGGACACTGGACCAAAGCGCCATGTTCGCACCCATCCTCGAAGCCGATCAAAATCGGTACCCGAATTTACCATGATTTGGTTCTGGTGCCGGATAAGTCGCGAAACCGTTCCACCACGAACTTCTCTGATTCACACGTTCAACAACACGTTAATGCGAATTCATCGAAATCGATCGGAACGCTCAGGACCGAACTTTCTCAGCGCCGGTAAGTCGTTGGACGGGTAGAATGAATTGACCTTTGAGGTCGGATTGCGGAGGGAGCCGTGAAACGATCCATTCTTGGACTCGTATGTGCTTTAGCCACATCGCTCATGGTCGCGGGAAGTTCAAGCCGGGAATATGCCCGCGCGTCTGCTGGTTCGCGCCAATCAGACGGGAACTCCGCGCCCACGCCAAACCTCGCTCGCATGGAACAGGTGGTTCAATCCTTCGTTAAGGATAAACAGTTCATGGGCGCCGTGCTCGTTGCCCGCGGAAACGACGTCTTACTCGATAAGGGCTATGGCTTCGCCAATCTTGAGTGGAATATTCCGGACTCTCCCAAAACGAAGTTTCGCTTGGGATCGATCACGAAACAGTTCACCGCGGCATCAATCCTGCTTCTAGAGGAACGGGGAAAACTGAAAGTGGACGATACGGTCAGGAAATACATGCCGGACGCTCCGGCGGCGTGGGACAAGATCACCATCTTTAACTTGTTGACGCACACGTCCGGAATCCCGAACTTCACAAGCTTCCCGGATTACAGAAAGCTCGAACCCTTCTCGGCGACACCCGAGGAGCTCGTCACGCGCTTTCGCGACAAGCCGCTTGATTTCCCGCCGGGCGAGAAATGGAGTTACAGCAATTCCGGATACGTCCTTCTGGGATACCTGATTGAGAAGATCAGCGGCGAAAGCTATGCCCAGTTTGTGCAGGACAACATCTTCAAGCCTTTGGGCATGGTGGACTCGGGCTACGACTCGAACTCCACGGTCATTGAGAATCGTGCGTCGGGATACACTCGGGGCCAGAACGGAATCGTCAATGCGGGTTATATCGATATGACCATTCCACTCTCCGCCGGCGGGCTCTATTCGACAACCGAAGACCTGCTGCGTTGGGAACAGGGCCTATTCGGTGGAAAACTGCTTTCGCCTGCTTCGTTGAAGAAGATGACCACGCCATTCAAAAACGACTACGGATTTGGCCTGGGCGTACGCTCTGTGAATGGCCACGAAGAGATCTCGCACGATGGCGGAATAGAAGGTTTCAATACAGCATTGGCCTACTATCCCAACGACAAGCTCACGGTGGTTGTGCTCGGGAATGTGAACGGGTCGGCTCCCCAGGAGATTGCGACCGATCTGCACACGATCGCTGAGGGCGGAAGCGTGGTGCTCACCTCGGAACGCAAGGTGGTGAAGATTGATCCGAACAAATTCGACGGCTACGTGGGCAGCTACCAATTGGCGCCGGATTTTTCGATTGCCATTACCCGTGAAGGCGATCACCTGTTCGAGCAGGCCACCCATCAGCCGAAACTCGAAATCTTCCCGGAGAGCGACAAGGACTACTACTTGAAAGTCGTCGATGCCCAGATCACCTTCGTAACCGATGCCCGGGGCCACGCCACAGAGCTGATCCTTCACCAAGGCGGAGCGGACCAGCACGCCAAGCGAGTGGAGTAACGGCGCGATGCCCGCCGGGAAAGTTAGGATGACCCGGGCATCGCCGTGCCGCCGACGGCGACGGGCATCTACGGCGTGATGTCTTATTTTGTTAACGAACGCACGCGCAAATTTGGGATCCGCGTTGCCCTCGGCGTCGATCGGATCACCGCACTACGTTGCGAATAATTCCTTAGCGCAATCCCGGTGAAATGGGATTGCCCCCCGCTTCCCTGCGTCGTGAAGCGCTTGATCGGTCCGCCAGACGATGGCATCGCCACGATGTGCGAGACGATTTTCCACTTTGCGATGCGACCCCAAGGTCCCGTCGTGCTGAATTGACGCATTTGCTCGAAACTGGTCAGCGCATTGACCGCCGAGCATTCCTGGTCGCAGTGTGCATAGCTGCGTGATTTAAGGGCGAACCGCCGAAGGGCTGATTTGGCCCCCTTGAACTTACGGGGGCTCATCTCCATTGCTAGAATAGCGATCGGAAAAACCGATGGGCCAAGCAAAAAACAACCGTTGGAAGCTGTGCATTCGTGCATTCGGCATCGGCTGTTTCATTGTTGCACATGTTGTGACGACCGAAGGCCAAGTTCGAGAGAAGAACTTCGTCAAATATCATGCGTCTCCGAAAGTCCGAGTAGTCTCCAAGTTGCCCTACGCGAGATACGATAGACGGCAACTCCTTTTGGATTTGTACTTGCCGCTGCCCCTTAAGCAGAATCGCCCTGGCGCTATCGTGGTGCGAGGCGGGGGCTGGTTGGTAGGCGACCGCAAACGGTTCGCTGCTGTCGCGTCCGCTTTAGCCGAGCGGGGTGTTGCTGCAGCCTGTATCGAATACCGGACCGCCGACCAGGACGCGTTCCCCGCGGCCATTCAAGATGTTAAAGCTGCGGTTCGTTGGCTGCGTCGAAACGCCTTGCAATACGGGATTGATCCAGAAGTCGTTGGGACCATGGGTGGCTCGTCGGGTGCACATATGGCATTGCTCGTGGGACTCACTCAAGGGATTGCAGAATTTGAGGGCAACGGCGGCAATGCCGACACATCGAGCGCAGTGCAAGCGGTTGTTGCCATGGCCGTGCCAGCCGACCTGCTCACTCTCACGGATGCTAATAAATTGACCGTTGGCAAATTCCTCCACGCCATGCCGGAACAGGACAGCGAGAAGTGGCGATGGGCTTCACCGGTGAATCACGTCCGCCGCGATGGTCCTCCCGTGCTGCTGTTGCACGGGGCTGACGACGATTCAGTGCCCCCGAGTCAATCAGTTGATTTCGCAGCGCGATACCGCCAGGCTGGCGCGAGCGCTGAAGTATACATTTTGGACGGCGCTCCCCATGCATTCTGGAACTACTATCCTTGGTTCAGTGATGCAATGGAACGTGCCGCAAATTTTTTCCTTCAACTCGCAAAGCGACAAAAGTCTGAAGGCCTGACCTCAAGGCCTGATCAAGCGGGCTAAGCGCCCAAGTTGACTTGGGCGCAGGGAACGCTCCCACTTTGACTTATCGGAACTGATCGTGTGATTGGGTTGCACTACATCCGGCAAGGACGCCAAATTCGATCGCCGCCTGACATGCCTTAGTCGCCGTTGAACAATCTCAGCCGCTCAACCACCACTGCCTTCACCTCGCGCACGACGTCCGGCAGCAGCTTGTACGGCGCTAGGGACCCGGCGTCCCTCCTGAGCGCTTCCTCGAGTCCTCTCCGCCAAGCCACACGCAATTCTGTGTTGATGTGGATCATCGCGATCCCCGCCCCAATGGCCTCGCGGAAGTCCTGGTTGTCCGTCCCGGACCCTCCATGCAACGTCAACGGTACACCTGCGATCTTTTTGATGGCAGCGATTCGCTGGATGTCCAACCTCTTGCGCTCCGTTCCTCGGATCATGCTCGTAAGCATCCCGTGCATTGTTCCCACCGAGGGCGACAATAAATCCACTTTCGTTCGCGCAACAAATTCCCTCGCCTCTTCAGGTTCCGTCAGCCGGAGGTTGTCGGGCCGCTTCTCATGGATTTCCGAACCGGAGCCCACATAGCCGACTTCCCCTTCCACCAGAATCGAGGGACGAATGGACTTCACGGCTTCCACCGAGCGCCGCGTTTCCGCAATGTTCTCTTCGAGCGGCTTCTCCGACGCATCGAATACGATCATGTCAAATCCGGCACGCGCTGCCTCTTCCGCTTTCTCGATCGAATGCGTGTGGTCTGCATTCAGAAAAAGTTCTCGACCCTTTTCTTCCCGCATGCTCTGTACTAGCGCTGCCGCCTGTCGCACTCCTAGAAATTCCCGCTCACTCTCTGACACTCCCATGACTACGGGCACACCGAGTTCGCCCGCCGCCTCGGCTGCCGCCTTCAACACTACCAACTCAGAAAAATTGAAATGCCCTACGGCAGCTCGCCGCCGCCCTGCCTCTTGAAGCACCTCTCTAAGTGCACTCATTGCTCACCGCCTGCGGACCATGGTCGCATTGCTAGGCTATGACACCAAGCTGCTTTTGAGGCGCAGCTTGGTCCATCGGCTGGTAAAACGAGGAATCCTTCAAGCACTACCAGTTCTCAGGGTGTCTCGGAACGCCTCGGACAGTCCGAGACTCTTCAGGGCCTAGTCCCATAGCCGGTTAACGAGAGGATTCGGTTCGAAAGTTCAGATGCACAGTAAGCCCAAACTCTAATGCTTCGACTCTAGTGGCTTCCAAATCCGAACTTCGTAGGGATGGGCCGGCGGATAACCCTTTGCACATGCGGCTCCATGGATGCTCCAATGCTCATGGATGTGGGCGATCAAATCCCCGTCGCGCACTTCGTTTTTCACTGGCGCGAGCAGTATTACCGGGGACTCGCAACCAGCTTTCGAGCATTTGAGGAACACAATAAAGAGATCCCGATCGTCGCGGGATTTCTCTAAGTTCACCTCCGGCAGGATCTTGGCTTCTGATCCTACGCGCGAGCGAGTCAACTTGTTGCACACCGGACAGGCATAGTTTATGTAAATTCCGTCATCTGACGAGACTGCTTGAAGCCAGATCACTGGTTCGAGTGCGGATGGTCGTTGAAAGGTCCGGTCCGAGCAATTGTGACAAACTACTTCACGTATGGGCACGTCAGGCATGCGAGAGATGGTAACAAGAAATGGTTCTCAACGCTTTCCGTGGTGGACGCCAGTCTCTTAACGCTTAATATACCCCGGGAATCAAACGCGAGGTTCGCCCGCGATAAGCCTCGTACTCGTCGCCAAACTGCGCCCGCAGCAGCGCTTCTTCCGCGCGGATGCGAGCAACCAGCAGCGGTAGCAGGGCCACCATGAGGAGCACGCCAACTCCAGAGCGAAAAGCCAGTCCCCAGCCGAGCGAGTTGACGAGCAACCCCAAATAGCTGGGGTGACGAATCACGCCATAAATTCCTTCGGTGACCAGCTTGTGCCCCGGCTGAATCGCCACCAGTCCGCTGAATCGGTGACCCAGCACAAATACCGGCCACAACCGCACTGCCCCACCCACAACGTACAGCGCGATGCCGAGCCAGCGAATCGTCTCCCCATCGATGATCCAGAATCCAATGCGATCCGTGTATGCTGGAAAAAAGCCGCTCAAAAGTCCAATCACCGCGAAGGCGCCGACCACCCAGCGGTTGCTTCGATCCTCGCGGACACCCGGACTAACGTTTCCACCCGCGATGTACGCGACCACCACCATGACGGCTGTGGCCGCGGCGAGCGCGACGAGCGCCGGATGTGAGAAAAATGCCGCCACGCCGCCCCAACCGAGAATCGCCAGACCAAAGTATACGGCCGTGCTCCCAGTTACCAGCGCGATTCGCGCTATGGGCTTCATCTTGACTGTCTTCCTTCCTTTCCCATCAGGTACGCCGGTGAAGAAGCACCGCGCAACGCCGTGACGTGCACGTTATCCGCGCATTTGGCCGTATGCCACGCACGCCTGAAGGCAAAGAGAAACCCAACGAGCGAGAGAACGCAGGAGTTGGCCAGGCCCACGGTGAGCGCTTGATGCCACAGGCCGCTGATGGTGTCGTAGTCGGTAATCAATGACAGCAGAACGAAGAAGGCTCGCAACATGTTCGTTCCTTTCCTAACCCTGCTTGGCTGCCGCGCGTATGGGCGTTGATTCGCCCGGCCGCCGCAGTCGGCGAATCAGCCTAGCGGTGCGCACAACCAGCATCACCGAAGAGAAAATGGCAGCACCGATCAAGAGGTAGTAGAAACACTGATTCACGATGGCAACCGCTTGCGCATGATCGCCATTCCCAGAAGAACCGGCTTCCGCGACCCAGCTGCCCGCCTTAATCAGGAAATACACCACCACCAGCCCTCCGAATTGCACAATTAAGCTGTAAACCCCGCGAAAACGCGTCCAGTCCGGCCGCACTAGATTGATAATCGCGCGTACGATCTCCGCAACCGTCAGCAGTACAATCGGGAAGTACACCCGATACCAGATGGGCGCAAGCTTCAGGAACGCCGCCGCGGGACCCAGTATCAGGAACGGATACCTCTGCACTTCCGT
>Ga0126373_10002345_pt1 | contig 13954 bp, 18 predicted proteins | sample PanSoiMetPlot_11_FD_92545 | JGI IMG/M metagenome (GOLD analysis project Ga0126373, IMG submission 92545) | Tropical forest soil microbial communities from Panama - MetaG Plot_11 | ecosystem: Environmental > Terrestrial > Soil > Tropical forest > Bulk soil | place: Panama | collected 2016-02-17 | reverse complement strand
TGCTGGGAAAAGGTTGTTAGAGAAAGCCACCCCGGCTTGGCAGCGCGCGCAGGAAGAGGCCACCGCGTTGTTGGGCGAGCGTCAGGTCGCTACCCTGAGCCGGGCGGCGGCGATGCTGAGAGCCAAGAGCAAAATCGCCGGGGTCTAATTTTTTTTGGCGCGAAGGTTGTATATGCAACAAAAGAAGAGAGATAGGGAAAAGATAGCTTTGTTGTCGCCTTGACGGAGTCGCGACAAAGGAGTCCATATGGCACACCTTTCCGAACATCCGACGGTTAAACGATTTCAAGAACGCATGAATGCTGGGAACGCTGAAGCTTCGCGGCAAAAACTCGATGCTGGGTGGCTGCGGGAGTTGTGTATCGATGCCGGTGCAGACGACGTCGGTTTTGTTGAGGTGGACCGGCCAGAGTTGTCGGAACAGAGCGCCGAGATACGTTCAGCCTTTCCCCACACCAAAACGCTCGTGAGTTTTGTTTGTCGCATGAACCGCGAGGATGTGCGCAACCCGGCTCGCTCCATTGCGAATCTTGAATTTCACCGGACTGGCGATGAGGTTAATGAAATAGCGCGCAAGATTGTGGCAATGCTCGAACAACGGGGTATTCGGGCCCTGAATCCAGCTATGGGTTTTCCAATGGAAATGGACCGCTTCGGTAAAGGAAAGGCTTGGGTTATTTCCCACAAGCCGGTTGCGGTTGCAGCCGGACTTGGACACATGGGGATTCACCGCAATGTCATCCATCCGAAGTTTGGGAATTTTATCCTTCTCGGCACAATTCTCATGGACGCGGAGGTAACGACCTACCATAGCCGGCTCGACTACAATCCTTGTCTTGAATGCAAGCTCTGCGTAGCCGCTTGTCCTGTGGGAGCCATCGGTGCGGATGGACACTTTAATTTTTCCGCCTGCTACACGCACAACTATCGTGAATTTATGGGCGGATTTACCGATTGGGTGGAAACGATCACAGAAAGCAAGAGCGCGTGGGCTTATCGAAACAAAGTCAGCGACTCCGAGTCGGCTTCGATGTGGCAGAGCCTATCCTTTGGAGCGAATTACAAATCCGCATACTGCATGGCGGTGTGCCCGGCGGGTGAAGACGTTATCGGCCCATTCCTCACGGACCGCAAAGGCTATCTAGAAGACGTCGTCAAGCCTTTGCAGGATAAGGAAGAGACAGTCTACGTCATTCGTGATTCGGATGCCGAAAATTACGTGACGCGGCACTTCCCTAACAAGACAACCAAGAGAATTGGGAACGGTCTTAGAACCCGCAGTATCAAAGCATTTCTCACTGGGTTGCGCCTAACCTTCCAACGGAACCAGTCGGAAGGGTTGGATGCCACGTACCATTTTACCTTTACAGGAGAGGAGGAATCGAAGGCGACGGTAACGATTAGAAACAAAACCATTGATGTTAGAGACGGGCACATCGGAGCACCGAACATCCGGGTTCGCGCTGACAGTCGCACATGGCTGGGCGTTGTTGCCAAAGAGCGGAGCCTTGTGTGGGCGCTTATTCGACGAAGAATCCGCATCAAAGGGCCACCGAAGTTGCTCGTAGCGTTTGGTAAATGCTTCCCAGCGTAGAGGAATGGTTGACCGTATAGGATCGGCCTCATGGAGGAGGGCCAGATTGACGTAGTGGATCTGGCTGTCAAGCTCCTTGCTGTCAGCGTGGCGAGCGTTCATTGCTTGTCGATCCACCAATTATCAAGGAGTTCATAAGCATGTGGACACTGATGATCATTTGACCGAGGGTCGAGTCTCTCCGAGCGCGGTCAATAGGTCTGAGTCTCATAGTCCGCCACTCCGTCCTCCCCAAAGGTGGCAACTCCGATAGCTTGGGCCTGAACAGACCTTCGCGTTCAGATGCCCGCCCTCGCCATGACTCGACCCTCGGTCGTTCATGACTACTTACTTATGAACTAACTCCTTAGCAAGTATTTCGATGGACGCAATCCTCAACGTACAGATCAGCTCCCTGAAAATCCCCGCCGACATTTCGGCCCCTGCCGATGGTTCGTCGCAATATCTTCGTCACGACCTTTTGCCAATAAGACACTAGCTCCTAAGTTCCTAAACGGCCTGGTTTTTAATCGTTCGGTACTATTCGTTCAGTGGCACAGCGCTTGACATGCAGTTTAATAGGGGACATGAACGATGAAGAAGATTTTTCTGACAGCGATGTTTGTATGTCTGGTTGTTTTAGGCGCCCGTGATGTTCAGGCACAAGTGTACGATTCTTATTATTACGACCCGTACTGGGACGGGGCTCAGTATCAACAGTATCCGCAGGAATATGATCCGTACTACGAACTGCACGCCCTCCACTATCAGCTGTATTTACCTCAATACCAAGCTTATCCTGGATATCGATTCTGCTGTGGTGTAGGAGGTTTTGTAGTGCCCGGACCTGTCGCTCCGCCCCCAATAATCGTTAACCCACGCCCGCGAACTTTCAGGCAAAAGTAGAAGCTTAAAGAGGACAGGCAAATTTTCAAAATACGCAGCTAAGGAAAGAGCTTTAGAAGGAGAGAATCAATTAACAGTTCAAGAGATTAGATGTGAAGGGAGCTTTCTATGAAAAGCATCAACGCTCGTACGACTTTGCAGATAGTTTTTTCCTTTTCGTGGTTTGTTGCGGTGGCAGTGGATGGGCACGCCTACGCCGGGGACTATTACACATACCAAGACCGTAACGGTATTCTGGTGATCTCGAACAACCCACCGCCTCCGGACGGCAAGATCATAAAGAAAGAATCGCTTTCTGAAGTAACGGATCAGCAAATCGCAGAGTCGCAGGCCCGCGAGGACACGGCTGGATTTGATAACAGACTTTCGAGTTTGGAAACAACTGTCAGCGAGTTGGCCGAAAATTTACGTGTTCAGAGTGAGGTGATAGACAACTTGCAGCAGGGTCACGGCGACACCAACATTGCCGTGGGCGTGACACAGGGACCCGCAATAATTACAAAGCCCCCGCACCACAGAATCCAACGCCCGGCAAATTCCAAGAACGATCTGCCCAACCGGTCGTCTCGTGCGACAGTTCCCGCGTCGGGCCAGCAACGCAGAGGAGGGAGAACAGGATAAAGGTCTTCTCACTTTTTCTCCTGCTGGTTGTTGTGTGCAGTCTTTGGCAGGCGTTAACGATGCCGCCGATTGAAATCTGGCGAGTCGGATTTGAAGGAAAAAAGAAAGGATAAAAATTCAAAGCTCAGAGATATGGCAAAAGATCTTTCAGGGAGGTAATCAAAATGTCGCATCATATTTCACAGGGAGAAAGGCGCCTTTGGCGGATGTTTACTTTGGTTACTGTCGCTATTTTGGCTGTACCTTATACCGTTATCGGCGCCGGCCCCACGTTGAACACACGGAGTCTCGGCGTCTCGAGTTCGCGCTACGAACAAACCTATGCGCAACGCTTTGATCGTCCTAGATTCTTTGGTCGACACACGTTCCCCGAAGCAGAAGTTACCGTCGAACAGTCCCAGTCTGCACCGATCATGGAACCGGAGAAGCCTAACCAAAAACGCACCTACGTTCAGCCCCGCTGGGTGCACGGGGGATATGGGGTGGAGATCTTAGAACCGGGCCATTGGATCGACGCAGAGCCCGACCGTTGACCCGTAGGCCTTAACTTAATGCGAGTCGAAGGCGGTGTTACCAATGTGACCGGACTTCACTGTTACCGCTCGAGCCAAGACGTTAAGCAAGAAAAATATTAACCATGAAAATTCTTGGCTCAAATTGGCGGTTGGGTCGGCGCGATTTTGGATTTGGTTAACTTTTTCGGTGATCAAGGGCTCCCGCGGCCGAGACGTCAATTGTTGGGCGTGATGGCGAGCGCAGATAAAATTCGGAAAATCGCTGTACCGACGGATTGTTTTGGATTCGATGCATCAGCAGTCGAACTAAAGGAGGGAGAGTTATGGCTATCGAACTTTATTGGGGCAGCGGCAGTCCATTCGCTTGGCGGGTCATGCTGACGTTGGAAGTGAAAGGGCTAACATACGAATCTAAACTTTTGGAATTTTCCAAAGGCGAAAACAAAACGCCGACTTATCTTCGACTCAACCCGCGCGGCAAAGTCCCCACTTTGAAAGATGGTGATTTCGTCCTCTACGAGTCACTTGCGATCATGAGTTATCTCGATCGCAAATACCCCACTCCGCCGCTCTTCGGAGACACGCCTGAGGAAACAGGTTTGATCTGGCGCGTGCTCGCCGAATGTGAATCGTATGTCGTGACAGCTAACAACAAAATCGTTCGCCCGATTTTCTTTGGCCAAGGATTGGACAAAACCGAAGAGATCCAACAGGCCGCGCAAACGGTTCGCAACGAGTTTAAGCTGATGGACGAACATTTAGCTGGTTCGCAATGGTTAGTTGGCGATAAGATTTCCGCAGCGGATATCGGTGTCTTTCCGTTGGTCCAACTTATCTTGCGCGCAGCGTCCAAAGAAGCCGCCCAACCGTTCAATCTAGGTTTCCTTCCACTTGCGCATCGGTTTTCCCACATTGCCCGATGGGTACAACGCATCGAAGCGTTGCCGAATTACCAGCGCACATATCCACCGCATTGGCAATAGAACTTTTCAAAGTTGCGGGTCCATAAATGGCCACTCGCTGCCGTGAAAGCACTTGCTCATTTGTCGTATTAATAAAGCGAAAGAACACTTTCGTAAGACGCAATGCGAAGTGTTTCTACAAAAATCTTTATTAGTAGAGATGCGATCGATGAAACTTTACCATTTTCCGTCAGTGCGAAATGGACCATCTGCGGATTGGGTGGACGCCATCCGCTCGCGCCCTGCATGGCAACGAACTCCTAAGCTTCCGGGACTTTAGATAGATCAGAGGCTTCATTGTCGATTTTGGGTTCTGCCGAACGACTATGTAATGAAGACGGTCATTTTCAGCACCCTGGTTAATGCTGGCATGACAGTCAAACAAAAGGAGGAAAAATGGAGCCTCGAAAAGTGGTGTCACAGGATGAATGGCTTGCCGCACGCAAGCAGCACCTGAAGAAGGAAAAAGAATTCACCCGGCTGCGCGATAAACTAAGCGCCGAGCGGCGGGAGTTACCGTGGGTCAAAGTCGAGAAGAACTATGTGTTTGATACTCCGAAAGGAAAGGAAACACTCGCCGATCTTTTTGCCGGCTGCAGCCAACTCATTGTCTATCATTTCATGTTCGGTCCCGATTGGGAGGAGGGTTGCAAGAGCTGCTCGTTTCTGTCCGATCATAGCGATGGCAGTACCGTACACCTCGCGCATCGCGATGTGACGTTTGTGGTTGTCTCAAGGGCGCCCTTGCCGAAGCTCGAGGCCTTCAAGAAGCGCATGGGGTGGCGCTTCCAATGGGTGTCGTCGTACGGCAATGACTTTAACTTCGATTATCACGTGTCTTTCACGAAGGACGAGATGGCAAAGGGAAAAGTCTACTACAATCACGGGATGACTGAGTTCTCGACCGATGAAGCGCCCGGCCTCAGTGTTTTCTATAAGAATGAAGCCGGGGACATTTTCCACACCTACTCAGCGTATGCGCGCGGGTTAGACCTGTTGGTGGGTACGTACAACTACCTCGATCTCGTGCCCAAGGGGCGCGATGAGGCGACGTTGCCGTGGAGCATGGCATGGGTACGACATCACGACAAGTACGATGACGTTCCGAAGAACTAGTGCGTGCGGCTGAAAGCTGTGACTTGTGTTGCAATTCGGTCGCTTTCGAACTCGCGCAGCAGGTGGTTTTTGAAACGCGCGCCTCAAGGAAATCGAAATAGATGGAACTCGTTGTCGATTTGCGCTTTAACCGAACGACTATAAGTGAAGCAACAAGCCTTCACCAACGAAAGGTCTGAGTTATGAAATATCTATGTTTGATCTATCAAGACGAGGCGGCCACGCAGGCGCTGATGAAGACCGAGGGAGAGAAGATCCATGGTGATTACCTCGCATTCACTGACGAGATCAAGAAATCCGGCCACCTCCTCGGAAGCAACGGGCTTCAGCCCACCAACACTGCGACCACGGTCAGGGTACGAAACGGAAAGGTCACGACCACCGATGGCCCGTTTGCGGAGACGAAGGAGCAACTCGGCGGCTATTATCTCGTTGAGGCCCTAGACCTCAACGAGGCGATTCAGATTGCCGCCAAGATCCCGTCAGCCCGCTTTGGAAGTATCGAGGTCAGGCCGGTCTGGGAAATACAGGGGCGTTAGGCTCTCGCATATGGATACACTCCTTCCTCCCATCGAAAAACCCAAGGGGCTGACCATGAAGCTGGCGTACTACTTTACGCGCCGGCAATTTGGCAAGGTGCTCACACCGCTGAAAGTGCATAGCGCGCGGTTGCCGCCTGCATTCGGTCTCTTCTACACGAAGATCAACAAGCTGGATAAAATGTTGACGCTGCCGCCGGAGACTGTTCTGCTCATCCGCGAGCAGGTGGCACGCGTCAATGTCTGCTCTTTTTGTATGGATATTGCCCGGTCATTCACGATCAAGGGGTCAATGAATGAAGCGAAATGCGATGCGCTGGAGGAATACAGGACGAGCGGTCTTTTTAGCGACGCGGAACGCGCCGCACTGGACTATGTGACGGAGCTGACAAAGGATAAAAAGATCAAACCGGAGACCTTTGCTCGCCTGTCCCGCAATTATTCCGAACGTGAGATCTGCGAGATCGTCCGGCTTGTTGCCAGCGAGCATCTTTACAACATGACTAATATCGGTCTGAACATCCATTCGGATATGCTCTGTGATATCAGCCGAAAGACACGAAACCTTAGGGATGAAAGCAGCAAGCTATGAACAGGAGGAAACCATGAAATACATCTGTCTTGGATACCTTGACGAAAAGAGCTGGGAGACGATGTCCGAACGCGAGCAGAACGCCCTGGTAGACCAGTGTTTCGCCTACGACGACGTGCTTCGCAAGAATGGTCACTTTGTTGGTGGCGAGGCGCTGCAAAGCCCTCGGAATGGGGCCACGCTGCGATGGAAGAACGGCAAGGTGTTGATCACCGACGGCCCGTATGCCGAGACGAAAGAGTACTTAGGCGGGATCCTTATACTAGAGGCGAAAGACCTGAACCACGCGATCCAGTTGATGTCAAAGCACCCCGGTGTGAAGGCAGGGCCCTGGGAAATTCGCCCGGCGCAGGATTTGGCTGAAATGATTCACGAAAGTGAGCGACGGCGTTCACGAGCAACAGGAGCATGAGGTAAGTTCATGAAATACATCTGCCTTGGATACTTTGACGAGAAGAAGTGGGAGACGACGTCCCAAAGCGAGCAAAACGCCTATTTGGACGAATGCTTCGCGTATGACGACGAGTTGCGGAAGAACGGTCACTGGGTTGCGGGTGGGGAGCGCTCCAAAGCGCCCGGAACGGCGTCACCCTGCGATGGAAGAACGGCAAAGTGTTTATCACCGATGGCCCGTACGCCGAGACGAAAGAACAGTTGGGCGGATTCGGCGTGTTCGAAGCGAGCGACCTGAACCATGCGATCCAGTTGATGGCAGAGCACCCGGCCGTGAAGTCGGGAATCGTCGAGATTCGTCCGGCTGAGAACCTGGTCGAGTTGATCTGCGAAAGTGAGCGGCGTCGTGCGAAAGAATAATTCAAAGCAAACGGCCCGCTCGAGGGAGAAAAAAGGCCCCAAGGCGCGGCCCGATGGCACGACATTCGTCAGCGTCACGAACAAAGGTTTTCCAGGAAGCGAGACCGAGGCCGCGCAACTCGCGCTCGATGCCACTGAGGGCTTTGCGTTCGTGCTCGCCGGAGGAAAAGCGCTCCTCGAACTCGACGTTGAATTGAACCTCGTTCCAGATCGTTTTCCGGATGGAATTGGAAAGCAATAAAAATTTGCAACGGGAGAACGGCGTGGCCAAGGAGTATACGGAGATGGCGCGCTCACGTGCGTCGGCCAATACCGCAACAGACGCTACCTTGAGTAGCGCTCAGCCGAGGGGTATTCTTCCAGTGATGAGTCAACAACAATTTGCGGGTCAGAATACTGACGCGCTGCGGGATCAATACCAAACGCTCTTGCAGGTTTCAGAGTCTATCGCTTCTCATCGAGACCTCTCCGCGTTGTTGCACGATCTCGCCCAGCCCCTGCGCAATATTCTTCAGTTCGACTATGTGAGTGTAAGGCTGCATGATCCGGAGCGCAATGTCATGCGCATACACGTTTTGGAAAAGTCGGCGCCCGGTGACTTAGTTCCTGAATTGCCCGTCAACGAATCGCTTGCCGGTTCCGTATGGCAAACACAACAAGCGCTCCTTTTTGACGACGTTGACCACGAAGTTCGCTTTCCACGCGCGATGCAGAGGTTGCGCGCAAATCACATCAGGTCCTGTTGCTGTTTGCCCTTGAGCACGGCACATAGACGCCTGGGAGCTATGACCATAGGCAGCGTTCGCGAGAAAGCGTACCAGCCCGCGGAATTTCGCTTTCTCGAGCAAGTGGCAAGGCAGTTGGCGGTGGCCATCGACAACGCGCTTAATTTTGAGCAGGCGCAGTCGGCGCAGGGGCAACTAACGCGTGAACGTGACCGGGTGCGTCTGCTGCTGGAAGTGAACAATGCGGTGGTTTCGCACTTGGATCTCGATGATCTTTTCCCCGCCGTCAGTAGCTGCCTGCGACGGGTCATCCAGCATGACGGTTCAGCCTTGGTTCTGGTTGATCTGGAGACGCGCCGGTATCGGGTGCACGTGCTGAGTTTTGCGAAGAACCAATCCTTCGTTCGAGAAGGGCGAGTGGAGTCAGACAGCTGTATGAAATCACCCGCCGCTATCGCGATCAGCACCGGGAAGCCGGCGGTATTCGGTGAGGAAGATCTGAAAAACCTGTGTTCGGAATCGCCAGCCGTGCAACAATTGATTGCCGAAGGCGTAAAAGCCTTCTGCTCTGTCCCACTGTTGTCTCACGACCGATTGCTGGGCGCGCTCAACGTGGGGCGATGCCGAGAGGATATGTTCAACCCGGATGAAGTCGAGCTGCTCACCGAGGTCGCAAAGCAAATCGCGATCGCGGTGGAGAACGCGCAGGCCTATAGGGAAATCACCGAACTTAAAGACCTTCTGGCCAAGGAGAACCTATATCTACAAGACGAGATTCGCACTGAACACAATTTCGAAGAAATTGTCGGAGAAAGCCCGGCCTTGAAACAAATCTTAGAGCAACTGAAGACGGTGGCTGGGACGGACTCAACGATTCTCGTTCTGGGAGAAACGGGCACCGGCAAGGAATTGATTGCGCGCGCTATCCATAATCTAAGTTCGCGCCGCGAACGGACGCTCGTGAAGGTGAACTGCGCAGCGATTCCAACCGGACTACTCGAGAGCGAGCTGTTTGGCCACGAGAAGGGTGCTTTTACCGGCGCTATCGCGCAGCGCATCGGGCGCTTCGAGCTCGCGCATCGAGGCACGCTCTTTCTCGACGAAGTCGGCGACATCCCTTTGGAGTTACAACCGAAGCTCTTACGCGTTTTGCAGGAACAGGAATTCGAGCGGTTGGGCAGCGGGCGTACGACCCGGGTGGATGTTCGTCTCGTCGCCGCCACAAACGTGGACCTTACCCAAAAGGTTGTAGACAAGCAGTTTCGCAGCGACCTCTATTACAGGCTCAATGTTTTCCCACTTGTAGTTCCGCCGCTGCGCGAGCGCAGGGAAGATATTCCGCTCCTCGTACGCTACTTCGCCCAAAAGTACGCGCGCCGTACGAAAAAGCCGATTGAGACAATTCCGGTCAAGGGCATGGCTACTCTGACTGAATATCATTGGCCCGGCAACGTGCGTGAGCTCGAAAACTTCATCGAGCGCGCGGTCATCCTGTCCCGCAGTACGGAGCTGCAACTCCCGCTCGCCGAGCTCAAGCACAGGTCGAATTCAAGTGCGACCATTTCAATTGGCGGGGTGGCGACTCTGGAACATGCCGAGAGGGAGCACATCGTGCGCGCGCTCGGTGAAACGAATTGGGTCATCGGCGGGCCCGCAGGCGCTGCCGCGCGGCTCGGTTTGAAGCGGACGACTCTCCAATCCCGCATGAGAAAGCTAGGCATCACTCGGGCCAACTGATTGACTCATTCATTCCGTAAGCTAAAACATCTCAAGGAGGTAGCTATGAGTACTGTGAAGGCCATACCCGCCGGACACCGCACCGTAACACCCTACCTGGCCATCAAAAATGCCGCCAAGGCGCTGGAGTTCTACAAAAAGGCGTTCGGAGCGACGGAGAGCTACAAATTGATAATGCCTGATGGCCGCCTTGGGCATGCGGAAATCCGTTTAGGCGATTCTATGATCATGTTGTCGGATGAATTTCCGGAATACGGCGGTAAGGCGCCGGAAACGCTTGGTGGATCGCCTGTCAGCATCCATCTTTACATCGAAGACGTCGACGCGTTTTTTAAGAAAGCGCTTGCCGCCGGCGCCAAAGAACGCAAGCCTGTCATGGATCAGTTTTACGGCGACCGGTCGGGCCAGCTCGAGGACCCTTTCGGCCATCTCTGGTGGGTAGCCACGCATAAAGAAGACGTCGCGCCGGAGGAGTTGCAGAAACGCGTGCAGGCGATGTTCGCGGGAAAAAAGTAGATAAGGGGAAGGGCCTGCGCAATCGAAGAGCCGGCAATCAGAGAACGCAAGCCAGTCACGGAGAAAAGCAAAGCGGCAGGTGATTGAATGCTCAAGGGCGGATGCTTTTGCGGAGAGGTCCGTTATGAAACAGTGGGCACTCCCTTCGATGAGATAAACTGCATTGCTCGATCTGTCGCTGAACCACCGGCGCTCCGTTCGTCGCGTGGTTCAGCGTGGTTCGGTCTGACTTCCGAATCGTAAGCGGCAAACCCTCGCGGTTTAGGGCACGCGAAGTTTTTGTGCTCCAATGCGGCACTCAGTTGAACTTCGAGCACGAAGCTTCTCGGACGAGATCGACATCACGACTTGTAATCTAGATGACCCAGACGGGCTCCCCCGAAGAAGGACCACGCGGCGGCGCGTTCCGCCGTTCATGGTCCGACGCCGCAGGTGATCTGCGTTAGGGTTGAAACTGTATTCTCCGCTATTCCACACTGCCTCACCCGCTCCACCAATTTGAAAAGGGCGGATGACGAACCCGTCCTTTTTTCACGTTGATTCAGCCTCCCGGATTCCACAGTTGGAGGTGAAACAAGCGATGAAGCGCAAGCTTTCCGTTGCGAAGTCAATGGTCCTGTAGCTCTAAGAAATTTGCCAGCAGCGGTGTGATGTGAGTAGGGCCTGAAATGTTGAGAACTGAGTGCCGAGTATGAAAAACGGCTATGAAACATTACGCGTCTGTGCCTTCGCAACTCCAAGCTCACGCTTCACCTAGTGTGGGCGATGAGTTTAATTGCGGAATCCGCATTCAACCTAGCCGGACCCGGAAATGCCTCTTGACTGGTCTTTGCCCTGGCGTTATACGTCGGGCGTTCCATTTGTTCCCATTCGCGGCGAACGTATGAGCGATTTGAAATCGTTGGTAGGATTCAAAACGGAGGGACGACGAAATGGAGGAGCTATATAAAGCGCGCCGAATTTACTCCATGCCTCAGCTAAATCTAGAGACGGACTGCTGGATTCCTAAGGCCGATGTCTCATGGGATGAAGATGGGAAGCAACAGCATCAGCTGATCGCTGGGCCGACTGACCTCTTCAAAATCATCGAGCAAGCCGAGATCTATGCGGTTGAGATGGCGAAGTCGTGGATCGACGCCGAACTCATTGATAACTTAACTCCCTGATCGATCTCGGCTCCATCTCCGTACTGGCGTTAAAGCCGGACCTTTAGCAGGGCCCGGTGCGATCCAGCGCGGTATAAAGCCGCATTTTCATCGATATATCTCCGTTTTAAAGCGAAACAGCTTCGTTGATCATTTCCTTACCGACCCTGGTTGCTCATGAACTGAACCGTGAACGCGTAGCCATTAACCCACAATTGCGTATGATCCGACCTACAGCTTAGCCTTCGAGTGCTAGAAAAATCGATCAGTTAAAATTGGCCTTAACTTTGCGTCACGCTGGTGAAACTCTGAGCGAACAAGGTTAATTTTTGGCACGATCAACAGCCCTGTAAACTCAGGATTACCCTTCCAACTTCCGGCTCTCACTTTTTATTGCGGCCTAGTCGCTTGTTTGTGTTGAGTCTTGAAAACCCTTACTGCGTTTCGGAGGCGATCCTAATGAACGAAGTTTTGTACAGCCTTGGGGATGCGGAATGCGCTTACCTTGCCGGTTACTTGGACCGTTCATGTTTCATTGGCGTCATTCGGTATTCGGATAAGGGAAGAACAAAATATACGGTAAGAATCAATGTGCAATGCTCAAATCGCGCAAGCTTGAAGCCATTATGCGCCTTGCTCGGTGGTTCCGTGCGCAAGACAGGGCAGTCATTTATTTGGTCGCTTGGGGGAAGGCGACGGTGCGCTGAATTGCTTAGGCTTTTGCTGCCGTATCTTCGCGCCAGAAAGGAAGCAGCCAACAAGGTCATTCAGTTTGATCAGGAATGGACAAAGCTTCAGTATCCTTACGACGACAGCGAAATCCTCGCGCGTCGCGACCGTTGCGTGGAAGAGAGCCTCGGACTAAAGATGTCGTGGCGCGGAGAATAGCGATAAAACACCCGCGTGGCAATCCAAGGGGAATGCGCTTATCTGCTCACCGTTTGTAAAGCTGCCTAATAAAACCCGACGCCTCCAGCTCCTGTACAAAACTCGTATCGACGAAGCTCTTCGGGTCCGCCGCGGCGGCTTTGGGATTGCGCGGCGCCATGTCGTCGAGCAAGGTCTTCACGCCTTCCCAGGTGGGTACCGGCCTTTCCGGGAAAGCCGCATTATAAGCGCGGTAGGCCCGCTCTAAGCCCTCGGGGTCGTTGGTCTTGAGATTTTTGCCGATGAGCGCTTTGGTGTCTTCCTTATTGGTTTTGATGTAGTGAATCGCTTCTGTGAACGCGCGCACCGTCTTGGCCACGAGGGGTCGTCTCGCTTTGATGGTGGCTTCGCGCGTGACTACGGCATTCACGTGATAGGGGATCTTCAGGGTTCCGATATCGATCAAATCTCTAAAGCCCATCTTTTCTGCTTCTCTCACCAAAGGCTCGCCCAGAAGCGTGAATTGCGTGATGTTGCGCGATAGCGCCGCGAGCCGCTGGGGATTTTCTCCCGTCGCGATGATCTTGGTCTCTTTTTCCGGATCGATGCCAAAGCGCCGGAGCGCGAGCCGCAGAGTCATATCGGAAGTCGTCCCGAGGCGATTGACGCCGCCGGTCTTGCCCCTTAGCTGTTCAACAGTCGAGATGTCGGCAACGGAGACTATGTGATCAATGAATAGCGGCAGATTGGTCGAGACCATGATCGTGTCGGCTCCAGCCAACCGCGACGTAACCAACGTCGCCGATGGAGCGATGATCAGGTCGAGCTCGCCGGTGAGGAGCGCTTGGATGACAATCGTGCTCGCGCTGATAGCGATGACTTCTGCATTCAGACCGTTTTTCCTGAAGAAGCCTTTTTGGTCGGCGACCCAGATCGGAGTGTTGGAAGGCGTGCTCCCCGCCCAGGCGATGCGCATGCGCTCCTGCGCGCACGCAAGCTGAGGGAGGCAAGTCAAACTCAAAATGAGGAAAGCGAACAGTAAAGTCGATTTACCTATCACTGCATCCTCCCGTCAAGGCACGGTCGTCCACCCGCGGGCCGCCAGTGCTTTGATGTCGCTGACGACGTCAATAACGGCCGGTTTGTTGGCGGCGAAGGCACGCTCCAAGGCGCCTTTGATGTCGCTCGGCCGCTCGACGCGAAGGCTGAAGCAGCCCATCGCTTCGGCTACTTTGGCTAAATTAATGTCCTCGAAGATCCACATCTCTCCGGCTCGACCGCGCTGCTGTCCGCCATAAGCGCTGTCAAATAACCTCGTCTCCTGATT
>Ga0126373_10002344_pt1 | contig 13958 bp, 12 predicted proteins | sample PanSoiMetPlot_11_FD_92545 | JGI IMG/M metagenome (GOLD analysis project Ga0126373, IMG submission 92545) | Tropical forest soil microbial communities from Panama - MetaG Plot_11 | ecosystem: Environmental > Terrestrial > Soil > Tropical forest > Bulk soil | place: Panama | collected 2016-02-17 | reverse complement strand
ATGAGGCCATCTCTAGGCGAAGCGCTCATGGGGACATCGATGCATAACTGCTCTTTTCCGCAAAACCCGCTTCTGACAAGGGTTTCAAGGCGAAAATCGATTGAAATCCCATAGCGAAGTCCGCGTCCGCCGCAAACACTAGCGGCTTAGTCCAAATCCCCTTATCGCAAGTACGCCGGCGGAAAACAGTCTGCTCGACCCGGCTGCCGCGCGCCGGCGTACTTGTCGATAAGGTTCTAAGATATTTCGCCAACTGAGATTTTCTGGTTTACTTAGTGAGGGCGACGATGTTGTTCTGCCGTCACGCTCGCAGATTGGTCAGACAAGGTCGTGGCAAGAGATCGGGTCCGCGCTTGTGCATTACGCAGCATCACTCTTTCCTGTTCTGGCAGAAACCGGAGGGTTCCACTCAGGGCACACAAAATCCAGAAGCATATGAACTGTATTTGAAGGGGCGGTACTACTGGAACAAGCGCACGGTTCCAGACCTTGAGACTTCAATCTCCTATTTCGATCAAGCCATCGCTAAAGACCCTGGCTACGCTCTGGCGTATTCGGGGGCTGGCTGATGCCTATTCCATATTGCCCATCTACGGCGCCCGCCCGAGCGAAAACTATCCGAAGTCGAATGCCGCTGGTCGTAAAGCACTGGAGCTGGATGCGACCTTGGCTCGTTCCCATGCCGTTCTGGGCAGCAACGAGATGGAGTTCGAGTGGGACTTCGCTGGAGGCGAGGCTGAATATAAGAAGGCTTTTGAGCTCGATCCGAACGATGCAACGGCCCACCATTGGTACGCCAAACGACATCGGGCGTATTGGCGGCAGGGAGCCGGAGGCTCTTACGGAAGCCGAGCTTGCGCACCAGCTTGATCCGCTGTCACCGATCACCAGCATGGTGGAAGGAGGTATTTACATCTGGGCACGAGGTTACGATCAGGCCATCGTCACCTGCAAGAGGTTGGCAAATGAGAACCCGACATTCGCACCGGCACACCTTTGTTTAGCCACTGCCTATTGGGCGAAACGCATGTACCTGCAGGTCATTGAGGAATTCAGGACTTATGACCAGCTTTCCGGCGACCGAAACGAGTCTGAATTCTCTTCCGCTTTGGAGAAAGGATTTCACTCAGGGGGGTGGAAGGCCGCTGAGACCAACGCTATACAGACCCTGCGAGCGCGACGTAAGACCAGTTACGCGCCTCCATTCCTTATTGCCACTCTTCATGCAGACTTGGGAGACAATGATCAGGCTTTCCGGTGGCTCAACATCGCATACCAAGAACACGAATGGCGGCTTATAAGTCTGAAGACCGAATTCACATTCGCCCCCCTGCGCACCGACCCACGGTTTGCAGAGTTGATCCGGAAAGTGGGGCTGCCGCAGTAAAAGCCGATATTTGTTTTATCTCTGGCCTTTAAAAACTAAGAATTTTGTGTATCGTTCCAATGCCGGGGGCAGTTGCTGCATCATCTGTGGGTGAACGGAGAAGCGTACGAACCGTTGCACAACAGCAGAGGAATGACAGCTGCGGAAGTCGCACAAACAAAACGGCAAAACAAAATCAAAACTGTTCCAGGAAGAGTAAAGACAAAAGCCAAAGCCGAGTTCCGGTGACTAGGTTAATCGCCTGGCCCACGTTCCACTCCACGTGAAACGACAGGTCGCCAATCAAATAGCAGCACCGACTGAAAACGCGAACGACTAACTTGCACCGAGCGAAACGATTCGCTCCTCGAGAGTGCGGACGGAAGCATGGCGACGGTGGGCTATTCGGCGGGAGAAAGACCTTGTCCAGCAAAGGTGGAGGGGTCTTTAGCGTTATCGTCTTCAAAAACAACCAAGAATTAACTTGACTCCGACCTGCGTTCTCATTCCGGTTGGCTGATGATATCGGAACAATCGCCAAGGACCCGGGGATAGCCACATTTCAGGGTCGTGACTAGACGTTCGCGCTTGCATATATCGCACAGCAGCCTTGATTCGGCGCATCGCTACGAAGACCGATCACCGAAAATTACTCATCAGGATGACATCGCTGCTATCGCTTCCCCGAGTCAACGCCAGTTGCCTGCCATCACGCGACCATTCAAAGTCGAAAATCTCGCCCGAGTCAAAGTGTGTGACCTGCTTCGGTGGCCCGCCGGTGAGATCCTGTTGCCAGATGTTGGAGACGCCGTTCCGGGTCAGTATATAGTTAATGGCCTCCCCTGGTGGCGCCCAGCGGGGCCGCCAAGCTGATGCAGGCCAATCAAAATGGTGTATAAGGGTCCCGCCATCGAAGGCAACTACCTTCAGCTGATTTGGTTGCGATCCAGAGGGCGAACTAGGGTTGACAACAGGAGTCTCCGGCGCGGCGACATATGCGATCCGCTTGCCTTCTGGCGAGAACGAGAGAACATCTAACTCCCAAGCCGCTGGGCTCTGCGTAAGCGTTTCCGGAGGCTTCTCGCCCGTGATCGTCACACGCATCAGAGTCAAGGAAGGAACCTGGACATAAACTACCCACTTTCCATCCGGCGAACATTGTGGTGACGTAGCGACGGTCTCGTCCGCAATGCGGATCGGGTTCGAACCGTCTGCGTCCATCCGCCAGATTCCAAATTTATGCTCCCGATAGGTGGAGTAGACAAAATAGCGCCCATCGCCACAAGCCGATGGATTTCCGATTGCATGGTCATTGGGCGTCAGCAGAGTACGCGCACCGCTATCGGAATTTAGAAATGAAAGATTGCCATCGCCGCTAGCGAAAAGGATCCGACCGTCGGACGTCCAGGAGAATCCTCCAACAGCATGGTCGTTTCGCGCAACCTGCTTGGCCTTGGTCGTATCAGCAGGCGCAATCCACAGATCCGAGACTCGCGTCTGCACGATGTCGACGAGTGTGCTGCCGTCCTGAGTCAGACCCAAGGAATCGGGTTGGTAATCCGTCCAATCATTCGTAAGACGCCTTGCTTGTCCCTTGGGAAAAGAAATGAACCAGAGTTGCCCGCGAAGGGACTGATAGATGTTGCCGCCAATCGGCGCCAAAAGGCCACTTACATCCGGCAACCAGCAAGGATGGCCAATCTGGTTGGGTGTCGAATAGATTTCTCGGATGGATCCATCGCCGACCGAGACTGCCCAAAGTACCGAACGAATACTTTTTTTCGATTCCACAGTTGAGAAGGCAATCGTTTTGCCGTCGGGGGACCACGCTGTGCCATTAGTAAACCCGTCAAGATAAGGACGCGTCGCGAGCACGCGTTCATTGCTCCCATCAGCGTCGGCAATTAATAGTTCAACTTGCTCATTACCCTTTACCCGTAAGAAGGTGAACTGAGCGCCGTCCGGAGAATAGCTCGTTGAATAGTCCATTCCCGCCTGCATCACGAGATGCGAGCTTCCTCCCAGCGTGGGAATTCGATAAAGAAAAGTGTTAAGAGGGTTGTTCTTCTCGGATCGGACAAAATCAATGTAGTTGGCGTCGGGCGAAAAGGTCAGGCCGTAAATCAAGACTTCATCCGGCGGTAGAATCTGCACGTCGCTACCGGTAGCTACTTGACGAACATTCAGGCCCTGCTTTTCCCCTTCACGGAGAGCGTAGACCACGAAGTGCCCATCGGGCGAAATCGCCACATTGACAGCGTTCCCGCTCTGTGTCACTCGGCTGAGCTTCATAGCCTGGAGGTCCCATTCATAGCGGCGTCGACTCGGCTTGGACAACACGGCCACCGCAACCACAGCCAAGACTGCCAATATTGATACTCCACCGAGTACTAGTTTGTGTCGGCGAGAGACAGGTCTTCGCTCACTGGCTTGCGAGACTGGCAAAGCACCTGGACTTGTAACTGTCTGCGCCGGACTGACGTTTGATTGTGCAGCCGGCAATGTTGCTCTTGCTGGCCTGGAATCCACTAGCGGCGCTATGAAGCGGTAGCCACGCCGCGGCAGAGTTTCGACAAAGCGCGGATTCTCGGCCGAGTCCCCCAGAGCTTCCCGCACGCGGTTCATTGCGGCGTTAAGACCGCGATCGAAGTCCACAAACGTGTCGGACGGCCACAGCCGTCGCTGCAACTGCTCGCGGGTGACCAGATCGCCGGGATGTTCCAGTAAGATGACCAGAATTTGGAATGGCTGGCCCGTGAGTTTGAGTCTTAACCCGTTCTTGCGCAGTTCCCCGAGACGCACGTCCACTTCAAACGTGCCAAACCGCACCACTTGAGAATTGGGAGCTTGTTCCAACATCGGTAAACCACAAGAAATGTTGCCAGTCTAGCATTGAAGTGCAACTTCCGAAGCCGCTGTTCCGGTCTCTAACATCTTGGTTTAACCCTTCTTGCTCCACAAGCTTAACGAGCGATCCGCTTCCAACATTCCTTTGATAGCCAATTAAGTCTTCATCCATTGAGGTAGCAGGACTCTCGGCAGACCTTGTCCCCTAGCGCGGCACTCCGCGAGAGAGAGGACAACGTGACAAGAACATTCCGAAATCACGAATCGTGCGCCACCTGCGACTCAACTTGTCCTGACCGCCGATTGAGCCTGATTTTGCTGACCGGCATACTTATGCTCATCCCTTTTGTATTCTCCGTATATCCGCTTGCCGCGCAGACAAATGGCACTGCGAGCGTCCAGAAACAAGCTTCCCAGCAGCACTTTGCCTGCCACCTTGGCTATACGCCGAGACAGTGCCAAGTCGCTATGACGGTCTTACGGAAAACTTTGGTGCGATACCCTGCGGAAGCACTCGGCGAATGGACATGGGTTCTGGTGCGCACCGAGGATTGGAAACAACTTCTATCGGAGAGAAGGTTCGATTCAAACCATCCGGCGTTCAGCTACCTACCGAAGCGAGAGACGTTTCTCGACGGGGCGTTAGTGGTAAGAGCATCGGTTCGCGGCGCAGAGCTTGCTGTGATATGGCACATGCCCGTCGAAGATTTGCTCGATCTGGCGATTCGGCACGAACTTGCACACGCTTTGTGTAACGATCCGGACGAAACCAAAGCCGACCGTGCAGCTATTGCGCTGAAAAGTGGGACGCCATTGTCCTGCCGAGTTATCGAGCCGGCATCGACTGCAAATCCGAAGTGAACAAGCAGGGCACTGTCCGGATAGTTGACGTTAAATCTGATTGCGCACATTGACCGTTCTTGGGGGGGTGGGAGTCTTCCTTGTCAGGTATCAGTCCCGGTTTCAGTTGGTTTTACAATTCAGCTGCACGTTCGTGCAGTTCGGTGCATTTCCTTTGCGTAGTCTGCTGATCAGTTGGATCGTGCTCTTTGCTGCAGCTTGGTGCGCTTGCGGCGGTCGGATTAAGAGTCAATTGCCACGCAACCCATAACGCAACCCACGATAGGGGCGTCTTGGACGTACTTGCAAGGATTTACGCAGCCGTCCGATACCTGCAAGTAGTTGATCGTGCGGGATAGTCGCAGACTGAAAAGGCTGGTGTCGGGGGTTCAACTCCCTCCCTGGCCACCAAACTCACATTACAGCGCCCCTCAACCACAGTTACGTTCCATTACGTTCCAATTCCGGGAAACGAAAAACCCAAAAACAATCTAGCGCCTGATGCAGCTCGCCTCAACTAGCTCACGCCGCGCAAGGATTTTTTTCGCTCGTTTCCTGTCGCAGATCTGGCCTATCATGCGATGACGTCTCTGATCTTCGGGAAGGTCGATCGCGAGTTTACCTGTTCCGAAAATGCAATTCCCTTTCGCGGCTTCTCACGCGGCACACGGAACGGAGGTTCTGATGTCGAGCTCCAGCAGAACAGCATCAGCGTCCAGCGCGTACGCGCTCAGTGATAGCGACCGTTCGCGCTATGCCATCGCGCGAGCGATCCTTGCAGCCGCAGACGAAGCCGAGGACAATCTGAATCTGTCGAACTGTTTCGAGCTCGGGATCTCGGCAGAGATCGAAAGACGCATTTCGGACGGTCAGCGTCTTATGCCTCAAGCTCAACTGTACGGACTTTCAGCCATTGAAGTCGCATTACTCGTATCGGAGCGCTTCGATCGGATTCAGTTGAGAGGCTTTTCGCGACGGGTAATATCCGAAGAAAACTCCGATCCCAGCTGCAAACAGTCCCGAAGAGATCAGAAGTTGAGGCGTAAGCTGAATCTCCCATTGGAGTGTGCTCTGAAATAGCGACGAAGCACCGACACCTGTGAGGACGCCCAGCAGCCCCCCCAAGAAGCTGATCGCAACAGCTTCAGCGAGGAATTGAAACTGGATATCCGCTTCGGTTGCACCGATGGCCAATCGAACTCCGATTTCGCGCGTGCGTTCGGTAACTGAGACCAGCATGATATTCATAATGCCAATCCCGCCCACGAGCAGAGCCAACGACGCGATAGTGCCAAGGAGGAAAGTGAAGATCTCGCTTGACTGCAACTGCATTCGAATCACGTCCTCTGGGCTACGAATGTTGAAGTCATCGGGTTCATCGGGATGCAAGTGATGACGTTCTCGCAGTAAAGCCACAGCTTGCTGGGTCGCGATGGGGATTGCGGTCCGTGAAGTGGCCGAGAAGAAAATATCGTCAAGCCAGCTTGTTCCACCAATCCGCTTCATGGCGGTGGTGTAAGGCATTGCTACGAAGTCATCCTGGTCCCAGCCGCTAGCTGACGCTCCCTTGGGTTGAAATACGCCAATCACGCGACAAGGCATCGCTTGCACGCGGATGCTCTTACCGACCGGATCTTCGTTGGGAAACAGATTCTCGACTACCGTCTGGCCCAGAAGGCAAACGGGAACATCTCGATCGACATCGTCATGTGTGAAGATCGATCCTATCTGAATCTCCCATCGACGGATATCGAAGTACTCAGGAGCTACGCCGCGGTAAGTGGTATTCCAATTCTCAGTTCCGTACACGACCTGGATCCTTCCGTCGACATTGGGACTCATGCGTTTCAAGCCGGGAACCTCTGCGAAGATAGCCCGAGAATCTTCGACAGTCAGACTCTTTGTCTCGCGCGTCCCATATCTCACTCCGTTGGTTGCACGGCTGCCGGCCTCGATCCAGATCATATTGTCGCCAAGCTTCTGCAGCTCGTGTTCCACCTTTGCGGATCCCGCCCTGCCTACTCCCACGACACAGATGAAGGCAGCGATGCCCACGACCAGACCTAGAACGGTAAGGACCGTCCTGATCAAATTGCGTCGCAGCGACTTCATCGCTTCGCTCCAGATGGAATGGACGTAGATCAACATGTCGAAGTCCGTTTTCTATTCGTACCGCAAGGCCTCAATCGGATTCAGCTGAGAGGCCCGTCTTGCCGGATAGAACCCAAAGAACAATGCAATTGCCATCGCAAAAATTGTTGCTAGGGCGATTGCGTACAAAGGGATTCGTATCGGCCATCCCAATCCCTGTGACACCGCCAGTGAACTGGTCACTCCAAAAACAATACCGATCGTACCTCCGATCAGACCAAGGACCAGCGCTTCAATCAGGAACTGCAGCCGCACATCCTCCTCAGTCGCACCCACTGCCATGCGGATACCGATCTCGCGCGTTCGCTCGGTGACCGAAACCAGCATGATGTTCATGATGCCGATGCCGCCAACCAACAAAGCAATGCTTGCCACGATCGTGAGCAAGACCGTCATGACTGTACCTTGTTCTGCCGCAGCATCGGCCATATCAGCCATGTTCCGAACCACAAAGTCGTCCGGATCACCCGATCGAATCTTGTGCCGGTCGCGTAACAGGCTCTCAATCTGTTGCTGTGCAATGTAGCTTGCCTGCCGCGAGACCGCGGAAACCATTATCCAGCGCAGCCATTCCTGGCCCAGTAACTTCTTCTGCACCGTCGTGAGCGGAGCGATGATGACGTCGTCCTGATCCTGTCCGCTGCCTGGACTGGTCCCCTTCGGCGTAAGCACTCCGACAACCTTGAAGGGCAATGTACCGATGCGAATCGTCTCGCCAATCGGGTTGCGAGAACCAAAAAGGTATTTCCGAACCGTATCCCCCAACACCGCGACTGTGGCGGCCTGAGTCACATCGTCGTCGCTGAAAGACGTACCGCTGGCAAAAGGCCAATTCCTAACCGCAAAATACTGAGGCTCAGTGCCGGTGATCTGTGTGGCCCAATTCTCGTTCCCGTAGACAACCTGTTGGCCGGTTCCGGTCCCCGGAGCCGTAGCGGAGACGGATGGGCATTCTCGAACGATTGCACGGGCGTCTGCCAGGACAAGTGTCTTGGTCTGAAAACTCCCGACGTGCAGTCCGTACCGATTCACCGATCCGGAACCGACGAACAACATGTTCGAGCCGAGCGCAGCCAACTGTTCTTGTGCTTTCGTCGCAGCTCCTTCCCCGATACCGATGACGGCAATCACTGCGCCGACTCCGATGATCAGGCCGAGCATCGTCAAGATGGAGCGCATCTTGTTACGTCCCAGGGCGCGTAGTGCGAGCACGAATGCGGACGATAAATCCATAGATGGCCCTAATCCTCTACGGTGGGCATCGTTTTCAATACTTCGCCAGCCACGTGAGGAGCTTCCACGACATCATCACGCTTGATCTGACCATCGCGAAATACGATTTCACGTTTCGCAAACTGCGCAATATCAGGCTCGTGCGTAACCAAAATGATGGTCAGCCCATCTGTGTTCAACTTCTGGAAAATTTCCATAACCTCGACGGAGGTGCGACTGTCCAGGTTTCCTGTCGGTTCATCCGCCAGCAGCATTCGAGGCTGATTCACCAGGGCTCTCGCGACGGCCACTCTTTGCTGCTGGCCGCCCGAGAGTTGGGAGGGAAAGTGATCCGCCCGGTCAGCCAATCCAACCTGGGCCAGCGCCTCTCGGGCACGGCGTTCGCGGTCGTTCTTATTGGTTCTGGAATACAGCATCGGTAACTCTGTATTTTCCAGTGCGGTCGTTCGACCGAGCAGGTTGAAGCCTTGAAATACGAACCCAATCTTCTGATTTCTGATTCGTGCCAATTCTTTCTTGCTCAGCGCAGCTACGTCAGTACCTTCGAGCAGGTATCGTCCGGATGTCGGCTTGTCCAGACATCCCAGAATGTTCATGAATGTGGATTTCCCGCTGCCACTCGCGCCCATGATGGCGACAAAATCTCCAGGTTTGATACGCACGCTGACACCACGGAGCGCGTGGACTTCTGTTTCCCCGAGTTGATAATTCTTTCTCAGATCATGAACTTCGACGAGCGGCAAGCTGACGTCTGCCGCAACCGAACTCGTCGCCGTAACTGGATTCACGATAGCCATGCCGGGCCTAGCGTCGCTGCGGGGTGAGTCCTGGTCCAGCAGACTCCTGCTTTACCGTTGTTGCACCTGTCACCAGCTCTTCTCCGGGCTGAAGGTCACCGGTGGTCAATGCTGTGTAAGTGTGATCCGTCAATCCGATGTGGATCTGCACGGGCCGCAATGACTTGTCTGGCAGCAGCTTCCAGACAACTGCCAGGCCAGAGCTACCCGCACTGCTGGGTTTGGGAACCGCGTGCTCTCTGCCAATGGCAACGGGTTGGCTGGTGGCAGGTGTAGCCGGCGCGGATGGAGCAACAGCAACGCCGTATTTGCTGTAAAGCTCCTGTACCTTTTCTGTCGGAAGGTCCGGCTTGTACCGGAGCGCGGCGTTTGGAATTTTCGCGACGTCCGTGACCGAAGCAACCGGGATCGAAACATAAGCGGTCATACCGGGAAAGAGCTTCAATTCCGGATTGTCGAAGTTCACAATTGTGTCGTATGTAACAACATTCTGAATGCTGGTCGCGTTCATGCGAACTTGAAAGACAACCCCATGGAACATTTCTTTCGGGAAAGCGTCCACCTGAAAATCTGCTTTCTGGCCAGGCCGTATCTGGCCCACATCGCCTTCATCAGTCTTGGCATAGACCTGCATTTTGGTCAGGTCAAGCGCAATCATGAATAGTGTGGGAGCCTGCAAGGAAGCAGCGACCGTTTGTCCAATGTCGATATTCCTGGCTACGACCGTTCCGTTGATTGGAGCGCGAATGATGGTGTAGTCCAAGTTGGTCTGAGCGACTTTTAGGCTCGCTGTCTTCTGAGCAACTTGTGCTTCCGCTTGCTGAATGGCTGCGCGGTCCGATCCAACCTGCGCAGTAATTGCATCGTAAGTGGCTTTCGCTTGATCGAACTGCTGTTGGCTATTCACTGCTTGTCGCTGCAGGGCAACGGCGCGGTCGTAATCAAGTTTGTTCTGTTGCAGAGTGGCCTGATCTTTTGCCAGATTCGCTTTCGACGCAGCGAGCAGCGCCTCGGAGTTCTGGAGATCCGCTTGTGCCTGAAGAACTGCGCCTTGGAACAACTTAGGATCGATCTCCGCGATGACTTGGCCCTTGGTGACTTTTGAATTGAAATCTACGTACAGCTTGGAAATCATCCCCGAAACCTGGGACCCCACTTGGACGGACGTGACCGGGTTAATCGTCCCGGTGGCCTCGATGACTTGACGGATATCCCCTTTCTCCACTCTGGCTGTGAAGTATTCAGGGTCGCTCTTTCTGCTGAGCCGAAATGCGGCAAATAGGCCTGCTACAACTAAAATTGCGAGCACCCAGATCCAACTGCGCTTGATCAGTCCCAAAGTGCTCCTTGGAATTCGCTGGCCAGAAACGGCCCGAGAACTGGGCGGCAGCGATGATTTTCGCTTCTCAATTAAATGATACTAGCGGTGGAACCTGAAAGTCCGCTGAATGCCTAGTGTGCATCGTCGGCCTCCGTGGCCGCGAAACGTCATTTCCACGCTAATCAACGCGTCGTGCCGGCTAGGCCAGCCGCGATGACTGAGCCAATTGCGGTCGATGTTAGCCCGGTCCTGAAGAGATAGGTTCCCAGCACCACGCCCATCAACCCAACACCAAAGGAGCGCAAAAAACTGCACCATTGATCAACGCGAGGTCGCGTTTGGGATGAAGAATCACCGTTTGCCTTGCACGTACGCGTACAAGGCATCATAGACAGGAAACTGCCGATCCAGCCGCTCTTCATCGGAAATGCCTAACGCAGCGAAGCCCTGGGCGATGGAGCGCAAGCCGACACCCTCGGGTGCGGCGTTCTCCTCGCCTTTTAGGTCGGCGGCACGGACGATGAGTGCCAACCTGTGGAGGGCTGGGTCACCTACGGCGTAGTCTTCGAGAATAGCCTCGAAAGAGCAGCGAGATCCTCGATGATTCAGCCTGATGGCCTCAATTCTTCGCTTCGGTGCATCAAAGGCAATGGCATTTTGCAGTTTGGCCTGTTCAAGCAGATCCTTCTCTTCCACGAAGAGAAATCTTGCCTGTGGATCAACGAACCTTTTGATTAACCAGGGACAGGCAACACGGTCTACCTTGATGTCCTTTCTTGTGATCCATTTCATGTTTACCTCCACCAATCGTGCTTAGCTCAGTTGGGATTCATCGTTTGAGACTGTGAATAAGAACACCGATTGCACCGGCGGCAAGAATCAGGATCGGTTCAGGGATCTTCTTTGTTCGGAGGAGAACAGCCAACGTCACGCCTCCAATTAGAAGAGTTGGCCCGTCAACGATCGACCGCCGAGCGAGGATAAAAGCGGCGCCCGCGATGGCGCCTACTGCAGCTGCGGTTACGCCTTGCACAAAGGCTTTCACCTGTCGATTTTGAGCAAATCGGCGGTAGTAAGGAGCGCCGAAGAGCACTATCAGGTACGGAGGTGCAAAGACGGCGAGAGCGGCTAGTGTGGCACCTAGCAATCCCGCAACAAGATAGCCAATGAATCCAGCCGTAATTACCACGGGACCGGGTGTGATCATGGCAACCGCGACCGCATCCACGAATTGCTGTTCAGTGAGCCAGTGAAACTTCGCGACCGCTCCGCCATACAGAAATGGCACGATCGCAAGTCCACTGCCAAAAACGAACGCACCAGCTTTCAGAAAGAAGAAAAACAGCACACCGAGGGTTCCGAGAGTCGTTAGCCCATGCGTGCCCGCCAGCAGTTGACCTAGACCCCCGAAAGCAATCACGTTCGTGGAAGCTGGTGAGAGACGTGGCGGCGCTTTAACGACAAGGCTGATCGCACCACACAAAATGAAGAGCCACACAATTTCTGATTCTGTCCATGCCGTTGTCACGGCGAGCGCCGCGAATATCGCCCAGAGAAGCCAGTCGCTGCCTACAGTCGTTCGGACTAATTTGATAGCACTACGAGCGATGATCGCGATTACCGCGGCACCTATGCCGTAAAAGGCTCCTTGTATCCACCGCAATTGCCCAAAGTGGACGTATACCGCGGCTAGCACCAGAACCATTACAAAGGAGGGCAGAACGAATGCAATGCCGACCAGGGTCGACCCCAGTGGTCCCGCTCGTAACCAGCCCAGATACATGGCTAGCTGCGCGGCCAGCGGCCCAGGTGACAGCTGCGAGAATGCCAAACCCTCAAGGTAATCTTCCTTTGAGACCCAGCGACGACCTTCCACCAGATCGCGCTGCATATAGCCGGCTAGGGCGATGGGTCCCCCAAAGCCGAATGTCCCCAGGCGCAAGAAGTACAGGAGGAAGTCCTTCAAACTGCAAGGCTGGAGATTACGGCTTCGTTGCCCACTCGCATCGTGCTCGATCGATTGTGTAGGCACTGGAACTTCTCCTTCTACGTCGCTCGCCTACTCGGTGGTTACCTCTGAGCTTGCCTCGTCTCTATGAACTTGACGGGTGCCATGGAAGTATCACGTTACGGCTTGATAGAGTCCGTCGATTAACTCCATTCCTCGCCGAAGAAGTTCATCATCCGTTACGCCTTGTTGTGCCCAGCCAATTAGGATTCGATCGATTCCGACTGCTTCGACACGACCAAACTTCGCATCGCCAAGGTCGGCATCGTGAATCATCTCGGCGATGGTTCTCACCTTTGAATCAGAGATTCGAAATCGTTTGCATAGAGTTTCGAAAGTGCAATCGTCGCCAACGTGGCCGAAACCACCTTCTTGAAACATGTCGAACGCTATGGCGTCCGGCTGCTCACGTGAGTCTGCGGCAAATATGAATCGCGCCCTTGGATCAATGAAATGGACAATCAGCCAGCCCGAGGACACACGGTCAACGCCTGGTCGAGGTCGGGTAACCCAGATTCGATTGTGATATTTCTTTTTGAGGAATTTCATTTGCAGATTAGTGGCCGTGTGTAACGAATCCTGGTTAGCGGTTGCTGCACCTAGCAGACTCTCGACACGACCGCGCATCGGGCTGTTGAAGAAGTCAATCACGATAATCTCTTGTAGGCGCCGACGGAACCGTACCAAGTCGCCAGAAGTGCGATGTTTCTGTTTGAGGACCTTTCTTAGCTGCTGGGCTAGGGTCTCGTAGTCCCGAGAGCGGGCGTTCACGAACAACTTCTGAAGATCATCATCGGAATGATCATCCAGTGACTGCACTTGGGCAACGGACGCTTCACCACTGTGATTTCTTACGGAGGTCGCCAACCACTGAAAGTGTTCCAGGTTCTCTGCGCTGTTGGGTAAGAGGTAGCCCGATGTGCGAAGCGATAGCGCGCCGTAACGCTTCAGCTTTCTCCAAATATCCACACGTTCACTCGCCTGTTTGGCGGGCAAGCTGAACATCAAAAGCAGCCAAGGGGCTCTTTGCTGCTCTATCTCGGTGACGGCTTTCCGATCCTTCATGGAATTCGCGCACTGCCAGTCACATCTCGACAAGTTGGGGTCCGCTACAGAGTATACATAACTGTGTTATAGATATAACACACAAGCAGCGGGTTTTGGGGGGCGTTATGGGGCAGTCTGAGATCAAGGCCGCCAGGAGTATGTAAATTTGATGGCGAAACGATTTTCGTAATACTGCGGCGGGTTTGCGGCGACCAGACTGGCGAACCGCTGGCCTGCCGTATAGATAAAGAATAGATCGCTGTCCGGACGATAGTTCCACCGCAAGCGGATGTTTGCACTTGCCGCCTGAGTGTTGGCGGTGTCCATTTGGAGCAATGCAGAAAGGGT
>Ga0126373_10002343_pt1 | contig 13963 bp, 11 predicted proteins | sample PanSoiMetPlot_11_FD_92545 | JGI IMG/M metagenome (GOLD analysis project Ga0126373, IMG submission 92545) | Tropical forest soil microbial communities from Panama - MetaG Plot_11 | ecosystem: Environmental > Terrestrial > Soil > Tropical forest > Bulk soil | place: Panama | collected 2016-02-17 | reverse complement strand
TGGTCGAGATGGCCGGAGGTCTGGCGGCTTGGGAAGCCGCAAAACTCCCTCTCGCTACGAAAGCCTAGCTTCTCGATCCAATGTGAGCCCTACGATGTACTGTACTTTCCGGGCGATAATCGAAATGAGCTTTACGCATTAACGATGAAGCGCCGAATTTTCGGCTGAGTCCACCGCAGGAACCATCAGCTTTCACGAATGGATCGGCAACGGCTGGGCCATCCTGTTCTCGCACCCCAAGGACTTCACTCCAGTTTGCAACACCGAGCTCGGCTACATGGCCGGACTCCAGCCCGAGTTCGCCAAGCGCAGCTGCAAGATCATCGGCCGCAGCGTCGATCCTGTCAGCAGCCACGGCAAGTTGGCCGCCGATATCGAAGAGACCCAGGGTCACAAAGTGAATTACCCCATGATCGGCGACCTTGAGTTGAAGATCGCCAAGCTTTACGACATGCTGCCTGCCGACGCCGGATCACCGCCGAAGGCCGGACAGTGGCGAACAACGCCACGGTACGTACGGTTTTCGTCGTTGACCTGACAAGAAGATCAAGCTCATGTTGGTCTATCCGATGACAACCGCGCGCAACTTCGACGAAGTGTTCCGAGTACTCGACTCGATTTAGCTCACCTCGGCTCACAAGGTTGCGACGCCGGTGAATTGGAAGCAGGGCGATGATGTCATTATCATGCCTGCGGCATCAGACGAAGAAGCGAAACAGAAATGTTCGGGCGGCTGGAAGTCGCCCAAGCCTTACCTGCGAATCGTAGCCCAATCCGAAATAGCGAGACGCGCACAAATAAGGCCCGTCGGCGGGTCTCTCTCGACACCTGCACTCTCTCGCGGCATCCGCTAGCTTCCGAATATACTGGAATGACGGCATGACGCATCGCGGACACAACGGCATCACTCGCCTGCTGCTGCTTCTCTTCACGGCTGCGCTCCTCCATCCTGTCGCCGCGCAATCGCCCGCCGCAGGTCATCCCAATTTTGAAGGCACTTGGAATTCAGCCACCGCAACTCCGCTCGAGCGGCCCGCACGGCTGAACGACAAACAGTTCTTTACCCCCGAAGAAGCGGCCGATTGGGAACGCCAGGCTGCGAGACGAAACCAAGACCTCAAGCCCGGCGAAACAGCCCCGAGAAATTTTGCCAGCTACAACAATCTCTTCTACGAGTACGGTACGAAATTAGAGAAATCGCTTCGGACGTCCATCATCACCGATCCTCCCGACGGCAAAATTCCCCCTCTCACGCCGGCCGCCGCCGAGCAAAAGAAAGCTCGCCTGGAGCGGCTCAATCATCCGCGGAGCTCGCGCGATCTCGGGCTTCAGGACCAGTGCGTCGTCTTTCCCACCGCCGCCGCGCCGATGCGCCCCTACATTTACAACAGCAACTACCAGATCATCGGGACGGCTCACGAATTGATGATCACCGCCGAGATGATCCACGACACGCGAGTCATCCACCTCGATCGCACGTCACACCTTTCTCCCAGCATCAGGCTCTGGCTCGGCGATTCCATCGGCCGATGGGAAGGCAACACGCTCGTCGTTGATACGGCGAATTTCAACGACGGCAATGGCTACTTCGGCGATGCCGGCGGCATGTTCGGTTCCGACCGGAATCTCCACGTCATCGAGCGCTTCACGCTGGCCGATCCGAACACGATTCTGTATCAATTCGAAGTCGACGATCCAACCGCTTTCGTGCGGACATGGAAGGGTGAGTTCACAATGGCCCGTTCATCCGAGCGCATTTTCGAATACGCCTGCACTGAAGGTAATTACGCGCTAACGGACTTGCTGAACGGTGTACGCACCTCGGAAGGCCAGGACATCGCGCCGAAGAGATAATACTTTCGAGTCGGACCTGGACCAGAAACAATGCCCCAGATTTCCATAGCTCCGATGCTGTCGGTCAGGCACGGCGCAAAGGCAATTGAATTCTATAAATCCGCCTTCGCCGCCGAAGTCCTGTATCGAGTGGATGCACCCGATGGCGCAGTTGTCGCCCGCCTTTCGGCGGAAGGCGCAGAGTTTTGGGTAGCGGATGAGTCCCCCGAGAACAAGAATTTTAGCCCCGAATCACTTGGGGGCGGGACTGTCAGGATCGTGATGATCGTCGAGGAGCCGGATCAGGCGTTCGACCAGGCAGTCGCCGCTGGAGCTTCAGTCGTTTGGCCGGTGCAAAATCAATATGGCTGGCGCCTCGGACGGGTTGTCGATCCGTTCGGCCACCACTGGGAGATCGGCAAGCCGCTGTCGTAATTGAAAGGCCATTTGCTCTACGAGAATCTCAACTCGGCGCGCCAAGCGCCAACTCAAAGAGCTTCTCTGTTAGCCCACGGTCAACTTAGTCTCCGATCGGGACGTAAAGCGTCTGCGTTCCGCTCTCCTCGCCCACCGAAAAAGTGAGCGCCGCATTGCCTGATGCAACGGCGGGAACCGTGCGTGATGTTGAACTGATATAATCCCACGGCTTGTGGAGCGAGGCCATCATAGGAGGCGGTCACCGGTGCGCCGCCGAGCTTTATCGCAAAGCTTGACGCGAGCGTGTTGAGCTGCTGCTCAATCTGTCCGTCACCGGCAGCCGGAGTCACCGGTCCGAATCCCACGCCGTAGAGTGTGAGCAGGTCGCCGGGTTTTGCCGTTCTGGAATTGACACCGGAGATTGCTCCTGCAGGTAGGACATAAGTTCCGTCGGCGAACGATGCGAATACATATTGGACGCCGTTGATATTGAAGGACGCCGGAGCGAGAAGGCCTGGCTCAATCGGATTCACGGTCACGTCGTATGCCGAACTCGCTCCAACACCGGTGGTGACCACTAAATGCTGAAGACCGGTTGGCGTATCGATAGAAACCAAAGCGTTCACCTGTCCAGGGCTGATGTGGTCCACAAAAGCGGCTTTCCCTCCGATGCTGACCGATTGCCGTCAAGCTGATTGGGCGCCTGACCGCCGACGAAGTCGCTGCCCTGCCAACCGCGCGTGTCCGTCGCGAGAAATGAACCGTAGATCTCGATCCAAGTTCCGGGTGAAACGGCTGGGAACCCTGCGAATGCGCTCGTACTCACTCTGCCACCGGAAGCGATCGTCGGGGCTGGGGTGAGGGCGTGTAAATCTGGACATTGTTGGTTGCAGCGTTACTGGCGTTGCCGCCGCCAAAACAGTAAAGATTGCCGCCCACCACGGCTTACCCTGGGACTATCTCGGCGACGGGCATGGGCGCGAGGCCACTCGTCCAGGAGTTGCTGCTCGAATTGTAGGCTCCGGTCACGCTCAGGGCGTTGAACGTAGTCCCGCTGGAATCGACGCCAGCTACGTATGTCCGTTCCCGATGACTCCGAAGCAACCCGCCTGACGCGCGGTCGGTATCGGCGCAAGCGTCGTCCAGGTGTTGGTGGCGGCGTTGTAACCTTCAGTGTCCGTGATCACCGCAGAGCTGCCGAGACCTCCCGCGGAAACGATCGTGGCGCCCAGCAAACCCGTGGCGGAGTCCGATTTGCCTACCTTCAGCGGCGCAAGCATACTCCATGCGTTGGTGCTGGGACTACAGGAGAGCGTGCTCGTGAGCCTTCCGCCGCCCGAGTTGAATCCTCCTACGACATAAATGATGTTGTTCTCGACCACTGCCTGCATGCTATCCAGGATGAAAGGTAGCGGGGCTCTAGTGGACCACGCGTTGGCCGCAGGATCGTAAGCCTCCACGACGCTCAGTTGGCCATTGTTCGCCCCTCCGATCGCGTAGAAAATATTGTTGACTACGGCGGACGCGCCGCCCTGACGCGGCGTCGGTAAACGCGCACCCTGCGACCAGCTATTGTTCGCGGTGTCGTAGATCTCATGGACATTCACGATGTCAGCGTTTGAAGTGCCTCCTGCGACGAACACTTTCGTTCCGATAACTCCTGTGAATGCTCCAGCGCGAGGTGTTGGCATGGCTGTTCCCATGCTCATGAGTTCGGATGCTGGCAAACGATCGGGCACGCGGCGCACAACGATAACATCGTGGTCTGAAGTAATTTGTGCATAAAGGGCGTCCTTTCACGTAAAGATGTGCCGTCTATGAGCGCATTGTGACATGGACGCCGTCAAAAAGGCGCTGACATTTATTCCGCGGCCTCTAAAAACAGCCGGGTTCTTCACATAGCACAGCTGCCGGTGGTCCACGTTCGGTACAATCGAACCCGCCCAGGTTATGACCATCCAAGATAGCGAGTACACCGACATTCCCACCGCCGCCGGACCAATGCGCGCGTACATCTTTCGGCCCGCGGCTTCCGGAAAATATCCGGGCATCGTTTTCTTCTCGGAGATTTTTCAGGTCACCGGACCAATTCGCCGCATGGCGGCTATGCTCGCCGGACACGGGTACGTCGTCATTGTCCCCGAGATTTATCATGAGCTGGAGCCTGCCGGTGAGGTCCTCGCCTACGACCAGGCGGGCGCGGATCGCGGAAACGCCCACAAGATCCAAAAGGAAATCTCAGCGTACGATGCCGACGCTCGCGCGGCGTTGCGCTACTTGAAGACGCTGGAGTTCTGCTCCGGGCGGTTCGGCGTCATGGGCATCTGCATCGGCGGACATCTTGCTTTCAGAGCCGCCATGAATCCGGAAGTCCTAGCAGCGGCTTGTTTCTATGCAACCGATATACATAAAGGAGGCCTCGGCAAGGGCATGCATGACGACTCACTCGCAAAAGCCGGCGAGATTCACGGCGAGCTGCTGCACGTCTGGGGGCGGCAGGATCCGCACATTCCCCTCGAAGGCCGGAATCTGATCAAAGCTCGTCTCGAAGAGGTTGGAGCGCTGTTCACCTGGCACGAGGTGAACGCTGCGCACGCATTCCTGCGCGATGAAGGCCCGCGTTACGATCCGGCTCTCACGCTCCAATGCCTGGGTCTGGCGTTTGAGCTGTTCCATCGCAGGTTGAGCGGAGGAGATTTGACATCCTCGGCACCCGCATCGGCCTGAGAATAGATGGGTGCCATTGCTAACTTGATAACAAGACCCGGAGCGCCCGTCGGTTCGTTGCTTTTAAGCCCTATGCCTGTTGGAGTGAATCGTCAACCACGTGAACCGTAATTTCGGCAACTCAGTGGACGAGTTTGCGCGTAGAAACCAAACTGTAACAAACCACGATACGCTAGGAGTGTGACTCGAAAGCTCAGCTTAATTGAGCCGCTGGCGGTTTTCGCGGCCATCATGGCGTATATCTGGCTGATACGCTTTGCCCACCCGTGGTTTGTGGTTCCAATCCTCCCAGCCGTCCTCTTCTCGCATTTCGCACGGAACGAGCGCGCCCGCTCACTCGGGTTTCGCATCACCCAACTGCGCGAATGCATCCGACGGTTCGGACCGGCACTGGTTGCCCTTGTCCTTCTTATGCTCGTTGGCGGCCGACTACTTGGTACGATTCGTCCCATCGGGCTGAACCGAGCCGCCCTGGGTTTGGCTCTTTATTTGCCCTGGGGACTGTTCCAACAATACTTGCTGAACGGCTATTTCTTAAAGCGATTCGACACCGCGCTCCCGCCGCGAGCTTCCGACGCGACAGCGGCTGCGCTCTTCTCAGTCGTGCACTGCCCGAATTGGTTTCTCATGTTGTTAACACCCCTAGCCGGCTACGCTTCGATTCAAATCTACCGCCGCCATCGAAACCTTTATTTTCTAGGAGTGGCGCACGCGATGATCGGCTTTTTGCTTTTCATGGTGCTTCCTGATACCGTGATCCACCATCTGAACGTCGGGCCGGCTCGATAAACCGCGAACGCGTTAAGGTTGAGGGCATGGAAGTTCATTTCACGCCCGAGCAGGGAGCGCAGCTCACGCACCTAGCCACTAGGTCAGGAACCGACTTGGAATACCTGATTAAGGACGCCGTGCTTCAAGAAGATGCCCGTTTCCGCGCCGCCGGGCGGGAAGGTATCGCGAAAGCGGATCGCGGCGAATTCGTTGAAGAAGAGGAAATGGACGCCCGTTTCGAAGAAAGCTGTACGACACGATCCGTTCGTTGAAACAATGGCCCGACCGTGGAGGGCCTGGCAGCGAGGAAGGCACCCGGGAAATTATGTTTCCACGAATGCCCGATGTCAGGGTTTACCGCGTGACCGAAACGGTCATCGACGTCTTGCGGATCTATCACAGCGCACAAAACCGGCCTTAACAATATGCTCTATGAGCGCTGCGCACACGAGACTTACCGACGCTCCGCCCAAGCCCGCCATCGCGCTGACGGATTAGGCGCACTTCATACGCTTAGTCATACCAACGCAGTTTGTATTTGCAGGAGTGCACTTTACCTTCAACGTGCGATAGATCCCGGGCCGTATCATACCGTTGTGCCTGTCCGCCCGTTGAAATCGTTCTCCCGAACGCAGAAGAATTGCTGGCGGCCGATTTGAAAGACCTGGGCGAAATTCTACTGGTACACCTAAACAGCTATGACGACCGCGTCAAACAACAGGGCCGGCTGAATCAAGGCTATTTGCTCGCAATGCTCGAGAATGGAAACGTAGGGCTAGGAGCATTGCCAGGCGAGCCTGAATACGGTGCCGGACAGCCCGCTCTAACGCGACGGGCGATGGAAGCCTGGAATTGGCTCGAGAGGCAGGGCCGCTGATCGCTGACCCGACATGTCAGGGCTGGCACTTGATCTCCACAGAAGGGGCGCAGCTATTGGCGAAACACGCAGCCGGGATCGCGCGCCGCGCCACCACTCAAGTGGAAAGCTCTAGTAGCGACAACGGCAACTCGAAGAGTAACAAAGAGGAGCCATTCCGTTTTCAGATAGCATTGTCGTTTCCTGGTGAATACCGGACGAGAGTTGAGAAGATCGCTTCGGGCCAGCGCCAAAACGATCGGGCAGAAGAAAGTGCTCTACGAAAAATGGCACAGGGCCGAATTCGCGCGACCAAACCTAGATGTCTACCTCCCGAGACTCTACCACGAACAGTCTCGCCTTCTAGTCTTCTTTTCTTTGCAGCGAGTACGCGCATAATTCGCGCATAAAAGGAGTGGTGCGGGCTAGAATGGCGAGCCGGCCAGGACCTCCTTAGAAGGAATGACTGACCGGCTTATGCTCCTTCGGCTGGACCACGCAGAAATTCCAGGACTCTATTCAACCGATGGCTATCTCGACATCAGCCAACTCACCGACAACTAGGTTGTATGCGACATCTTGAAGCGCCTGGAGACGCTTGTCCCAGCCGCCGTAGAGACTGAACCGCCGGCAGAGACTGGGGGCGACGTCAACGCCGAAGGCTGGTCTGGTGCGCTTGGAACTATCATCGCCAGAGGAAATTAACATTCATATCAAGGCATCCCATGAGCCAGCAGGGATTCAGACGGTCAGCGCATTTGCGTTGTCAACGGACGCGAACGCACGCTGATGGAGTGCAGGGCGACGATAGAAGCTCTAGACGTTTCGACTCTAGGAGGAAAGTGTTTCATCCCGAGTGCTCCGGGAATGCCCGGCTCGTACCATTCAATGCGATTCGTCCTGATTTCGAAAGGCTTGGCTTGTATTCATCAACACGCGAGAGAATCGACTCGAGATCGGGACTTCAGGCATGCGTCGTCCACTCGACTGGCCGCCTGGAGATCCAAGCCAGGTTCAACTATGCTTATTGTCCATTCGCGTGGACGCGGAGTTCATTACAGAAAAGCAAGTCCGCTCAGCAATCGCAGCGCGCTTCCGAATATGCGTGGAGTGGACAAGCCCGACCACGCTGAGGATTAGAAAGCCTTAAGTCGATGCACTTTGCTCGCGTTACCCGCAGGTACGCGGCCCCCGAATGCTAACCTGAACTTTAATGCCCGATTCCCTCACCATCACCCTGCCCGACGGCAGCGAAAAGCAGGTTGCGCCCGGCAGCCGGCCGCTCGACGTCGCCCAGTCCATCAGCTCGCGTCTGGCCGACGACGCGGTCGTTGCGCGCGTTAACAATCAACTCTACGACCTCACCCGCCCGCTCGAAACCAACGCCAAGCTCGAAATCCTCACCTCGCGCAATCCCGAAGCGCTCGAAGTCTATCGCCACTCCACTGCGCACCTGCTCGCGGCCGCGGTGCTCGAGCTCTTCCCCGAAACCAAGCTCGGCATCGGCCCGCCCACCGACGCCGGCTTCTACTACGACTTCCAGCGCGACGAGCCTTTCACGCCCGAAGACCTCGAGAAAATCGAAAAGCGCATGTGGGAGATCCAGGCCCGCAATCTTCCCTACGAACGCAAGCTCACGTCCAAATCCGACGGCCTCAAGAAATACGCCGACGACTGGATGAAGAAAGAACTCATCCTGGAAAAAGCCGACGAGACTTTCTCCGAATATACGCTCGGCCCTCACTTCATCGATTTCTGCCGCGGCCCGCACGTGCCCGTCACCTCGCGCATCAAAGCGTTCAAGCTGCTCTCCGTCGCCGGCGCATATTGGAAAGGCAACGAGCACAATCCCAAGCTCCAGCGCATTTACGGCACGGCCTTCTTTAATAAGAAGGATCTCGACGCCTATCTCGCGCGCCTCGAAGAAGCCAAGAAGCGCGACCATCGCAAGCTCGGCCAGGAACTCGACCTCTTCAGCGTCCAGGAATCCGCCGGCCCCGGCCTGATCTTCTTTCATCCCAAAGGCGGCATCGTCCGAAAAATCATCGAGGACTGGATGCGCGATCAATACCTCGCGCGCGGCTATTCGCTCGTCTACACTCCGCACGTCATGCGCCGCAAGCTGTGGGAAATTTCCGGCCACGCTAATTTCTACAGCGACAACATGTTCACGCCCATGGAGCTGGACGACGCCGAATACCAGCTCAAGCCAATGAACTGCCCCGGTCACATCCTGATCTACGCCGATCATCAGCGCAGCTACCGCGAGCTTCCCGTGCGTCTCGGCGAGCTCGGCACCGTCTATCGCTATGAGCGCTCCGGCGTCATGCACGGCCTCCTGCGCGTCCGCGGATTCACGCAGGACGACGCGCACATTTTCTGCACGCCCGAACAAATCGAGCAGGAAGTGGTGAGCTGCCTCGAATTCGCCACCGACACTCTGAAGAGTTACGGCTTCGACGACTACGAAGCCGAGCTTTCCACCTGGGACGGCGGTGCCAGCGGCAAGTACGACGGCACGGCCGATCAATGGGCGCTCGGCGAAAAGGCACTCAAAAGCGCGGTCGACCGGCTCAATCTTAGGATCAAGATCACGCCGGACGAAGCCGCATTCTACGGCCCGAAAATCGACGTGAAACTGGTCGACGCCATCGGCCGCCTTTGGCAGCTTTCCACGGTCCAATTCGACTTCACGCTGCCGCGCCGCTTCGGCCTCGAGTACATCGCCGAAGACGGCAAGAAACATCAGCCGCTCATGGTGCACCGAGCGCTCTACGGCTCTATCGAGCGCTTCTTCGGAATCCTGGTGGAGCACTACGCGGGCGCGTTTCCGGTCTGGCTCGCGCCGGTTCAAGCCATCGTGCTGCCCATCACCGACCGACACATCGAATACTCGAAGAGAGTGTTCGATCAACTCACCGCCGCCGGCATTCGCGCCGAGCTCGACGACCGCAGCGAGAAAGTGAACTTGAAAATTCGCGACGCGCAGTTACAGAAGATTCCCTACATGTTGGTGGTCGGAGATCGCGAAGCCGAGAACGGCACCGTCTCGGTTCGCAACCGCAAGCATGGCGACCAGGGCGCACAACCGGTCGACCAGTTCCTGGTCTCGATCCAAAAACTGATCGAGACCAAAGCCCGGACTGACTAGTGCTCGCGATCATCGCAGCCGCGTTACTCGCCGGATCGCTCGTCTACTGCGTTCTGGTCGTGATCGCCGCGCGAAATTACCTCTCGCAAGAGATCCCGGCGATCGAGCGACCCGCGCCCATCAGCGTGCTTAAGCCCCTCTCAGGAGTTGATGAGGGGCTTGAAGCCAATCTCCGCAGCTTCTTCGAGCAGGACCATCCCGACTTCGAATTACTCTTCGCCGTCCGCGAATCCACCGATCCCGCCGCCGTGATTGTTCGTGCTCTGATCGAGAAATTTCCCAGTCGCCAGGCACGTCTGGTCATAACCGGCGACCCGCCGTACCCGAACGCGAAAGTCTACAGCCTCGATCGCATGGTCGCCGAAGCGCAGCACGAAGTACTGGTAATGAGCGATAGCGACATCCGCGTCGAGCTCGGCTTCCTCCGCTCCATCGCAGCCGAATTCTGCGATCCGCGCGTTTCCATGGCCACATGCCCCTATCGCGCGGTCGCCGGAAAAAGCTACTGGTCGCAGCTCGAAGCCGAAGGCATGAACACGGATTTCCTGGCCGGACTTCTGGTCGCGCGCATGATCGAAGGCGTGAAGTTCGCCGTCGGCCCGACCATAGCGGCGCGCAAGAAGGCGCTCGCGGCAATCGGTGGATTCGCTAAGCTCAGAAACTATCTCGCCGAAGATTTCGTAATGGGCAAGTTCGCCGCGCAAGCCGGAATGGGCGTCATCCTTTCTCGCAACATCGTTGAGCATCGGATCGGCAGCCAGAATCTGCGCGCCAGCATTGCTCATCGCTTGAGATGGGCACGCAGCACGCGGCGCTCTCGTCCGTTCGGCTACTTCGGCCAGCTCTTCACGCATCCTCTTTTACTCGCGCTGCTGGTCTGCGCGGTTCAGCCGTCGTGGTGGCCCGCTCTCATCGCCGCCTGCTTGCTGCGCGTGCTGGCCGCTTACGCAACCTGCGAGTGGATTCTGCGGACTCCGCCGCGCTTCCATCTGCTCTTGATCGAAGACATCCTGCAATTCGCCTTCTGGCTCGCCGGCTTCTTCGGCAACACCATCGAGTGGCGCGGCCGCCAGTACTTCCTGCATCCCGACGGCCGCTTCGAGCCGCGATCGCGTTGACACGATTTACTTCGGCAGGAACGTCAACGTTTGCCTCGCATCCACGTGCTGGAACTGCATCGGGAAACTACTGCCCGTGTAGTATGAATTCCACTGGTCCTTATAGTGCGACGAGAGGAACTGCCCCGATTGGCCGATGGTGATGTTGTTCAACGATCGGTCCCAATCGCCTACATCGGCAATGAATCGCATCGAAGGACCGAGCGCGAGCGTCGTCTGCTTGATGGTTGTGGAGGAGCCGCTCATCTCGACGGGGCCAACGTTAAAATACGGGCCAAGTAGCGGAAGCTTGTCGCCCACCGGGTGACGGATGGTGAGCTGATTGAACGTCCCGTAGTTCCAGCGCTTCACGTGGCTGCCCTGCGTTTTTCGCCCATCTTCGATGCCGTTCGAAAGCGCGCGCAGCAACAACGAGTCCTCGTCCTGAAACCATCCGTGCGCGCCCTTGTCGAGAATATCTGCGAGCACGGCCGGCGCCATCTGCGGATTGTACAAATCTGCCTTTCCAGGCGACGCCGATTCCGCCATTCGTTTGCGCAATTGCTGATAAACGATCGAAATTAACATCGGCGCCGCAGTGTGCTTCTCCATTTGGCCGTTCCAGCCTCGCAGCACTGTGACCGCATCGCTCAGATTCGGATCGCGCTTCGAGCGGTCGTACGCAGCCACGACCATCTTCGCAAGATGATCGAGAAACGCCGAATAAACATCTTTCTCGACCACGAGCATTTGATCCGGCTTCCATCCGCCGCGCGAGGTCAGCAGGCTGCGAATCTCTTGCGAGCGGTACGGCGAAGCAAAGCTGCCGTGAACACGATATGGATAGTCATCCGGAAACGGATTTTGATTGGCGGTGATAACCCAACCCTGCGGCGGATTGTAGAATGTTGGCAACTGATCGAACGGAATGAATCCGTCCCACTCGTATTCGCCGGAACCCCCGTCCACCGGAACGTCGCCGTCGTAGTTTTTCCGAATCGGAAGTTTTCCCGTAGCATGGTAGCCGATGTTCCCGTCGACGTCGGCATACACGAAGTTCTGCCCCGGCCCGGGGAATCGCGCGAGCGCCGCGGTGAATTCGGTCCAGTTGTTCGCGCGATTCAAATCGAGAAACGGAAACTGAAACGAGCCTGGCTCCGCCGCACTCCACCGCAGCGCTAGGAGCCGATTGCCTTCCGCGATCGTGACCGGCCCATGCCGCGTGATCCACTGCCGAAACTCGATCGGCCGCGCTCCTTTCACGGCGATCCACTCGGTCTCCGATCGCGCCTGTTCTACTTGCCCTTTGAACAAATACCGGCCGCTGCGCGGATCCAGACGCTCGACGTACAAATCCTCCACATCGAAGCCGAGATTCGTGACGCCCCAGGCAATCCGCTGATTGTGTCCGACGATCACGCACGGAACGCCGGGAAGCGACACGCCGGTGACATCGAGTCCGGGCGCGCGCAAGTGAACCTGATACCAAGTCGATGGAATGCCCCACTCGAGATGCGGATCGTTAGCCAGAATCGGTTTGCCGTCGGCTGTGTGTTTTCCCGAAAGCGCCCAGGCGTTCGAGCCTGGTTGATAGTCTCCTCCAATGCGCGAGGGAAAAAGGAAGTCGACCTTTGCCCGGTCGCCGGTCTCGAGCATCGCGGCCTTCTGCAATTCCTCACGCCAGGTTGTCGTGAGGTTGCGATACATTTGCAAGCCACAGAGCAGGCTATCTGCGATGGTCCAGAGCCGCGGATCATATTGGAGCAGCGTAAATTCGAGCGGGAGTTTCCCACGATGAGTCTCGATGAAGTAATTCACGCCACGCGCGTAGACCGCGAGAACCGAGCGGTCTGAGTCGGGCAGCGTCTTATAAATCTCTTCCGCCATGCGTCGCATACGCAGGCGGCGCGCTTCGCGGTCGAGTTCGAGCGCCGACGGTCCGACAATTTCAGACAATTCCCCCGCCGCGAGCCGGCGCAGTCCATCCATCTGCCACAGACGATCCTGTGCTGTGACGTAGCCTTGCAGGAAGATCGCGTCCTCCCAGGAGGCGGCCTGGATGTGTGGGACCCCGATCGCGTCTCGCGCGACGGTGGCTTTTTCGGAGACCGGCGCGGTGATCTCGCCCGATGTTCGCGCCAGCGGGCGATAGGCGATCCAGTATGCCGCAAAGAGGACCACCACCAGCAAAACGGCTATGCTCAAGTTGATGTACTTGACAACTTTTCCACGCTGCATCTGGAAAATTCCACTGTACTCCCGCGGAAGCGACTCCCGCTGAGGCATGCCCTACCGGTTCATCGTCCTGATTGCCGTTCTGCTGCTGAACGGATTTTTCGCCGCGGCCGAAGTCGCGCTCGTTTCGGTGCGCAAGAGCCGGTTGCGCACTCTCGCCGAAGAAGGACAGGCTGGTGCGCAGGCGGCCCTCAACCTGCTCGCCAATCCCGCGCGCCTGCTCTCTGTGACGCAGGCGGGCGTGACACTCGCGAGCCTGGGGCTGGGATGGGCGGGCGAGAACAGCATGTATAATCTGATTCTGCTCGCATTCGATCGCTGGATCACTCCCACGCTTGCGCCCTGGATGCACGCGCTCAGTTTCGCGATCGCGTTCCTGATCATCAGCTTCGCGCACGTGGTGCTGGGTGAAGTGGTCCCGAAGAATCTGGCGATTGAGAAGGCCGATCGTCTCGCCATTCTTGTTGCCCCGACGCTTTTGCTTTTCGATCGCCTCTCGGCGCCGTTTATTTTTTTCGCCGAGCGAACCGCGGCAGCGATTTCGCGTGCTATTGGTCTGAAGGGCAGCCATTCTGGCGGCGGGCATTCGGCGGAAGAATTGAAGTTCATTGTCAGTTCGAGCCGGCGCGAGGGCCATTTGCACCGTTTTGAAGAAGACGCTATCCAGGCGCTGCTCGAACTGCAGAACTACTACGCGCGAGAAATCATGGTCCCGAGAAACGCGATCGTCTCTATTTCGGTGGACGCTAGCCTTGACCAAGTGATCCGGCGCATGCGCGAGCACCAATATTCGCGCCTTCCGGTATATCAGGGCGATCCGGAGCACATCATCGGCTACGTGCACTATAAGGACATGATGCGGATCTGGGAGGAGCG
>Ga0126373_10002342_pt1 | contig 13963 bp, 27 predicted proteins | sample PanSoiMetPlot_11_FD_92545 | JGI IMG/M metagenome (GOLD analysis project Ga0126373, IMG submission 92545) | Tropical forest soil microbial communities from Panama - MetaG Plot_11 | ecosystem: Environmental > Terrestrial > Soil > Tropical forest > Bulk soil | place: Panama | collected 2016-02-17 | reverse complement strand
TCACAGGCCCCATGGCGGGCGCTAGCTCCTACCCCTGACCCACCACGCTCAGATGCCGTCCCTCAGATGTTCCAGTAGCTGCTGGCCGATGTATTCGGTGTAGGCAGGCGGGATGGCCTGGCTTAGTTCTTTGCGGGTCATCCAGTCGATGCCCATTAGCTGCTGGGCGAGCTCGAACGTCGGCTGGCGGGAATGCCTAGCGCAGTCTTTAGTGACGGTGAGATAGCACTTGCCGGTGATAGTCACAGCCCGCACGTCACGCCGATGCCTGCATTGCGGTTGCAGCATCGCGTCTGACGTTTCGAAGTTCCGGTGGCGGCGTAGCCATTCGCCGGGTGTCTCGAGCCCGAAGTGGGTTCCGCAGAGTTGGATACCCCACCGGTAGGGGGCGCCGATGACGTTCTCAATTACCCACGGCATGCCTGTTTCAGTGAGAAGTCGTTTTGTGGGTTCGTAGAGGTCGGGATGTCTGCTGGGGTCGGCGGTGGCTGTGCTGTAGGCCTGGCATGGCGGGCTGGCGTGGATCGCGTCGAAGTGGCACAGCGACCATGGCCATTCGGTCCATTCACTGCCGTCAAGGATGCCTAGCGCGTCGGCCTGGTAGAACTCGAACGGGTACCGGGGTTGCGGCCGGATGTCGACGCCGACCACATCGAACCCGGCCCGGTGATACCCCATCGCGGCGCCACCAGCGCCGCAAAACAGGTCAAGCAGACGCGGGCGTGATGGCCGGATCCAGGTCATGCGAACCATGTCAGGCAGTCGTGCCGGAACTGGTCAGTCAGTGCCTGCTGGTCTGCGGTCCGCTGGTTGAACCGTTCCCAGGCCCGGTCCCAGTAGTCCGGCGCGTACAGTCCGGGCCTGAGTTGCCGGTCCATCCTGTACCGCACCCAGTCCTCATAGTCGGACGGGTCATAGAACCCGGGCTCCTCGTCGCCGGCCCGGATCTCATCAGCCATCGCATGTAGTTCACTGGCGTACTCCTCGCCTGGCTCGTCGAGCGCGGCCAGGTCGTCGACCCGGACCGCGACGAGCTCGCCTGTCGACGGTTCCAGGGTCACGTTGAACTGGTCGGGTTCAGCGCCAGCCAGCATGCTTTGTGGGCCCATGGGAAGCGGGGCCAGGGGATCCGGACCGCTCCGATCAGGATCCTCCGCCCGCACAGGTGGCATCGTCTGAGTTTCATCGGGGTCACCTCCAAACGCGTACCAGGCCAGCAAGATAACGCCGAACAGAAGTCCGGCTACTATGGCAATGTCTGCCAGGCTGGGGCCTCTCATGGCTTCGCACGTCCTATCAGTCCGCTTTTACGAATGTCCCTCTATGAATGACAGGTCCGGGCCCGTGAATTTCATCCGGGCCGCCGGGATCCGGACCGATGGCTGCAGGCCGTGGTCTGCGGTCCATGCCTCTAGGCCCAGGCCGGGCCAGGCCCGGAAGAACCGCGGCACCCTCGGTCCTGTGGCGGGCTTGTGCCACTGGCAGACCAGCGGCACCGCAACGGTCCGGTCTGCCAGGTCGCAGAGCTCTTCACGTTCGGCCTTGCTGATCCGGCCGGCCACCTTGCACTGCACAAGCAGGATCTCACCGAACTTGAGCGCCACCAGGTCCGCCGGCCCCTTAGACCCGCCGGACTTGACCACGTAATACCCGTCGGATTCCAGCTGTTTCTTGGCTGCCCGCTCAAGGACCGCACCGGCCCGGTACCTGGCTGCAGGATCATCACTCACCGCGGCGCCTCCGTTCGATCAGCTCGAGCACATCACCGGCCTGATGCTCGGACAGCGGGTTGAGGTCTGAGCCGTACCGCCAGCCGGGCACAGCGTCCTCCAGGAGTGCGGCCCGGCGTGCCCGGCTCAGAATCTGACCGGCAACTATGCCCAGGTCATATAGTCCGGCTGCGATGGCCCACCGCTGGTCATCGGTCATCGATGCGGGCTTGTCAGAAGCCATCACAGTCTCCATCCCCAGCCTTCCGCAGCTGACCCGGGCCGCCACAGGCCGGCGGCGCACCGCGGGTGCAGCCACCGGCCGAACATGGAACGGATCCGGCATGCTCTACACATCGTCGCGCAACCAGTCATGGCCGCGGATCATCCTGTGGTAAAGCCTGATTGCTGAGTCCTGCAGGGTAGCCAGAGTTGGGTGTAGCGCGTCCCCGGCTGCGGCCCTGGCTGCGGCCTCGGCTGCGGCCTCGGCTGCGTCCCCGGCTGCGGCCCTGGCTGCGGCCTCGGCTGCGGCCCCGACTGCGGCTGCGGCCCTGGCTGCGGCTGCGGCCCTGGCTGCGGCTGCGGCCCTGGCTGCGGCTGCGGCCCTGGCTGCGGCCCTGGCTGCGGCTGCGGCCCTGGCTGCGGCCCAGGCTGCGTCCCCGGCTGCGGCCAGAGATGGCCTGGCTAGATCTAGAGTCCGGGGGTCGGTGATCGCCGGCAACTGGCGCAACTGCTCGGCGCGGGCCCTGCACTGCGAGTTGCCGTCGGTAACAGGCACGATAGCCAGCCACGCCGGCAGGTATTCGCGTATCAGCCAGTCAACTGCCATGTAAGACCGGGCCAGGTTTAGCCCGTCGTAGGCGGTGCCATGTAGCGGGTCTGTGCCGTTCGGCAACAGGGCTGCCAGTTCCTGCCGCTTGTCATGGGGGAGGCAGTCATTAAGCTTCATGCCCATGGTGTGCAGGACAGGTGACACGCCGGGCGGGCAGGCGTCGGTGTTCTCCTGGCGGGTCAGCCAGTTGTACCACTCGAACAGGCACCGCTCTCCCTGATCGCATTGCTCATTAGTGTGGCCTCCCTCATAGAGGATGATTGCCGGCTTACTGTCAGTCATGGTGTCACCAGGTTCTCTCCGTGCCACATGCGGAAGATCGATTCGTCTAATGCGAGCTGCCACAGGGTCAGGCAGTCACCGGCCACGGCAGCGAACCCCTGCACGGTCTCGGGGACGAGCGGGCAGTTAGACAGGGCCACGCGGGCCTTAGTGAACGCGTGCTCTGCGTCGGCTAGCAACGCGTCCAGCTCGGCGCGGGTAAGTGGCCGCAGCATCGCGGACTCGGGGGCGCCGATCATGGCCGGCTTCATAGCGTGCCGTCCTCATACAAGGCGCGGTTCTGCCGCCAGCAGGTCAGTTCGTCGGCTGCGGCCTGGTGCTGCCAGCCGCTGCCGCTGTTGTCCATCCACAGGACCATTGGCCGGCGGCATGCGCGGCAGGTGCGGGTGACCCGGATGCCCTGCCGGTCGGCGGGGGTGGGGTTCCCGGTGCGGTGAAGATCGGTCTGCATGTCTTGCTCCCTTCCACTACCTAACTGTACAGTGGTTTGCATGGGAATTCAACGGTCAGTTAGTCTGCGGGTCGGGGAGGCTGCCCGGATTCTAGGGGTGCATCCTGACACTTTGCGACGGTGGGAACGCAACGGGGTGATTTCGTCGTTCAGGGTCTCGCCACGCGGGCAGCGCCGCTATTCGTGGGCGGATGTGGCTGCCCTGCGTGACGCGATGTCAGGCCCGGGAGGACGAGTCGTGATTGTGGAAAGTCAGCTGTCGCCGCTGGAAGATCCACTTACGCAGGTCAGTACCCGGATGCTGTTCTATACCCTCTGCAAAGTCTGCGGGGCGCTAACCGACTGGTCTGATACCCGCCAGCAGGCTGACCGGAAGGCCCACCAGCACCGAAAGGATCATGCGGATAGCGCCTCGCTAACCCTCTGGGTTCAGTGAGAACGTGCAGGTCAATACGTATCGGAGTGTGTGATGTTGTCTGCTGTTCAGGGTTACCTGACGTTGCTGAAGTACGGGGCTGAGGCCGGGATTACGGGCCTGCTGGTGTCGGGGGTGAACCTGGTGCTCCTGATTGTGCTGCTGGCCCGGTCGCGTCCGCCTGTGCAGCGGCCGGGGGTGCCGCTGCCGCCCGCCTGGCATGTGACTCGGCTGCCTGCCGGCGGGCCTCCGCCCGGTATTCCGCCGCAGTCCGCAGCGGAAGCTCGGCCTGCACCCGGAATGCAGTCCGCGCCGGGGTGGCAGATTGATGATCCGAGCTCGATTCAGCCGCCGGGCGGATAGCCTGCCTGGCCCTGTCAGCTGCCGCGTGATAGTCGGCGGCTGGCCGGTGAAAGCACGGTCCGTGAACGGGCATTCCGCACCGGCCGCATATCTCTCTCGCTACAGGATTAGCCGCCCGCGTGCGTGCTCGCGGACAGTCTGCTGCAAGGTGATCGGATTCGCCGCAGTTAAAGCACCGGATCATTGCCCCTCAACTACCTGTTCTGTGGCTGGTCTCCTGTACCTGGCACCGGCTAAGTGTTGATCACCAGAACTATAGGTGGCTCGTCCCGTCCGGACGGAGTCCGGACGGAGCCTGCCTGGGGGGTCTGGGTGGGAACGGAGTTCCCCCCAGTACCCGGCTAGCTTCGCTAGCCGGACAGGCAGGGTAACGACCCGGCAAACCCGGTCCTCTACCCTTTACGTATGCATGCTAAACAGAGCTGATATCGCTTGCCGCGCATACGTATCAGCAGGTAGATTTACCCCTGCAGGTAGGTAAGCCGCCAGATTAGCCCTGCCAGGGCGGCGTCCGCAAGTCCCAAATTCCCTTCCAGGTTCAGGGGCGATCAGCGGATCGATGGCAGTGGCGCCTCGTCGGGTTGACGTGCCAGCCCCGCAACAGTGGAAGCGGGCTGGCCTGCCCCCCCGTAGGCCGGCCCGCAGCCGGCTAATGCAGGTGCGCGATCAGCACCAGTAACGGCGACTCAAGCGCAGCCAGGGCAGCCACCCCGAGCCCCCACGCCCACCGCCGCGTATTGGTCCTGGACTTGGCCTCGTCGCGGTGCTCCTGCTCATGCCGGCCCTGCCAGATCTTGGTTTCAGCGAACCCGGACACCACATCGCCCTTAAGGTCAGCCAGCTGCGTCTGCACCACCAGGACCCCCCGCGTGCCAGTGGAGTCGATGTCGTTCAGCCGCTGCGCGTTAGCTGCCACCTGCGCCGCGAGCATCTCAAACTCGCCCCTGGTTACCGGGCTATCCCCAGGCACCTCAGACTGCTCTCCGCCCTGTGTCGACCCGTGCTCCCGGCAGGCTGCGGCGGGTGCCCTGCCGCCATGACCCGGTACCGTCCAGGTCATCGCGCCAGCCTTCCTGCCCGCGGTCCCGCAGCACATCCTGCCGCCGCTTCGCACCCCCGTACCGATAGAGACGGACCCGCAGATACCGGCCGTACCGGCCGCCATGGTTCTCAATCGCAGACCATTCAAGATCAGGAGACCAGGTCGGCACAATCCCCAGGTTGATCGGCAACCGCCACGTCTGGTAGTAGATCGCCCGGACTATCGCCCGCTCATTAGCCGTCCGGCCCCCCCGGTCAAGGTGCCGGAACTGACGGCCAGGAGAACCCACCCAGATACGGGCCCGCCGCGGCTCGCCCGGGTTACGCTGATGCGCCCGGATCGCCGCGAGCAGCACCCTGGTAGCAGCCGGGTCATAGCGGACCGACAAAGGATCCCGCCTGCTAGGCACCGCCGCCTGCCCGCAAGTGCGGCGGCAGCTTATGCTGCGGCTTGACAGGCTGCAGGGGAGTGTCCACCCACGAAATCCACGCCTCACCCGAGCGGACATGGCGGATCACGAACCGCCGCTGCGCCCTGGCCTCCGGGGTGTTCAGCGAGTCAATGACCGGCACCCAGTCCCTTTTGGCCCCGAGCAGCTCGGCGAAACGTTCAGTATCGGACCTGTCTTTAGGCGGAAAAACGGCAGTCCAGAAAGTCTCAGAATGCATGTCCCGCAAAGCGCCCTGGGGCCGCTGTTTCATCGCCACGACGGTGATGCCCTGCGACCGGCCTTCCCGCCAGTACTGCTGCACCAGAGCCCGCATCTCCGGCGACAGAGACTCCACATAGCCGACCTCATCGAACGCCACGATCACGTTGGCCTCAGGCCGCCACAGCCGGTGCAAAAGATCAGCGATCTTGGCTTCCTGATACTGCTTCCGCGCCGTCCCCATCCGCTTCGTGTTCGGCCAGAACACCGCATTCGGCTCAGTCCGCAACTCATCCCAGCTATCCACAATCGGCCACCCCAGCCTGTGAATAGTCTTATCGGCCGGCTTAGTGCAGACGATCACCGCCCCCTGCCCCTGCGCAACCATCCGGTCCTGCAGCTGGGTGCACATCAGCCACGTCTTGCCGCTGCCCGTCGGGCCCACGATCTCCTCATGCTCCGGATCCTCGCGGCCCCGCTCATCAACCCCCCACGCGTCGATCATCGCCGGCCCCAGCTGCGACCACGGCGCCTCCTGCGGCCATTCAAAACCCGGATCCCGCCGCCAGTCCGCCCCCGCCGCCTGGCCGGCCCGCGGCCGGTACCCGTCCGCCCGGCTAGAGCCACGGGCCTGCTCAGGTTCTATGTCCTCACGCTGAACAGTCATGCGAGGATCCCGCGCGCTGCATCAATCCCGGCGACGAGCAGGCGCAGGTCGCACCATTCGTCACGGTCAAGAATGATGGTTTCCGGTTCGTCTCCGTCATCGGCGCGGCGTAGCAGCCATATCCCTATGTCACCGTCCGGGGTGCGGCGGATCACCACCCGGCTGGTGCCGATGAAATCCAGGCCGCTCATGCTGCGAAGGCCGGGGGCTGCTGCTGGACGGGCTGCCCGTCACCGCCGACAAACTGAAATTCCGCATGCGCCACATGGTGAGCCCACACAGCCATGGCCACGGGCTGCACCGCCATGAGCAGCTTAAAGTACTTCATGAACCCGCCGGCCGGGCCGGTAAACCAGGCCAGCAAGTCTGCGCTATCGCAGACGAGCTCGGCCAGGGCTTCGCTGATGTCGGGTTCCTGTGCCTCGAACACTGACCCGCAGATAGGGTCGCGGACTTTCCACACGTTGGCGGCAGGCAGCAGCACAAACCTGATCTTGGCCTGCACATCCTTCCGCACAGTCGCGGTGACCCGGACCTTAGCGGTGCGGGGCTTGCCCGCCTGCCTGCCGGCCCTGGGCGCGGACAGGTGGCCGGGCTGGCTGGCCTGCCGGACCGGCCGGTCATCCTCGTCGCTGCCGGGCGGGGGGCCGTCGGCGCCGTCCAGGACCCACTGCGGAATCTGGTCATCCGCCGCCGGCCCGTCCTCGTCAGCCAGCGGCTCGGCCTCTCCCACGTCGATGTCGTCGTCAGGGCCGGGCAGCAGCTCCAGATCCCGGTTAGCTTTCTGCTGCTTGGCCCAGTGCCCCCGCAGATACCGGGAACCCGCCTTAGTGACCCGCTCCCCGCACCCGCACCGGCACAGCCTCACATCATGATCAGTCGCAGTGGTTGTCATTCGTTCACAGCCTCCCTGGTTAGGTCTAGGATGCCACTAGGCAACCACGGCACGCGATACGTAAGGACACACGTAACCGATGCCTGCTAGCGCAGAGAAAGCCCGCGGCGGCGCAGTCCGGTACCGGACCGTCTGCCCCCACGGCAAGGACAAGGGGCACTGCAAGGGCCCCTACCTGCATGTTGCCGTCGTCCGCACCAGAGGCAAGAGGGGCGGCCGGACCGTAGCCGGCCCCGTACACCACAAAGGATGATCATGGCGACACAAGATGCTGTACTAGCCCTCCTGCATGACGTGATCGAAGTGCTCGCAGGCCGCAAGAACCTCACCCCCGACGCTGCCGACGCCCACCACGAAGCCCTGACCCCCGGCTACACCCAGCCGAAGGCCAGCCCCGAGCAACTCGCCGCAGCCCAGCAGCTCCTGGCCGCCCAGCAGCAGCGAGACGCATACCTCGCAGCCCAGCAGGCAGCCGCCACCCCGCCGCCCCCGCCCGCCGGAGAGCCGGCAGCCCCGGCTGAGGAGCCGATCAGTGGCTAACGACGACTACACCGACGAGGAACGCGAGGTAATCGCCAAACTCCGCGACAAGCGGAAGGCCGAGCAGTCCAAAGCCGACGCTGATAAGCGGGTATGGATCCGCAACAGCGCCGGCGAGGAGGCTGACGTGCCCTACGACAAGGGCCGCGGCTGGCTACAGCGCACATTCGGGATAGACCTGGACGAGGAGCCCGTGCAGGACGAGACCGGCGACGACGACAGCAAGCCACCCAGGTCTAAGGCCCCCACCGTCGCAGCGTTCGGATCCGGGTCACGGCGCAGGCAGGCCGGATGATGAAAGGCCGGGGCAGTGCAAGCCGGGCACGTTCGACGTGGCGGCTGGTCTGGGCTGACCACGAGTCCGGTATGGCCACGCGGGCTATCGCCCGCAAGTGGAAGCTGGCTCCTAGTACGGTCCGCTACTACCTGAGCAAGGGCAATCCGCGGGAGATAAAGGCGGGAGAAATCGCCGCCGTTCTCTCCCGCCGTTCTCTCCCCACTGAGTCACTGGCTGAGGTCATCCCGCTACGGAGAGCACAGTGAATCGGGATGATCACGGCCGGGTCCGTGCGCTGCGTGACAAGCTCCCCGAACTGGCCAGGAGCTACCCGTCCCGTCCTCAGCTTGAGGACCATGTGGCGGAGAACTACGCAGATGAAATCTTGCTTATGACGCCCGGATGGCTGCGTACCTGGATCTGGACTCAGTTGCGCACCCTAAAGGATGCGGATGTGCAGTTGCCGATGTTCGGCTTGTTCTCCAAAGAGGAGCTAATAGAACGTCCCGACTGGACCGAAGAACAGTACCTGATCTATGACGACAGGTACCTGAGTATGAAGGCCAACAGCGAGAGCAAACATGACCTGCTGGCGGCCGAGTTTCAGGAGAAGTTCGGCCTGACGATTGAGCAGTACCGCCGCCGCAGGAGTGCGTGATGACGTGGTCACTGTTCAGCCAGGGACAGGTGACGCCCAAATCATGGGCCGAATCTGTACTCAAGGCTGGCGGCTGGCCCCGCACCGACGCCAACATACAATCCCTGATCGCATGGGCACTGAACGAAGGCGGCGGCGGAGAATTCAACCCCCTCAACACAACCGAGCCCGAGCCCGGCGCCGGATCGTTTAACAGCGTCGGAGTCCGCAACTACAAGTCATGGCAGCAGGGCATAGCCGCAACCGTCGCAACCCTCCAGTCATCGGATTACACCGACATCACCTACTCGCTGTCCAAAGGCCAGGGCCTGGAAAAAGGCAGCTACGGCGGCCTGTACACCTGGTCAGGCGGCGGCTACTCCAACGTCTCCGGCACCTGGAGCGGCGCAGCCAAGTACATGGCCGGCAACGCTGTGGTCCTGCCAGCCTCCGCAGGCGGCGGCGGGGGCGGAAAGGGCGGCGGGGGTTCGCTCGGAACCTGGGTCAGCCAGCTGTATAACAGCCTGTTCGGCACCGTCCCCACCGCGCTAGACCAGGCGTCCGGGGTGTCGGACGTAGCCCAGGCCGTGACCGGGCTGGCTGCCCCGTTCATCAAGGTCGCCCAGTTCGTTGATTTCTTCCTGGTACCGGCCCACTGGATCCGGATCGCGTCCGGTATAGGCGGCGGGATACTGGTGCTGCACGGCATCAGCAACCTGTCCCGCACCGGGGAAGGCACCGGCCGGCTCGCGTTCGGCATAGGCGAGACCGGCGCCGGATCGATCCTGCTGTTCGTGGCGTTCCACAACCTGCCGTCGACCGTGCAGACCTTTCCTGACTTCCTGGCCCATATCCAGTCCGAAGCCCAGCGGGTATCACAAGAGGGGACCGGCCAGTGACAATCATGGCTGCCGAGGCCGGTACGGCTGCGGCAGAGTCGGGGGCGGCGGAGACCAGCGCGGCCGGTGCGCAGACTCTCCGCCGCCCCCCCAGGCGCCGGCCCGCCGCGGCTGGGGGCCGGGATCCGGTGATAACCCGTGCCGCCAGGTCTGCTCCGTCCGGCGCCGCAGCCAGGGCCGCAGGTTCCACACTGTCCCGGACGGCACCAGGGCAGGCCCGGTCCAGGATGCAGAACCGCGGGAGCCGGGCCAGGCAGCGGCCGATGGTGAAAACCGGATCAGGCGGCACCAGATACCAGAACGTTGTTCTGCTCGAATTCGTGCTCGCGGTCCTGCTCGTCGCGGCCACCCCGTTCGCCCGGAAGAACCGGCCCGGCCTGTCCCCCTACGCCGGGACGGACATGCTGCAGCTAGTAGCGATCACAGTCCTGTATTTCCTGCTCGCCCTGCTGGCCGGCGCATCCGGCAAGACAGCCCGCCTGTCCGCATGGTTCGGCGGGCTTATCCTGATCACCGTCGGGCTGGGTGAGGCCGCGGCTCTGGCCAAGGCCCTGGACGTTTTCGGCCTCGCGACTAAGACCGGCAGCACCGACGGGCAACCCCCCAGCGGCGGCGGCGGCGGGGGCGGGACAGAGAGGCCGCAATGACTACCACCGTGCATGACATCTCCACCCAGCTTGACGGGCTGCCCGGCCGCATGGCATCCGCGATCCGCGAGCAGATGGCACTAGAGCGGGCAGTCGAGCAGGAATGGCTACGCGGAATCAAGTACATGCGGGTAGCCGCCGGCTACCCGACCCTGCCAACCTCGATTGAGGTACCCGGCCCCGATCAGGGCAACGCATGGAACGTCAAACTATTCACCTGCACCCTGTCCGCCGCTGATTCCGTCGGAATCTACGTCGGCACAGGGCAGGGCGGAGACGTGGCCAGCCCCCGCCTCGTCGGCTACATCCCGCCGGTATCGGTCACAGCCCCCAACCAGGGCCTGGGCGTGTTCTCCTGGTCATCCGATCAGCTGATCCTGTTCCCCGGTGAGGGACTGTTCGCAGTCACCACCGGCACCGGCCACTTTTCCACATCATTCGTGTGTGCTGTGCAGGTGCCGCAAGAGGAACTTGGCAAGGTCCTGTACTAGGTGACTAACTTCCGCCTGTTCCCCTCAACCAATGGCCCCGCCGTATCCGCGGCCTCCGGAGGCTGGCTGCTCGGGGTGCTGTTCTCCGTAACCGGCGGCGTTAAATGGCTCACCGGCTACTGGCTGTGGGCACCCACCGGCGGTGACACAACCGCACGTAACTGCGCCCTGTGGAATCAGTACTGGAACGGGACAGCGTTTACTAACGTGCTCGTGCCGGGGTCGGTGGTCGCGAGCTCGGGGACGCTGACCCTTAACGCATGGAACTTTGTTCCCCTGTCGTCGCCTATCCAGCTGGCGCCGGGCGGCCTGTATGTGGCTGCGTCGGGGTGGACAGCAACCAACGGTATCCCGGTGCTGGCCGCCCAGTGGGGGACAGGTGACCCGCTGGCCGCAGGCATCGTCAACGGCCCGCTGACCGCATGGTCAGCAACATCGGGCAGCAACACCTGGCCGGGACAGACTGTGAACGGCGGCCTGGGGCAGAATCTTTTCTCTAACGTCCTGGGCTCTAACGCGTCGGCTGCCATGCCGAATAACGGGTCAGGTGATGATTCGCTAGGCATGGACCTGCAAATATCTGATACAGCCCCGGCAGGGTTCGCCGGAACATACAGGTTTAAGCCCAACATCAGCGAGCTAGGCAACTACAACCTGGACACTGCCAACGGGTTCACCCTGGGCATGTCGTTCTCGAGCACGACTGGCCTGTCGGTGTCGAAAGTGTGGTTTTACTCGCCGGCCACAGTCACCCAGCTGCCCACCGCAGTGGGCGTGTTCAATGCCAGCAACCAGGTACTAGTTCTGTCGAACCTGGCCCCGTCATGGTCCGGCGCGGCCGGGTCGGGGTGGATATCTGCGACCCTGACCGGCCTGCTGTCCGCCGGGGTGACCTACAAAGTGTGCGTATTCCAGGGTGCCAACGTCATATGGAACGCTGCAGTGGCCGGCTACTGGACTACCGGCGGGTTCGGTGCCAACGGGATCACGGCAGGGCCGATGACAGCACCCAACACGACCGGGGCGCCGTCACCAGGCCAGTCGTCATACAACACAAGCACCACGGGTATCGCGTTCCCTAACACCAATATCGGCCCGTTTGACTACGGGGTAGATATCGAAGCCACCCCCCTGGCAGCGTCCGGCGCCGGCGGCAGCGGCCAGGGCGAGAGCATGGCGGGCCTTTACCGCAAACTGCGGATTCTTCACATGGCACGATAGGAGGATGACCGTGGCTGCAGATACTGACTCCCCGCCGCCGGCCCCGGCGCCGGCTGAGACTTTCGAGGTGCTGGAACGGGCCCGGCATGCGCTGCTGCTCATGCCCGACGGGTCCGGGCTGCTATACAGGGCCGGGCCGCTGTGCGAGCGGTGCGAGACGTGCGGGTGCGGGGAGCAGCAGCCCCCGCTGCCGGTGCCAGCATTCGCAGTCAAGATCCTGCGCGGCGAAGGCATAGAAGGACTACCGGGTCCGCTGCGGGCCATGCTGGGAAGGATGTCCAATGGGCACAATCGAGATTGACGAGCAGCTCGCCGCACAGTGCCGCAAGTTCGCCACTATGGCAGCCATATGCGCGCTGATTATGCTGGGCATGCTGCTCCTGGACGCGCAGATCAGCCGCGGCATGCTCCGCCACGTCCAGGAGGCCCGCCGTCTAGTCGACCAGGTGATGCAAAATGGAGCAGCCACCCTCGCAGCCGCCGACCACAGTCCGCGTGCAGCTGCCAGCCCGCCCGGTGTGGGCCGAGCTGCTGATAATGGGACTCAGCCTCGCGACGATAGCGGCCCTGCTGGTCATGATGATGCCCCAGGCCGAGCGGCAGATGCTGCTGACGGCAGCCAGGGAACAGCAGGCCAGGCTGTACCGTGGCCTGTCCGCGAGAGCGCGCCAGGCGGGCCACGCGGGAATGACTGACGAACTAGCCGGCCGCAACCCCGCGCCGTGGTATGAGATGGCACGGGCCCTTGCCTGGTGGCGTGACCGGGTCCGGCCATGAGCCGGTGGGATCATGCGCAGGTACAGCGCAAGGTCATCAACAATGACAACGGCGGGCAGCCGCTGGTGTGCTGCTGGGATGACTGCACCCGCCCCGGATACGAATGCTTTAAGCACATCTCCTGCGAGCATGACGTACGCAACATGTCCTGCAGTTATGCGGACCGGCAGGCCCTGGCCCACAGCGGCCGGACCGCTCACACCAATTACGTGTTCTGCACCCAGCGGCACCGTAACTACTGGGTGAACGCGACCGGCGGCAACGCGCACGAGTCGATAGCCAGGACTGGCCGGGCCTACGGCAACCTGCCCGTAGGCATGCGCCGCATGATCGGCTAGCACATTGGGGGACAGGCCGGGCGGGTACACGCTGGCACCGGGAGCGGAATGGACCGATAAGGCCGCCACGTGGCCGGTTGTGTTTGTTACACGTGAAACCGGCCCCGGTCACTGGCTCACCGATGTAGTGCCGGCCACCCCGACAGGACCCCTCACGCAGGTTCATGCGTGCTGCGCTGTCTGCCCCGACGTGCCGTCGCTGTTCTGCGTCATACCCGATACGCAGACTGACGGGTACCGGCTGATGTGGGCTGACGTGCTGTCGGGAATCCTGGCCCATATACGCAGGACACATGAAACGTAGTACGATCATCTCTGACTCCCCTGCAGCCATGCCCATGGCCTCGGTCAGGGGAGTCAGCGTGTCTGCAGGGGAACACCTAGACCAGGGCCCCGGCGGAGGCATGCTGTGGATGACATCAAGATCGGCCTACACGTTTTCTTGATCGTCGTTGTTTTCGGCACCCTGTGGCGGGTCTCCCAGTTTCACCTGATGGCCTCGCCCAATCCCAGCTTGCAGCATCTGGGCAAAGCCATGTCTATCCAGTACTAAGGAGACCGGGATATGGCGCAAGGTGCTGCGGCAGGCGGACAGGGCGGCGGCGGGGCCGGCGGCGGGGGCAACCCGTTCCAGCTCGCAACCAACCTTTACGCCGAGAAAAACAACGTCGGCGCGACCACGAACCTGACCACCGGCGCGACTCAGAAACGGGCGGCCGGGCAGGTCAACGCAGGCCAGTCCCTGGAACGGGTGAACCTGATCTTCCGCACGTGGACGGCCGGGACGGTCGCGACGGCGGGGCGACGTCGGACCTGCCGTGGAACATCCTT
>Ga0126373_10002341_pt1 | contig 13964 bp, 14 predicted proteins | sample PanSoiMetPlot_11_FD_92545 | JGI IMG/M metagenome (GOLD analysis project Ga0126373, IMG submission 92545) | Tropical forest soil microbial communities from Panama - MetaG Plot_11 | ecosystem: Environmental > Terrestrial > Soil > Tropical forest > Bulk soil | place: Panama | collected 2016-02-17 | reverse complement strand
TCGCCTAGCCCGTATCGCCGCTGGCACACCCGCCGCAGCTTCGGATCGAGCGCGTGCCTGATAAATGGCCAGTCAGCGCGCAGCAGATCCGCATTGACGTACCTGGCTACGTCATTGCGCTGCCCTTGCGTCAGGACGACGCCGTACATGGTCCGCCGGGTTGTGTCGTCGGCGACGTCACACTCGCGCAGGCCTGGAAATGACATATGCCGCGGCAGCACAATGGTGCCCCGCGCCGGGCCGCGCAGCTCCTCGATCCGATTGGGCAACTGGACGCCGGGTGGCTTGCGACCGACGAGCCAGTCAGCGAGAGACATGCACCGATTATTGCCGGACGGGCTCGGGCACGGCCGGTGACCCGCCGTCACGCGGCCAGGCATGCATCAGGCTCGGGCAAACTCGTTTGCGCTAACCGCCATCCGCCGGCATGATCGGCCGATGGATGCCCCGCCCGATTACCTCACGCACGGCAGCGTCGAGCTGCGCCGCTGGCGCGTGAGCGACGCCGACCTCTGCTTCCGGCTTGTCAGCGAGTCGCTCGAGCATCTGCGTCCGTGGATGGCGTGGGCAACGCCCGGCTACAGCCACGCGGACGCCGTCGACTACCTGGAGCGATGCGAGGCGGACTGGGCTGACGGCACGGCGTTCCAGTACCTGATCGTCGCCGAGGGCATGCCCGCAGGCGCCGCTGGACTCCACGCCCGAATCGCACCCGGCGGCCTGGAGATCGGTTACTGGGTCCACCCGGACTTCACCGCCCGTGGCATCGCCACGGCAGCATCGGCCGCGCTGACCGAGGCTGCGTTCGCGCTGCCTGGTATCGACCATGTCGAGATCCATCACGACGAGGCCAACCTGCCTAGCGGCCGGATACCGGCCAAGCTGGGCTACAAGGCCATTGAGACCCGGCGGGGCAGGTTCGAGCCGGCGCCCGCCGACTCCGGTGTCACGGTGGTCTGGCGCATCACCCCGGCCGACCGCTACGTGCTGTAGTAGCGCTACCCTCATAGCATGTCCAGCGCCAGACCGCAGCGGCGGTGGCTGTTCCTGCTCAGCCCGAGGTGGCTGGCCTGGCACGCATTCGCGGTCGTTGCCGCGTGGGGCATGCTGTGGCTCGGCGACTGGCAGTTCCACCGGGCCGAGAACGGAAACCCGCTGAGTTGGGCCTACACCTTCGAGTGGCCACTGTTCGTGATCTTCGGCGTCGTGTTCTGGGCCAAGACAATCGTCGACAAGTGGCGGGAGCAAGGCGGGCCAACCAAGCCGACTGCAGAGCGCCCGGCGAGCCTGACTTCTGCTGACGATCTGGGGCTTCCTGGCGCGGCGCACACAGCCGCCTGCGTCGCGGCCGACGACGGAGCGGCCGACGACCCCGAACTCGCCGCCTACAATGCCTATCTGGCTCGTCTGAACCGGCGAGAGGAGGCGGGCAGTGCGTCCTGACGTGCTCCGGCTCGCCGTGCATGCTTACCGGATCATGGCGTACGTGACCGGCGTGATGCTGATTATCTTGTGCTTCATCTGCATGCCGCTGCGGTACTTCGGGCACGATCCGGCGCCCGCCGAGATCGTCGGCGCGTGCCACGGGGTCCTGTACATGATTTACATCGTCGTAGCGTTCGCCATGACGCGGCTGGTTCGGATGAAGGTGGCCAGCTTCGGCACCGTCATCGTGCTGCTAGCCGGGACTATCCCGGTGCTCACGTTCGTGGTCGAGCGCTGGGTCAGCCGCACCTACATCCGGCCGGCCATGGCTGGCGGCGTCAGCGCCAGTGAGCAACCAGTACTTCGCTGAGCAGCCGGCCGCGGCGCACCGGCCAGCAACCGTGCATGTCGTGTTGCCAGACACCCACCTGGAGCTCGCGACCGACTCGGGCGTGTTCTCCCCCGGTCGGCTAGATCCCGGCACCAGGCTGCTGCTCGAGACCGCGCCCGCGCCGCCAGCCGAGGGTGACCTGCTTGATCTCGGCGCCGGTTACGGGCCCCTCGCGCTCGTCATGGCTAGCCGGGCCCCGGCGGCCCGAGTCTGGGCGGTCGACGTGAACCAGCGCGCCCTGCAATTGTGCGAGCGCAACGCCGCCGAGGCCGGGCTCGCCAACGTCTTCTGCCGCCCAGCCGACGGCGGCGCCGACCTGCCCGACAGCTATCAGCTGATCTGGTCCAACCCGCCCATCCGGATTGGGAAGGCGGCTCTCCACGAGATGCTGACGACCTGGCTCGGGCGCCTCGCCCGCGGCGCCGCGGCCTATCTGGTGGTCCAGCGCAACCTGGGCTCGGACTCGCTACAGCGCTGGCTAGCTGAGGCAGGCTGGCAGGCGGATCGAATTGCCGCGCGCGCCGGGTACCGGGTGCTGGAAGTGCGCAGATGACACCGCGACAGCTCGGTATGACCGAGGTCAAGCGCCTTAACCGGGACTGGCGGCGGCGTACAGAGTCGCGACTGGGGCTGCTGCTCGATAGCGTCGGGCAGCCGTTCAACGTCGGGTCCATCATTCGCACCGCGGCCGCTTTTGACGCCGACCACGTGTGGCTCTGCGGTGACACGGCCGAACCCGGGCACCCGTCGGCGCGCAAGACGGCTCTCGGCACCGATCGTTTGCTCACGTTCGAACGCGCTCCGTCCGTCGCCGCCGCGGCCGGGGCAGCCCAGGCGGACGGCTACCGCGTGATCGCGATCGAACTGGCCGGTGACGCGATTCCGCTGCACGAAGCACCGCTCGACGGCGACATCTGCCTTGCCCTCGGGAACGAGGACCACGGCTGCTCGGCCGCCCTCCTGGCCGCCGCCGACCTAGTCGCCTACATCCCGCAGCCAGGCAAGGTCGGTTCGCTGAACGTGGCCGCCGCCGCCGCCATCGCTATCGCTGAGGTCCGCCGCCGCGAATGGACGACGGGGACCGGCTAGGTCGGTCCCGTTCCCCGAATGTTGCTGCTGTTGATTTACTAAGGCCGTGCCGACCAGCTACCTTGATCATCCGCGGCCGCTGGCCTTTGCGCACCGCGGCGGCGCTGGCGACTTTCCGGAGAACTCATGGAAGGCTTTCGAGCACGCAGTGCGCCTCGGATACGCCTACCTCGAGACCGACGCCCACGCGACAGCCGATGGCTCCGTCATCGCCTTCCACGACCGGACGCTCGACCGCGTGACCGACGCGACCGGCCGCATCGCGGAACTGACGGCCGCCCAAGTCGCAGTCGCCAGGATCGGCGGAACCGAGCCCATACCGTTGCTGGCCGACTTGATAATGGCGTGGCCGGACGTGCGGTTCAACATCGATGTGAAGGATGAGCCCGTCATCAAGCCCCTCATCGACGTGCTCCGCGGGACCAACTCCTGGGACCGCGTGTGCCTGACCTCGTTCTCGGGCAGCAGGCTGGACGCTACCCGGCGGCTGCTGCCGCAGCCCGTCTGCTCGGCCACGACGCCTGCCGGAATCGGCGCCATCCGGGCCGGGTTGCCAGTCAAGACCCTGACTTCGCGGTTCGCAGCCAGAACCGTGCGCTGTGCTCAGATTCCTTACTCGATGGCGACCAGCCGCTTTCTGACTCGCGCTCACGCAGCAGGCCTTCAGGTACATGCCTGGACGGTCAACGACCCGGCGATGATGTGCCGGCTCCTGGACCTCGGCGTTGACGGGATCATGACCGATCAGACAGCAATGCTGCGCGAGATCCTTATCTCACGAGGGCAGTGGCACCCGCGGGAGGCCTGCTAGCCGCATTTTCCTCAGATCAGGCATCGCGGACGCGGTTGGAACTGGCTCTGACCGGGAATCTTGACCGGGAACTCGCCGTTGGAGAAGAAGGACGGCTGAGCGCCTGGGAGGCAGTAACACATGGCCGAGCGAGCACTTCGCGGCACGCGACTCGGAGCGACGAGCTACGAGAACGATCGCAACACCGACCTGGCGCCCCGCCAGGAGGTCGCTTTCGACTGCCCGAAAGGGCACCGGTTTACGGTGCCGTTCTCGGCCGAGGCCGAATTGCCGATCAACTGGGAATGTCGGATATGTGGCGCCCTCGCGGTCACCGCGACTGGCGATATGCCAGCGCCGAAGAAGGTCAAGCCTCCCCGCAGCCACTGGGACATGCTCATGGAGCGCCGCACCATGGCCGACCTCGAGGAGGTCCTGGCCGAGCGGCTCGCTGTCATCAGGGGTCAGCGCGAGCCTGACGCCGCCCCGGAGCCCCGCAGCCGGCATCGCAAGAGCGCCTGATTAGCTGCTTCTGGTCTGCCTGAGCGCCCTGTTTCCAGGGCGCTCATTTATTTTGCGCGGGCGACCATTTCTTCCTGCGCGCCGCTGTGGCGCCCGATTGGGAAGAGGGCCTGGGAACTCTTCGGACCGGAACGCGTCCCGTCGGCAACGGGCTCGCCTTCCGTTGTCTACTGGGTGCCCAGGCCCCTCCCGAATCCAACCCCCCGCCCGGCCAGGGACCGGGCTCTCGCTCGGCTACACGGAGCCGACGTTCGTGGCCGCGTCACGGCGCGGCCAGCTGCCCGGCTGATCTCCCCTGACCTGCTAGCCCGGTGCTGGACTGCGCAGCAACATACCGTTGATCGCGTCGATGTCAACCTGTCCTGCCAGGACTGATACCTGTTAGCGATCTAACGGGCCCGCGCTGTGACGACCCTGTTCCCTGTTGTCCGGCGGCGTTACGATTGAGACTCCCGTAACGTGTGAGGGCGCCCATGACATGGTGGTCAGCGGCAGACCGCCGACACATGGATCGCGCCGACTTCTGCGGTCGCCGCGCGCCGCGCCAGAACTCGCGGCACGGTGCGCCCAGTCGAACACCCGCGCATCGCCGCGCGCGGACCCCCATCGGCCTGGAGGACAGGAATGACAGAAAGTTCGGAGACGCCTGCAGTCTCTGAGTCACAGATCGCTGTGCACTGGCGGGAGGAAGGCTATTACCCGCCGCCGGAGAAGTTTGTTGCGCAAGCCAACGCGAACGACCCGGCGATATTCGAGCGGTTTTCCGAGGACAAGTTCCCGGATTGCTTCACCGAGTACGCCGACCTGCTGACCTGGGACAAGCCGTGGGACACCGTCCTGGACACGAGCAACGCCCCGTTCTGGAAGTGGTTCGTTGGCGGCAAGCTGAACGCGTCCTACAACTGCGTCGACCGGCATGCGGTGGCGAATCCCGACAAGACAGCGATCATCTGGGTGCCGGAACTCGAGGACGACGACACCGTCTACATCAGCTACGGCGAGCTACTGCGCCGGGTGAACGAATTCGCTGCCCTCCTGAGCGACTTCGCTGGCCTGAAGGCGGGCGACCGCGTCACGCTGCACATGCCGATGGTGCCCGAGTTGGCGATCACGATGCTCGCCTGCGCCAGGCTGGGCGTCGTTCATTCTCAGGTCTTCGGCGGGTTCTCGGGCAACGCGTGCGGTACCCGGATCGCCGACTCCGGCAGCCGGATCCTCATCACGATGGATGGCTACTTCCGGGCTGGCTCGGTCACCGACCATAAGGTGAAGGCGGACGAGGCGCTTGCCGAGGCGGCCCGGCAGGGCCAGGACGTCGATAAGGTCCTGGTATGGCGGCGGCATGACGGGCAGTACGCGTCAGGGACCCCAATGGTGGAGGGCCGCGACTTCTTCGTCGACGAGGTCATCGGAAAGTACGCCGGGCAGCAGGTCGCGCCGGTATCGATGGACTCGACGGCACCGCTTTTCCTCATGTACACCAGCGGCACCACCGGCAGGCCCAAGGGCGCGCAGCACAGCACCGGCGGCTATCTGTCTTACGTGACCGGGACGTCGAAGTACTACCAGGACATCCACCCCGACGACGTCTACTGGTGCATGGCCGACATCGGCTGGATCACCGGCCACTCCTACATCGTCTACGGGCCGCTGGCCTTGGGGACGACCACCGTCATCTACGAGGGCGTGCCGAACTATCCCGACGGCGGGCGGCCGTGGCGGATCGCCGAGAAGCTGGGCGTGAACATCTTCCACACCTCGCCGACCGCGATCCGGATGCTCCGCAAGGTCGGGCCGGACGAGCCCGCTAAGTATGACTACCACTTCAAGCACATGACCACGGTCGGCGAGCCGATCGAGCCGGAGGTGTGGCGGTGGTACTACACCACCGTCGGCAAGAGCCAGGCCGCCATCGTGGACACCTGGTGGCAGACCGAGACCGGCGGATTCCTGGGCAGCACGCTGCCCGGTCTCCAGTCGATGAAGCCAGGCAGCTGTGGTCCCGGCGCGCTGGGCATCTTCCCGGTCATCTACGACGAGGACCGCAACGAGGTGCCGAAGGGCAGCGGCCGCGCAGGCAACATCTGCATCCGCAACCCGTGGCCCGGCATCATGCAGACGGTGTGGGGTCAGCCCGAGCGGTTCCTGGACGTCTACTACCGCAAGTACAACGCCGACCCGAACAGCAAGGACTGGCACGACTGGCCGTACTTCGCCGGCGATGGCGCAATGCAGGGTGAGGATGGCTACTTCCGGATCCTGGGCCGCGTCGATGATGTCATCAACGTCGCTGGTCACCGCCTCGGGACGAAGGAACTAGAGTCGGCCGCGCTGACGGTTCCGGAGGTGGCCGAGGCCGCCGCCGTCCCGGTCATCGATGACCTGCGCGGCCGGATGGTGGAGATGTACGTCTCCCTCAAGCCCGGCATTGTGCCGGACGGAATGGAGGCCAAGGTCGTAGCCGCGATCGAGACCGAGATCGGCAAGATCGCACGGCCGAAGAACGTCTGGATCGTGCCGGACATGCCCAAGACCAGGTCCGGCAAGATCATGCGGCGAGTCATCGCGTCGGTTTCAAACTTCGCCGACGTCGGCGACGTGACCACCCTGGCCAACCCCGAGGTGGTCGACGGCATCCGGCACCACGTCCAGCACGCCAAGGTCGCCAAGGGCGATGCTCCGCGCGAGCTGACCGAAACCGAGCTCGCCGAGATCCAGTCGTTCGGCGACGTGTAACAACGGCAGTCCAGTGCGGCCGCCAGCCGTTTGCGCTGGCGGCCGCACTGCACATGGGCTCCGGCGGCGGCACAACCCGCCACTCGAAGCCCATAGGGCAACAGTTGCCCACCCTTGCTCTTCTATGAGCAGCAGTTGGTCACTCTTGCTCAATGAGAAGCGCCATCGGTCGCGCTACGCGCACTCTGGCCAGGTGTGAACCGGTGCGTTGGTGTGCATGTGCTCGATGTAACGGTGCGTCATCTGCCGGAGCGCCTCCGGCCGGTCAAAGCCGCGTCGCTCGCTCAGCCCAGCCACCGCGCCGATCTGCCAGGCCGCGCCTGTCTGGCCGGTCAGGCAACGCTGCTCGATGATGCCGAGCAGGCGGTCGGCGTGCGCTGAGCTGACGCCCCAGCGGGCGAGGCCGTCGCGGGCCATGGGCAGAAGTCGGCGCAGGACCAGCTCGGCCACGCTGGCATCACCGAGGCCCGGCCAGTACACCCGGGCGTCCATGCCGAGCTTGGCGGCCTCGTGCAGATTCTCGGCCGCCGTCGTGAACGACATCTGTGTCCACACGGGCCGCTCGGATTCGGCTAGCACGCGCACGAGCCCGTAGTAAAAAGCCGCATTCGCCATGACGTCTGCGACTGACGGGCCGGCGGGCAAGACCCGGTTCTCCACCCGCAGATGCGGTTTGCCGTCAACCACGCCGTAGACCGGCCGGTTCCAGCGGTAGATCGTCCCGTTGTGCAGGCTCATCTCGCCCAGCTGCGGTGACTGGCCTCGGTCGAGCACGGCTACTGGATCCTCGTCCTCGCAGATCGGCAGCAGCGCCGGGAAGTACTGGATGTTCTCCTCGAACAGATCGAAGACCGAGGTGATCCACCGATCCCCGAACCACACTCGCGGCCGCACGCCCTGCCGCTTCAGCTCATCCGGGCGGGTGTCGGTGGCCTGCTCGAATAGCGTGATCCGGGTCTCATGCCAGAGCTGCTTACCGAACAGGAATGGTGAATTGGCCGCGAGCGCAACCTGCACCCCGGCGATGGACTGGGCTGCGTTCCAGTACTGGGCGAAAGCCTCCGGGCTGACCTGAGTATGCAACTGGACGCTCGTGCACGCGGCCTCCGGCGTGATGCTGTCGGCGTGCGTCAGGATCTGCTCGACGCCATCGATCTCGATCCGCATGTCTTCGCCGCGGGCCGCGAAGATCTGCTCGTTCAGCACCCGGTAGCGCTCGTTCGCCGACATGCTGCCCTCGCTGACGTGTGACTTCGCCAGCGTCGGCAAGATCCCGATCATCACGAGGCGGCAGCCTTCACTGCGGGCCTTCTCGTCGCCGGCATTGAGGCTGCCGCGGACCTCTTCCTCCAGGCCTGCCAGGGCGTCCCCAGCCAGCTCACGCGGCGGCACATTGATCTCGAGGTTGAACTGGCCGACCTCCGTGGCCCACGCCGGATCCGCGATCGCCGCGAGCACGTCGGCGTTCCGCATTGACGGCACACCCTCGTCGTCGACGAGATTCAATTCGATCTCCTGCCCGACAAGGGCCGGATCGGTCTCGAACAGATGCTCTTTCAGCATCCGTGCGAACACGTCGAGCGAACGGCCCAGCTTCGCCCGGTAGAGTCGACGGTCCTCTCCCGTGATCTTGATCGGCTGGATGTCTCGGCCCATGTCCCCTCCTCACGCCGCGACGCGACTGCTCTCGTCCCGGATCCACATGGCGAGCAGACCGCGGAGGTGCTCGATGAACTGCTCGTGCTCGTGCGCCGGGTAGACCGAGCGGACAGTGTCGACGATCAGGTTGTCGAAGTCCGGGCTCGCGACCCAGTCCAGTACGACGGCATCAAGATGGCCCAGGCTCGCCCCGCAGAACTCCTCGTAGCGCTCGGTCTCGAAATAGTTGTCGGCGAGCTGGCGATAGGCCACGAGCTTGTCGGCATAAGAGAGGCCGACCGCATCTGCGACCTCGAAATACAGCCGCGTATTCAGGTCAAGCCGCGGCCGCCTGCCGGTGGCGAGCGCGAACGCGCTCCACTTGACCAGCGCCTTGATGGCCCACGGGAAGTAGTAGTGCAGGCTAGTCAGGGCCACGTCGGGACAGGCGTTGGCGTAGTCGATGGGATGGACCTCGCCAGCTTTCACCAGTGTTTCGCACGAGTTGAACTCCCACCGGAAGAAGGCGTTGACCAGCCGGCTGATCGTCACGACCTCCGTGCCCTGTTGCGGCGACAAGAACGCGTGATCGACCGCGTAGCGCAGGTGCATGGGCTGGTCGGGCTGGAACTTCATCACCATGGTCTCGGCGCCGATCGACAGGGACCGGGCGAACACGTCGTAGTCGACGGCCTTCTGCAGGTGCATGAGCATCTCGCCGCTGGCGTCGTACGCCGCGTGCAGCTCAGCCGGGTTGGTAATCCGGGACACACCGCGCCAGGCGCCGCCGTCGTAGGGCTTCATGAACAGCGGATAACCGATCCGCTCCGCGATCGCGTCGAGGTCGAACGGCTGGTTGTACTTAGCCGCCGTGTAGGCGTACCGAGCGTTGTCGACCGGGTTCTTGTAGGGCACCAGAACCGTCTCCGGCACCTTGAGGCCAAGGCGCAGCATCGCGCAGTACGCGGCGTGCTTCTCCATTGACTGGAACGTGAAGGGGCTGTTCAGCAAGTAGACGCTGTCCATGAGCGCCACCTTTTTCAGCCACTCGCGCGGGACGTAGTACCAGTAGGCGAGCCTGTCAATGACTAGGTCATAGCGTGGCCGATCCCGGAGGGCGAATGGCTCGATGGTGATCCGCTCGGTTTCGAACGCGTGGCGCGTGCCGTCCGGTGCGGTCACTGTGCCGATGCGGCGGGCGATCTCCTCGAACGCTCGAGGCCAGTCCTCCTCCGTGCCGAGCAGTAGCCCGATCAGGTGCCGTTGCATTCGGGCTCCCTTCGTCGTGGGGCCAGCGGCCCGCAGACAATCCGCATCAGCAAAACCTCGGCAGGTGGTGCGCCAGCTGGTCACGCCAGGCTGGCCAGTCGTGCGCTGTATCCCACAAGTCGAGCTCGTGCTTGATGCCCCTGTCGGCCAGGAGCGCAGCGAATCGCGTCGTGCTCTCCAGCGATCCGGTCGTGTCTTCCCACTGGCCCTGACCGCAGACCAGTAGCAAACTGACGCGACCGCGGAGCCAGTCGAGGTGATCGCCATGCAACTGGCCCACGTAATCCATCGGGTTGTTGAAGTACGTCGCGTCGCCTCGCTCGCCCCAGGCATTCCAGGATCCGGGGTTGTAGTTGCCGGAGAAGCACAGGGCCAGCGGGAACAGGTCGGCTCGCCGCAGCGCGAAGTTTGCCGCATGGAAGCCGCCGAGACTGCAGCCAAGGGTTGCTACCTCGAGCGGCCCGCCACAGTCGGCATAAATCCAGGGCAGCACCTGGTCGAGAATCCACGACTCGTACCGGCCGTGGCGACGGGCCCGTTCCTCGACGGCAATGCTCTGGTCCGACCACGAGGCAGCGTCGTAGCTGTCCACGCAATAGAACTTCAGTCTTCCGGCGTCCAGGAGGCTCGCCACCGCGGCCACCATGCCGTTGTTTTCGAAGTCCCACGCCTTGCCCTGTTCGCTCGGGAAGACCAGGACAGCGCGTCCCCAGTGCCCGTAGCGCACGACAGTTCCGGCCGCGCCGATGGCGTCCGACCATAGCTCGGCCACTTCGCGGTTCAACCAGCCACCTGCCTGAGCAGCTTCGTCAGGTAAGGGTCGAACGCGTCCCGCCAGGCCGTGTAGTTGTGCAGCTCGGGCACCTCATGCAGCTCGGCCAGGTAGCCACGCGACCGAAAGGTCGCCAGCATGACACGGTTGTTAGCCACGTTCTCTTCTACAGAACCGCAGGTCATTACCACGGGAACGGGCTCGGCCGGGAGTGCGCCGCCCTGCACTGCCGCGGTGAAGTCGGTGATCCGCCGGAAGTACTGGAACCGACGCTCTTGACTGTCCAGCCGGGGGACGAAGAAGCTCCCCGACTGCAGGAACATCGCGTCGAGTGAGTCGGGGTAGGCGCAGTAGGCGTGCACCATCGCGAGGGCACCGAGGCTCGTGCCCATGCCAATCACCACGGTGCAAGGCACGCTGCTCCTGATCGCCGGGAGCGCATTGCGCTCTAGCATCCGGGTGTACCTCGGGCTAGCGGAATACCAGCTGTTACGCGAACCGGGACTGAGCAGCGCTGCCCGCAGCCGCGGCAACCAGCCCCCGAGCGTGCCGGCAGCGAGATAGCGGGTCAGGCTCGCCAGCGCGTCATACTCTGGCCCGTCATGCACGAGCAGCAGAGGCAATGGCTCGGAGGCGCTAGCGCCGAGCGGGGCCCAGATCCGCGCCGAGATGGCGGTGCCAGTGTCGAGCTCGCGCATGACGCCTGGCTCGGTCGGGGCGGCGAGCCAGGCGGGCGGTTCGTACCCGGGGACTTCCAGCACGCTCTTGGGTCCGAACGCCGTGGCCACCTGACGCGGGTTGGCCGGGTCGGGGCTGATCTTCGAGCCGCCGTCGGCGTATCGCACCTCGAGCAGATACTCCAGCCGCGTGACAGGCGGCGGGTCGAACGCGAGCTCCCAGTGGTCGCCCTCCCGGTGGAACTCGAGCAGCTCGGCTGGCATCCGAAGCTCCGGCTGCAGACTGACGCCAGTCAGCACGTGGTCGGGATCGTCCACTCGGAACATAACCGGCCGAGCGTTGGCTTCGCGCTCAGCAAGCACATGATCCTCCGCGGGAACTAGCCGATTACTCGCACATCGTGCCTGCTCCGGGCGGCCGTGACAATGGGCGCCGTTAGCTCGGCGACAAGTTCAGCGAACTATCGGTCAGCGCGTGACAGTCAGCTGCGCGGATACCAAAGTGCCCCGCCCAACGGGGGTGGGCGGGGCACTCATGGAGGTTGGGTCAGAGGCCGGAGCCTGGGAGGGCGTTGCTGATATCGAAGTTGTGGCCCCAGTACCACTGGGTCGCCGCTGCGCCAGGCACGATGTGCGGCACGCCGGTCGGGTCAGCGATCCAGTACCGGACCTGGTGCTGCATCGCCTGCGGCAGCGTGCTGATCGCCGCCTGGGTGGCCTGCCACTCCGCCCGGTAGGTGTAGATGATCGCGATGTCGCCGGCCGCGTTGTGCAGCTTGTTCCACGTCCACGTCGCCGCCTGGGCCGGGGTCGCATCGCCCGGCTCCACGTCCAGCGCCGCCGCGTGCGGGTCGGTGCCCTTGGTGTCAATCCAGGTGACGTGGCTGCGCCCCGGCACCGACGCCGGGTTCACCGCGTACCCGCCGGTGGCATACGCGGCGATCCGGGCTCCCGACGGGATATGCGATGGGGTCACCGAGTCATACACCTGATAAGGCTGCGGCGGCGGAGCCGGCGCGGCCGACTTGGCAACCGGAGCCGCGGACTTCGCCGGCGCAGGCGAGACGGGCTTCGCCGGCCCGCTTGCCCGAGACGCGTTCACAACCTTGCCGCGGACTCGCTCAACCTGCAGGGTCTTCGCGTGCGTAGCAACATCGTGGGCGGTCTGGTGAGGAGCGGCGGAACCACCGGCAACCGTGGCAGCGCTAGCTGTGCCCGCTCCGGCCAGCACACCGGCGACAGCGGCGGCTGCGCCAACGGCATTGCGGCTGGCCAGGACCTTCATCAGTCGGGGGGTGCGGGGCATGTTTAGGCGTCCTTCCGTACATCTCGGGGGTGTCAGAGGGAACCGGCTGGGCCGGTCCAGGGGGAACGGCTGCCCAGCACGGTGCGTGACGCGCGTGTTCGACGGACGGTCACGAGGACAGGTTCCGCGATGAGACTCAGATCACTACCAGCGAGTATTCAAGTGATTCCTAAGCCGCGAACCGGCTAAATCGCCCTCGCTGCTCCAGATTTCACGTCTCAGACGTAAGTAAAAGGGCGTAAGCCGGACACAAGCTTGCACCTGCGCCGGGCAAAATCGGTATGCCGATCCTCACTTCATGGGTTCGCACGATCTTGAGTCCTGATTCGCGGCATTTGTGGCCACGGAAATCATGAAGTGTGCCGGGGTTTGCCCGTGCAACACCTCGGAGTCGACCACTGTCAATGGCGCACGCAGAATGGCTGGAGCTGTTTTCGCCGGTCCTTTCCCGCAGGCCCGTTACGCGCGCACAATGGTGCCGTGACAGATGGACAGCAGTTCATGGGCGGGCAGTTCACCGGCGGGCAGGCGACAGACCTGTGCCCGCAATGCGGCAGCGCCGCTAACGTGCACTCGATCAGCGAGCTGGCGGCATTAGCGCAACAGCAGCTCGACAAGCTTGGCGGCGACGCTCCTCAGCAGGGCGGACCGCAGCAGGGCTGGAACGCCGAACCGCAGTCCGGGCCCGTGCCCGGCTGGGCGGCCGAGCCGCAAGCTGGGCCGCCTCCGGGCAGCCGCGGCTGGACCGCTCCGCGGGGAGGCTTCTTCGACAACCTCCCGGAGGCCGATTCCATCGACCAGGCGATCACGAATGTGGCGATGGGCGCGGCTGCGCGATTCATCGGGCGGGCGGTGGCCAAGAAGGTACAGCAGACGATGAACGACCGCGTGATGCCGGCTATGAACCAGGCAATGGCACAGCGCCAGGACCTGCTGCGCCAGCAGATCGCCATCGCTCAGCAGCACCCTGATGTTCGCGCCTGCACGACGGACAGCGTCATCTTCCTGGCCGGGGGGACGCGGGTGCTGCCGATGCCCAACCTCGGCACGCTGACAGCGCAGCAGGCCGACGCGCTCGTCGCTCAGCTCCGTCAGGGCTGAGCGGCCAGTCGGGTAAGGGGAGCTCGTCAGGCCAACTGGGCGAGCGCGTCGGCAAGCGACTCGAGCGCCGCCGTCGAGTGCGGTGGGCGCATCGTCACGATGGCGAGTTCGACGCCAGCCTCGCCCAGGGCCGCCGCCGTTGCCGCGGACTCCCCGGCGTCGCCGGTGTAGATCACGTGGCTGGACAGCAGGATCTCGTCGGGGTCGCGGCCAACGTCGGCGCAGTGCTGATGCAGCACGTCTCTGGC
>Ga0126373_10002340_pt1 | contig 13964 bp, 20 predicted proteins | sample PanSoiMetPlot_11_FD_92545 | JGI IMG/M metagenome (GOLD analysis project Ga0126373, IMG submission 92545) | Tropical forest soil microbial communities from Panama - MetaG Plot_11 | ecosystem: Environmental > Terrestrial > Soil > Tropical forest > Bulk soil | place: Panama | collected 2016-02-17 | reverse complement strand
GAGGTCAAAGGGATCGCACCCACTCTCGGTTCGCGCCTTCAGATCGGCGCCGGCCGAAATCAGGCAAGACACCACCTCGGGCGAGGCGAATTGGGCGGCCAGCAACAGGGGCGTTTCGCCAGAATCATCGGCGGCGTTCACGTCGGCGCCCTTGCTCATAAGCAGCCGGACTTTTTCAATATCATTCGCAGCCCAGATCAGTGCCGTAGCCTTTTGCGCATTCACTGCGTTGACGTTAGCGCCGGCCGCCAGCAGCGCCTGCATAGCATCGACGCTGCCGTAAGCCGCCGCGTACATCAGCAATGTGGTGTCGCGCTCGCCGCGCGAGTTGGCATCGGCGCCCGCCTGCAGTTCCGCCCTGAGGAATCCGACATCATTGCGGAGGATTGCCTGAATCAGGTGATCCGTGGAAGCCGCAAACAATTCCGTGGAAAGAAGACAGCTCAGCAGACACGCGGTTCCCACCAGCTTTTTCATCGCAGCGATTCTAGCAAAGTCTGAATACCATTGCAGATGACTCGGGAACGCTTAATTCATTGATAATGCCAACGCTTCTGACCTCATGCCGAGCTGTTGGCATCCGGCAAAGGCCCGCTGTGTCCGCCTTTTTTCGCCGGATCTCAGCCGTGCCGAATACACATGCGGGAGCTTTCGGTTCCGTCCGCACTTACGGACATGCGACTGTGGCGGTTCCGGAGGAGCCCCTGATCCTCCAGCCCCTCGATACGTCTAAGAACTGGCGCGCGCCTTCTCTCTCTCCCGACTTCTGGAGTTGGGCAGCCTGCTCCAGCGTGGCTACCCGGACTTCCACGTCCTCAAGTTCGATCGCTTGCTTCGCGTCATCGAGCACGCTGTCCGGCGCCCCTAGGCGGACTGAAGCCGGAGCGTTTCGGATCGACCATGATTTTCAACGGCGTCGAAACGGCGGCACTCGAAGCCTGCTGCAAACGAGCGACGGACTGCCCGGCGCCGGGCTTCACGGTACGCCGCCCGGAACCTGGGAGCTGCATCCAGCGCACGAGGGTCTTTGGCGCGATGCCGACGGTTCGCGTTATATCGGTAGCAGTTTGACCCGCCCAGTGGCCGCAGGCGTATAATCCGCGACTATGGCCAGCGTTGTAGTCCAGCCTCACTCGCCAGTGCAGAACCCCTCGCCTGCGCCATGGCCTTCCGCTGTCCGGGTGCTTTTCCGATTCTGGTTCTGCTACGCCGTGCTCTACGGACACCGGACTTTGCTCGGGCTTGTCCCGGCCGACACGCAATCTTCGGATGGTATGACCACATGTGGCAGGCGCTCAGCCCATGGGTGGCGTCCCGTATCTTTCACGTGACGGGCAGATCCGCCACTTACTTCCCGACCGGCAGCGGCGACACCACGCTCGCATATGTGTTGAGCTATGGCTTTGCCAATGGAATCGTCCGCTTTGCGAACGCCGAGCCGGCGGCCGGGCATATTGATCGCAACCTTGGACCAGCGGTCGGTGTCATCGCCGGCGTACTCCTGGACCTCGTATATGCCGTCCACTCCCGACGATCGCGGCTGCTTTTGGTACGTTTGCCATGTCCAACGGATCGAGAATAGGATGGCTACCAAGGGAGGAACGCCGTTCAACGACGACACGCCCGGAGTGAAGTACACGTTCGCGGTTTCTCAGCCCGACGTGTTCCATCTGGAATTGAAAAGCGACAAGCTCTTTCTGAAGCTGCGCAGGCTTGACGCCAGTATCTATCCCCTGTTTAATCGAGGATTTCATTGGATCAACGAACTGCCTTACAACCGCTGAACGCAGCCATGATGCCTAGAACCTCCTTTGATCGGAGCAAGGTCCTGCGGGCGCCATTTTCTATGGAGCCTACAGCAGAGACCGCTCAGGCGGAAGGGGTGCAATGAGCCGATGATGATTTCGGGCAAGCGCATAAGAGACAGTCTCCAGCGAGATGCTCAGCCCTGCTGCTGGTCAACGAAGGAAACGAATGACGTACGGTTTGTCATTACCTTAGTCCATGGCACCTGGGCCAAGAGAGCGGCTTGGCTGCGGCCCGATTCCACTATGTCAAAGATGCTGGCGCAGCTTCCCGGAGGAGCAAGGATCTGTCCGTTTATATGGAGCGGCAGGGACTCAAACAGAGCACGCCATCTGGCGTCGAAAAAACTGGAAAGCGAGCTCGCGTGCAGGGTAAAGGCCTACCCTTCTGCGCGCCATTACCTGATATGTCATAGCCACGGAGGCAATGTGGTAATGCGCGTTGGCGCGAGCCTCCTTTAAGGATCAGATTGCCGGAGTCGTGTGTCTCAGCACGCCATTTTTCACTGCACGGCAGCGGGATCTCGGAGCGCACGCAAAGAAAAAGCAGTGGGGCGCCGCGCTTCTTCCTTTTCTCTTTCCGCTGTGGATTGCGCTTAGAGGCCCGGCGAGTCGGTGGGTCAATGTCGTCGTGGCAGTCGCAATAGCAGCCCTCATATTGTGGGCGTTGTCGGCGATACATGACTCATGGTGGAAATACGGTGGTGCGCTCCTGGAAGACTTTGAATCACCCAAGTTCGACTTTGACAGAACTCTCATTATCCGTTCGCCCGGTGATGAAGCATTCGGCGGTTTGACCTTCGCTCAGCTTGTCGCGCGACTGACCGTGGGAGTGTGGCTGCGGGCGATGCGCCTCTACGAGTGGCTTAACGCAAGAGGGGAGGAACTGAAAGAACGAAAGGCGACACTCATTGCGATTGCCGCCATTGAGCTTCTGGTGAGCTTTTTTTTTGGCTGGGTCACTGTCCTGACCAAGTTCCATCCGGAGATTGGATCAGCAATAGCTCTGGCCGGCGTTTGTGTGGCCGCGCTCATCATTTTGCTGTTGTTCGTTCTTTGGGGTAATTCAGTGGACAGCGTAACTGTTATTCCCCTAGCCCTTCTCTCAATGATTGTGTGGCCGGTAATCGTATTGTTATCGGTCCTGCTCCTTCCGTTCGGATGGGAAGTTGCAGTGGCGAATATTCTTTTGGATGTGACTGCAGAGACGACACCGGTTGGCCAATGGACAGTTCAGCTGGTTGAACCGCCGACGAGGCAGGAGCTTCATAAAGACACTCTTCCCCTAATGCATAGTGTTGCCTATGAAAGCCCTAAGGTTCTGGAGGCTCTCTGTGCTTGGATTAGAGGACGAAGCTGACGTGCGGAATAGCAAAAGCAGAGCGTTTGCGCTGCCTGCTCAAGCGCCATATGCAGGCGGCAAGATTCCTGAGCTCGTTCTCGCTACGATCTCTGGAGCGGAGTGACGCACCGCTCGGATCTTGACGGCCCTGAAGCACCGACCCCCTAATGTCGCAACACGCAAAGAGGTGCCGACTGATCGCTGCCCATGCAACACATTTCCTGTTCAGGTGTTAAGCGGAAATATCGGTAGCGTTTGGAAGGCTATTTCGCCCTGTCAGGAATTGGCGACGGTACCAAGTCGCAGACAGTGGGCCGTTACTAAAATTGAACGGTGAAGGACCTTAGGGCGTATGTCTAACATGCCATTCCTCCTGCCCGTGCACGTTGCCTCGGGCGGCGCGGCGATCGTTCTGGGCACGGTTGCACTAATGGCGAAAAAAGGGGCCGCACTGCATCGGCGTAGTGGTCTGCTCTTGGTCTACGCGATGATCACCATGGGAATCAGCGGGTCGATTCTGGCCATGCTGCGGAGCCTGACCAATGCGAACGTCCTTGGCGGTTTCACGTCGTGTGTTACTTCGTGATTACCGCACTCACGACCATCCGCGATGTTTCTGCCTGGACCCGGCGCTTGAATCTGGCGGCCTTGGTGGTTGGCCTCGCGCTGTCGGTGATCGAGATTGTGCTGGCATTCAAGGCGCTCACCGGGTCTGGCGGGATGATTAACGGTGTCCCATTCTTCATGCTGTTCTTTCTTGCAGGCGTAACGGCATTGGCGGTGATTGGCGATGTTCGCGTGATGCGCACGGCAAAGCTGCGCGGCCCACGCCGACTCGCACGTCATTTATGGCGCATGTGCTTCGCACTTTTTATTGCGGCGGGATCGTTTTTTTTCGATTCGCGAACGCGTCGCGAAAGTTCTTCCAGAGCCATTTACGACCCCTGCGATGCGCGTGCTCTCGATAGCGTTGGTGTTTGTGGCCATGTTCTATTGGCTATGGCGTCTCCGCGTCCGACGAAGCGTAGCTTAGCGAAATCAGCAGCGTTGCCTCAAAACATTCACCGGGTTTCGACTGATTGGGCGCGACGGCGGTAACCCTGTCAGCCCTCTCCGGTTTGTGAGATGCGCCGAATGTGCGTATCGATCTATCGGAATCTATCGATGGCAATGGGTGCGATGGCGCGCCGACCGGAGGCGGCCAGAAGGCCCTTCCTTTGCTGTCAGATCGAGTCCAGGCTTTCCACGTATTAAGCGACTGTCTCCTTCTTCGGCTCCCGTGCTACGTCGGAGACACTCATTTCTCGCAGTTACCGCATCTGTCGGCCTTTGTTTTTGGAAGGAGTTCGCTGATGTCCACAACCGGGACCTTCGTTCGTGCCGCCTGAAGCGCGGATAAGCGCTTTTCGATAGCCTGGGCCTCGTGTTTATTATTATTCCTGCGAAGAACCTGCGAATAGTTCCTCAACAGGGAGCGTTGCGCAGCAAGATCCGTCCATCCGGTGCTGTCAGCCAAGGACAGGGACTCGTGTAATTCTCGCTCGGCTTCCCGCCATTTGCCCTGGCGCGCATGGAGCACACCCCAGGCATTGAGAAGCTTGATCCGATCCGCTGGAACACCTTCGGCGCGTCCGAAAACGGCGGCGGCATGATCCAAGACCCGCTCAGCTTCGTCGAGACGGTGTTCTTCGATATAGAGCGATCCGAGCGCGTTTAGGACTGAGCCAGCATCGGCTGAGTTGCTGTACCCGGCGATCGACAAGGCTTGAAGGGCCGACAGATATTCATGCTCGGCTTCTGCCCACCGACCCGCAATATAGAGAAACCAACCGGCCCAAGCGTGGACCGCCGCGCTGTCCTCTGGGCGTTGGATTCGGGTTAATTGTATTCCCTTGAATGCCTGCTTGGCGCTCGCTATCTTGCCCTGCGCAAATCGCGCACCCGCAAGGACCTGAAGCGGACCTAACAAAATCGGATCATGCGCGGGATACAGCGGCTCAAGAATTGCAACCGATTGTTCGGCCAGTTTCTCAGCGCCGGCGAGCTCACCCGAGGCTGACATCAACAGCGCCACATCACTCAGGATGATACCGACGCAAGAGCCCAAGGCATGATCCGTATCCGAAACGTATGCCCCGATGGCCATCGTCTCTGCCGCGGCAAACTGCCCATTCGTCGCGCGAGTCATTACTGCCCGCCTCAGGTCGAGACATTCGCTAGTGATTGTCGTCTCCGGGCTTGAGTTGCCTGCGGTAGCCGCAACGCTCGTAACCAGTAACAGGGCGACTTGCCTGATTCGCATGTATTCTCCTTCCGATGCCAGAGACTGGCTCGCGTGGCCTGTAGCTGGCCCGTTGGTGCTGATTGCGTGGCGCGCGCAGCGCGGCCAGCCGACCGCGCGCACTGCAGTGGCGTGTGGTCGATTCTCGGCATTGGTGACGGGCATGTCGATAGCGCATGTGCTACGAGCGGAAGAAATCTCGGACACGAGCTAAGTCGCTGACATGACAAGGGATCGCTTGTTGTTTTAGTGTTATACGCCCCTGATTACTAGGTGCTTGATGCAGCCGTCGCGCAAAACCGTACGGTTCGGGGCCTTCGAAGTGGACCTGAGCGCCGGTGAGTTGCGCAAGCATGGAGTCCGGCTGCGCCTTCAGGAGCAGCCCTTTCAGGTTCTGGTTGCCTTGCTCGAACGGCCCGGCGAGATGGTCTCTCGTGAGGAGTTAGTCAAGCGCTTGTGGCCTGACGGAAACTTCGTCGATTTCGATCGGGGATTAAACGCGGCCGTCACGCGTCTCCGGCAGGCACTTTCCGATTCGGCTGCGGAGCCGCGGTACGTCGAGACGGTCGCTCGGCGAGGATACCGGCTGATCATCGCGCCCATTGGAGAAGAGGCTGCGCCGCCGCCCCCAGCGGTCGCGCCCCGGCAGCGGTCCGCGTGGGCCTGGCCTGTTGTTTTCACCGTAATCATCGCGAGCATCGGTGCCGCTGTCGGCTGGCGCCTGACACGTGCCCGCGAAGAGCCGCCGCGTGTCGAGACCCTTTCCGCTTTCACAGGGCAGCAGGACTATGCCTCATTTTCGCCGGACGGGAACCAGGTGGTCTTCTCCTGGAATGGAGAACAGGAGGACAACTGGGACTTGTACGTAAAAATGATCGGCAGCGCTCACGTGCTGAGGCTGACGACGGATCGTGCTCCCGACCTGCTCCCTGCGTGGTCTCCTGGGGGGCAGCAGATCGCGTTTATTCGGCGCGGCCTGCGAGCCGGCATCTACCTAATCTCGCCGCTTGGCGGGCCGGAACAGAAGGTCACGGAATTTGACGCGCCGGACTCCGCGCCGTCCTGGTCGCCGGATAGCAAATTCCTGGCCGTCGCGAAAACGGGCGGACCGACGAGAACGCAAGGAGCAGGTTCTGGGGCATTGTTTCTCGTTCGCGCCATGGGCGGCGATTCGCGGTTGCTCCTTCCGGCCGGTCACGGCCAGTGGCTTCGCGACCCCGCCTTTTCGCCAGACGGCCGCACACTGGCTTATGCGTCCTGTGGTGGAGATCCGGCCCTGGCGAACTGTGACGTTTATCTGGTGTCGCTCAATGGGGATCTGGTCGCGCAAGGAAAGCCGCGGCAACTTACCGCGACTGGGCGCGATGTACGCGGCATTACGTGGAGCCAAGACGGCCGATCCCTAGTTTATTGCACACGATCGCCCCCGCGCGGCTACTTTCTTTTTCGGGTCGCCGTGACCGGGCGTGGGAGTCCGGAGCTTCTGGAACTGATGGGGCAGGGAGGGCATCACCCCGCCGTGTCTCGCCAAGGCAATCGGCTGGTGTTTACGCGTTTGGATTGGCATACGGAGGTTTCACGGCTGCAGATGGGGAATAAGCCGCAGCCGTTTTTAGTATCCGGCTCCGCCGACCAGGGCGAGGAGTTCTCCCCGGACGGAAGCCGCATCGTCTTTCTGTCCGGCCGCGCGGGCGCTGGCCTCTCCATGTGGCTAGCGAATGCCGACGGTTCCCATGCCGTTGAGTTCAATGGCACCGGCCACATGGAGCCGCGCTGGTCTCCGGACGGCAGGATGATTGCGTCCGCCACGGCAACGAAAGACGGGACCCGCCACGTCGAAGTCGTGGAGTTGAGCGATGGCCGTCACCGGCAACTCGGCGGCGGCCCTTTTACGGGCATGCGTCCCGCCTGGTCGCGCGATGGGAAATGGGTGTATTTCGGCTCCGACCGCACCGGCAGGTTTGAGATCTGGCGCGTGCCCTTTGAAGACGGAAAGCCCGAGCAGATTACGCGCTCCGGAGGCCTCGAGGCCGTGGAATCCGTGGACGCAAAGACCCTCTATTACCTTAAGAGGGAGGGTGCGGGCCCTCTATTCTCTCAGCCTTTGGGCGGCGGACCGGAGCGGCAAATCGTCGATCTGGTATTGGGGCGAGGTTTTACCGTGTTCGCGGATGGGATCTACTACCTCTCTCCCATCGCATCAGGAAAATCCGAAATTCGGTTTCACGAATTCGCGACCGGCCATAGCAGCCTGATCGGCACGATCGAGAATCGAGTGCTCTGCTGCCTGTCGGTTTCCCCGGACCGGAAAACGTTTCTGTATTCGGATTTCGCTTCGTCCGGGAACGTGTTGATGCTCGTCAAGAACTTCCGTTGAGCCCCGAACGCCGTCCCATCGTAAGCCATCCTGGCATCACTCTCATTCGGCGGAATCAGGCTAACCGTTCCGGCACCCGCCGCGATGCTCTTCAAGACGGCGACGACGTGCGGTCCAAGTTGTCCGCACGGAAGTATTCCGTTGTCAGGCGAAACAGAGATTGGCAAGGATGGCAGCCGCGTAATGTGCCCAAGTTGAACCGAGTAAAACATTTTTCTACGCCGATCAGACGGATAAGGGCGATGATGCGGTTGTTGGGTGGGGCATTATTCCCCGGCCGCCGGGGCAACTTTCTGACGGTTTCAGTGCTCGCCAGCGAAGAGTAAGGCCCGAACAACACTTCCCCATCAGTGTCCAGCCGACTTCTGCTGTTCCGCGGCCTGCTCCAGCGCGGCTACGCGGACTTCTACGTCCTCAATTTCGATCGCCTGCCTGGAGTGATCGAGGACGCTGTCCGCGGCCCGCACGCGGACTGAAGCTGGAGCGTTTGGATCGACCATGATTTTCAGCAACGTGCTCACGGCCGCTGTCGACGCCTGTTGCAGCCGCGCCACACTCTGCCTGAAAGCGTCGCGCCGGGCTTCTCGGTAGGCGCTGTCAAACTCGGGTAGCTTCATCCAGCGCATGAGCGTCTGGGTTCCGATGCCGGTGGCTTTTGCGGCCTCCTCGATACTCCTATGCGTTAGCAGCGCCGCGATTGCGGCATCCATCTTTCGACTCAGTTGCGCTCCGTGACCTACCATCTGGACTCACCAGCTACCACCTGCTCGCATTGCGAACGACTTGTGTCGAGGTTAATTGGCGAAATCATCGCAGTGAACCAGAATCTGCTTGCCTGTGTCCGAAGCCCGAGTGATCAATGTCGTGACGCGGAACATAACCGCCTCAGGAGATCGAAATTGAAGCACTTCACGATTGACAACGAGACGAACAACATCATGGTCCACACGTCGGTGGCAGAGGCCGAAGGTGTGCCTAACACGCAGCGATTCGCGACCGAAGCCGCCCTTGGAAAGCTCGCGGCCGATTGGCCGACAGCTCGACTGGTGGACGTTTGGAACAGTCTTCCGGGTGTCACCCCGGTCGGCAAGTTCAAGGACCGCAGCACGGCGGTATCGAGGATCTGGAAGGCCCTTCAGAGCCTCGGGACAGCCGAACCCCAGGCAGAGCCGGACGAGTATCAAAGCGAATCGGTTGAAATTAGCCCGGAATCGGAAGCGGCGGCCAGCGATACGGTCGCGGACGTTGCGCCACAAAGCGCCCACGTCGCGCCGGAGGACGCCACTGCGACCAATGTAGCCACCCCCGCCGAGGAAGCACCTGTCGCGCCCCCTGCCGCAGACATGGCGGTCTGCTCCGAACTCCTGCAGACCGCCGCAGGGGCGCAGGAAGCTTACTGGGAGGCGCTGGGGAAGCTCGAAACCGCCATCGGCTTGGAGATTGACGACCCCGGTGACCTGAAGGAGGCGACCGTCGAGAGCCTGATCGCGCAGCACGAAGCCCGGCCCAAACCACGTCCGGGCACCCAAGGCGTGCGAGAAAACAGCAAGACCGCCCAGGTCATCGCCATGCTGAAGCGCGAGGGCGGCGCCACGTTGGACGAGATCATGAGCGCGATGGGTTGGCAGAAGCATACGACGCGCGCCATGCTGAGCGCGGGCGGATCGCTGGTGAAGAATCACGGCCTCACCATCGTCAGCGAGCAGGTCGGGGAGCACCGGCGCTACGCGATCAAGTCCTAACCGGATCAATCGTTCGGCCCTCAACGCCGCCGGATTCGCTCCGGCGGCTTTTTTCGTTGCGACCCGCAGATTCGACTTGATTGTGTTCAGCACGCGAGTGATGAATGTCAGTGCGAAGGGAAATAGATGACTGAAGCGAACCGTGGCAACAAAGTGATTTCGGAAACGGCCGAGCTGGATTTCGGGTTCCTGATTGCCGAGTCGGAAGACCGTAGTTACCAGCCAGTCGCGCCCGTGGCGACAATCCGCGAGGCGAGAGAGATCGCGACGGGCGACCTTCGGAACTGCATGGCCGACCTCGATGCGGGACGCGAGCCGATGTGTCCGGCCAGGTATGTAGTGTGGGCGCGGCGTCAGTTCGGAGCGTACGCGATGGTCGCCGAAATCGAAGCGTGAACCCGGCATTCCGGTTACTCGGTACTCCGCATTCTTCGTCATAGCGATCCGTGCTCGTCCTGAAGCTGACTTTCTGGGTGGGACTTGTTGGCGCCGCGTCTTCGAGGGATCGTTTCATCGTCGGGAGCGACGGGGCTGTTCAGGACCGCGTTCAAGATGATGAGCATCTGCGCCCCGCCAGGTTCTTGCGATCCCACACAGGTACGCACGAGTTCAAGATCCGCTGCATCCTGAGGATTAAGCTCTTCGGGCGCACAAACGCCCCTATAGAGTCGACGCCAGCGGCGCTCGCCGTCTGGCCACGTCACTTTACTGCCATCAGCGAAGAACAACGTGATCGGATGCGTCTGATCAACGGCCCCGGCCTCAAGCGCGCGCACACGCCGGGCGAGCGTCACGCGCATAGACCCTCCGACGTTTCTGACCGTTGGTCCGCAACGGCGTCGAACGTCCGCCCGTCGCCATCGAGCGTCGCGTGCTTCCCGGTGAATGCCTGCCATCGCCGGACGATCACATCCACGTACTTCGGATCGAGTTCGACTGCGCAGCAGATGCGCCCGGTTTGTTCCGCTGCGATCAGCGTTGTGCCCGAGCCGCAGAACGGATCGTACACAGCCTCGTCCGGGACAGTGTGATTCCGGATTGGCTTGCGCATGAGTTCAACCGGCTTCTGCGTGGGGTGATCGAACTTCTCCTCGTCCGAGCCGCCCATGATGAACTTCGGCGATGGCGAGTCCCAGATCGTGGAATTTTCTGAACCCGGCTTGCCGTACCAGGGAGCGTTCTTCTTCCGCAGAAACCAACACGGCTCGTGTTGGAACCAATAAAGCGTTCGCGTGAGCACGACCCGCCCTTTGTTCCAGATAAGCTGCTGGGGGTACAGAAACCCGATTCGCTCCAGACCATTCAGTACCTCGCGCGTAAATCGCGATGCGTGCCAAACGTAAGCCACCTGAAGGCTTGGCACCAGCTCGAAAGCCTCTGACCAGTCGGCGCGTGTGTCACCCGAGATCGTGGTCTCGGTGTGCCCTTTGGTGCGGTGTTTCATGTACGAGGGTTCGGCTGGGCCGCAGCCATTGAGTCCGGCGCGATCGCGCCACTCCGAATCGAGTTCGATGCCGTACGGCGGGTCGGTCACCAGAAGCACAGGCTTCGCATCTCCGAGCACGCTCGCCACGACATCAGCATTCGTGCAGTCACCGCATATCAGCCGATGGTTGCCGAGCAGCCACAGATCACCTGCGGCGGAGACCGGCTGCGCGGGTATTTCCGGAACAGCATCTTCGTCGGTGAGACCACCCGCGGAATCCTGCTGGGCCAATAGGGAGCGGAGTTCGTCGTCTTCGAAGCCGAGGATGCCGAGGTCGTACTCTGCATCGCGGAGGGCTTCAATCTCAACGCGCAGCATTTGCTCATCCCAGCCCGCATTGAGGGCCAGCCTGTTGTCAGCGAGAACGAGCGCACGCCGCTGATTCTCGCTCAGGCCGTTTAGAACGATGACCGGAACTTCCTCCATCCCAACTTTCCGCGCAGCCAGCACACGGGCGTGCCCGCCGATGATTCCGCGGCCCGGCCCCACGAGGACCGGATTGACGAAACCAAACTCCTTAATGGATGCAGCGATCTGAGCGACTTGCTCATCCGAGTGAGTGCGCGCATTGCGGGCGTAAGGGATGAGGCGATCGACCGCCCAGAACTCAACTTTCAGGGTTCGGACAGAATTCGCGGGCGGGTTTTGTGGTTCAGCAGTTTTGGAAACGCGCGCCATTCGATCTCCCACCGGGCACGTTGACCCTGCACTTCAAATTGGGGATCTTTCGCGGAGTGCGCTTGGCGCTCGTCCTTTGAACCGATCTGCTTCATTTTACGGGCAGGTCTCCGACAAAAACAAGCGGCGGATGCGGTGCAGGCGTTTTGATCGGCGTTCCTATGTAACCTTTGTCCTTCTGCCCGGTTTTCCAAACGAGGAGATTCATCCGATGACAACTCTGAGGATAATGGCGGGATTTGCGCTGGCCGCTGTGGCATTCGGTCAGATGCGGGACAACCAGGAAAAACAACTCAGTTGCGAAAGCCGGGGCTACGATGACCGCGCGCGAAGCTGTGAGATGCGCGAGCAGACCACGGCTTCTGTCGGGCTGCTCAATATCGACGCGGGCAAAAACGGCGGCGCCAGCATCAAAGGGTGGACACGCAGCGACGTTCTCGTCAGAACGCGCGTCGAGGGATGGGGTAACAGCGACGGTGAAGCGAAGGCAATCTCCAGCCAGGTGCTCGTCGATACCTCCGGCGGTCGTGTGCAGGCGCGGGGACCGGAATCGGCGAACAATTCCGGTTGGTCGGTCAGCTTCGAGATTTTCGTGCCGCAAGCGACCAGCCTGACCGTGAAAACCAACAACGGCGGCATCAACATTTCGGACGTTCGCGGGAGCCTTCGCTTCGACGCGACCAACGGCGGTATCAATCTCAAGCGTCTGTCAGGCGATATCGAGGGCGCTACAGTGAACGGCGGCGTGAACATCGAGCTGGCCGGGGTCAACTGGGCAGGTAATAAGATCGACGTGAAAACGCGCAACGGCGGCGTGACCCTTACCTTGCCGGAGAATTTCTCAGCGCATTTTCAGACCGAAACCGTAAACGGATCGTTGCAGTCGGATTACCCCCTGAACATGACGGGTGAGTTGCGTTCGCGCAATCACGACTTCACGATGGGCGGAGGCGGCCCATTGATCCACGTCACCACCACAAATGGTGGCGTGAGGCTGAAACGAACGTAGACAACGCCCGACGGTAACGCGGTAACGCTTTTGCCCTTTGTGTTCAGTATGTTGGCTGTTACCGCGTTACCGCTGAAATAGACTTTCAAAGGAGGGCTTACCAAGCCGCGCTTATCGCGCTCTCCACGCGATGGCGAAGCGATAATGTGTTCAGCTCGCCTGACCGGGTGCATGGTACTTCACCGAGAGCACGAGTCCTTGATCCATCTCCTCAACTGTGAGCAGTGGCGCCGTCCGCCGCATCAGTTCGCACGGTCTGCGATAGTCCGCAGATGACGAAGGCCTTCTCGTTTCCCAAGAAGGCCTCTTCGATTCCGGGGTGTATGCGGCCCCGAAACCAATTCGATTGTACTCTAATTCACAATCAAGGCACTACGCTATATGATTGAGAGATGCCGCGCCACGAAAGCGTCACCGACGAATTCGTTGCGGACCTGAACAGGGGCTTCCTGGCGGAAGCGGAACAGGTCCAAGCCGCCCCCGATTGGGACGAAACGCAGCGCCGGATGATAGGGGGCACGTATCCGTATCTGGCTGCGAAAAAGCGGGTCGATGAAGGCTGGCCGATGGAGGAAATCAAGCGCGAAATCCGGCGGTTTTTGAATCAGCGGGTCACGGTAGCGCACGCCGCGTCCGAAAACGAAGTTTGCGCCCCTCAGTGATACGTCAGATGATGAGGGCCTTTCCGAACCGGGAAGACCTTTTTTTGATTCCAGCGCCCGAATGCCAGCGTCTGACGAACCGGAATTTATGCGTCGCCGATGTTCAGTCTCGGTCAGAGGCAAAGACGGCTGGATTCACTCACTCGACACCAATGCCGAGAGTCTTCCCGAAGCAGCTTACGCGGGCATCCGCGAATGGAACAGCCTGTGGTGGTACGACCCGGATGCCGTTATCGAAGTCCGCGCAGGTGTCGAATGCTGGCGCGCAAGTGGCCGCCGCACGTCTGAACAATACCTGCAAAAGCCGCCTGGAGTAGCGCCGTTCCGCGGACACGATTAGGCCTTCCCAAAACGAGAAGGATTATCCTGACCGTGCGCGCCTTGCTACGCAACGTCGGTGCCACTGTCCTTCGCCGGATCGGAATCGGTCCTCTTGGGCTTTTGTGGGTTCAACGGCCGAATTCAGTGATTTGATGTCCCGCCCCCTGGCGGCGGACCGGCGGAACCGACCAGTGGCTGCACGAGATACTCGGCACGACTGGGGGTGTTCTGGGGGTAGGGCGAGGGTGATGGCCGCTGTTC
>Ga0126373_10002339_pt1 | contig 13968 bp, 13 predicted proteins | sample PanSoiMetPlot_11_FD_92545 | JGI IMG/M metagenome (GOLD analysis project Ga0126373, IMG submission 92545) | Tropical forest soil microbial communities from Panama - MetaG Plot_11 | ecosystem: Environmental > Terrestrial > Soil > Tropical forest > Bulk soil | place: Panama | collected 2016-02-17 | reverse complement strand
CGCCGTTGTGGAAGCAGTGCTGCCCGTGATGACCTGCTGGATGGCGACGAAGTATCCGGTGCCGACGAAGCGCTGGTATTTCACCGCTTCGTAGCCGTACTCGCGCTCCTGCCGGAATTCCTCTTCCTGGAGCTTGCAGTAGGCCGTCATGCCGCCGGTCTTGTATTCGCGCGCCAGATTGAACATGCCCATATTGAGCGAGTGGAACCCGGCGAGAGTGATGAACTGGAAGCGATAGCCCATCGCGCCGAGTTCCTCCTGGAATTTCGCGGTAGTGGCGTCGTCGAGAGCCTTCTTCCAGTTGAACGACGGCGAGCAATTGTAGGCCAGAAGCTTGCCGGGAAACTTGCGGTGAATGCCTTCGGCAAATTCACGGGCTTCGTCGAGGTTCGGCGTAGAAGTTTCGCACCAGATCATGTCGGCGTACGGAGAGTACGCGAGGCCGCGGCCAATTGCCGCTTCGATGCCGTTGCGAACGCGGTAAAAGCCTTCGGAAGTGCGCTCGCCGGTGAGGAACACGCGGTCGCGCGGGTCCACGTCGCTGGTAATCATCCCGCCGCTATCGGCATCGGTACGGGCCATGATCAGGGTCGGAACACCCATCACGTCGGCCGCAAGGCGCGCCGCCACGAGCTTCTGGATGCCTTCCACGGTAGGCACAAGCACCTTCCCTCCCAGGTGGCCGCATTTCTTTGCGGATGAAAGCTGATCCTCGAAGTGAACGCAAGCGGCGCCCCCTTCGATCATCGCCTTCGTCAATTCGAACGCGTTCAAATTGCCCCCGAAACCGGCTTCGGCATCGGCAACGAGAGGCGCAAGCCAATAGGTGCTGTGGTCGCCGTCGGCATAATGGACCTGATCCGCGCGAAGAAGGGCTTGATTGATGCGACGGCAGAGATTCGGGACGCTATCGACCGGATAAAGGCTTTGGTCGGGATACGTCTGGGCGGCATCGTTCGCGTCCGCGGCTACCTGCCAGCCGCTGACGTAGATGGCCTTGAGGCCCGCGCGCACTTGCTGCACGGCTTGGTTGCCGGTTACAGCGCCCAGCGCCGGGACGAACGCTTCTTCATTGACGAGCTTCCAAAGGCGCTCGGCGCCAAGGCGCGCGAGCGTGTGCTCCACGTGCACGCTTCCACGAAGCTTCTCGACGTCCTTCTGACGATAGGGCCGCGTGATGCCCTTCCAACGCGGATCGGTGTTCCACGCCAATTCCAAATTCAACGAGTGCCCGTTGCCGTTGGCGTTTCCTTTGCCATTGCCGCTCATCGTTTTTCTTCTCCTGTTCGCTGCGACCGACGTCGCGTTCTTGCTGACTAGCGTGGACACACTTCGGAGCCGGCGCGAAAATCTGCGCATTCCTATCAAATCGATTGAGCGTTGCTTCGCATCACGAGCCGCTGCGGGTTCGGCCCGTCGGGCGCCGCGGTTACGCTGCCGGGAGCCCTCGCAATGTGAGTTCTTCGATCAATTCGTTGAGCGCGACACGGTTCCCGTCGGACACCGCGGTAAAGCTGATGCCGGCTCCGGCTTCGCGCGGCGCGACGCTGCGAATCTGGCCGTCAGCTTCGAAATGGTGAGAGTTGACGGGAATCCGCACGCGAACGGCGGTGCCAGCAGGAAGATCGGCGCGGCGGACAAACACACCGCCTGCGCTCAGATTATTCGAGGGATTTTCGACCTTAATTTGCTGCTCGCCGATGGTGAGCTCGACAGGCTTGTCGAGGACCATTCGCGGGAACTCTCTCATGCTGGAACCTTCCATGATTGCCGCTCCTTTTTCGCGCCAGCCAGGATGCGCGCGCTGCGATGATGCCATTGTGCCGGGGACGACGTAATCAGTCAAACTGATTGTCCTTATCATCTTGATAGATTCTTGTTATCGGCTACAGTACAATCGTCCTGTAACTGGGGCCGGGTTCTGAAGGCAAAGACTGTATTGTTGCGAAGTGGGAGTTGACCGATGGAAATCGATCAAATCGAAACTTTCCTCGCTGTCGTTACCTACGGAGGATTCCATCGCGCGGCCGAAGCGCTGCGCGTGAGCCAGCCTGCCGTAAGCGCGCGCATCCATGCACTGGAGGACTCACTTAGGGTGACCTTGTTCGAACGCGGGCGATCGAGCTTGTCGCTCTCCCCGGCCGGCAAGGCGCTGCGTCCGCATGCGGAGCAACTGCTGCGCACGGTGGCGCTGGCGCGGCAGGCCGTGAACGAGCTGCAGCCTTCGGCGGGCGGCGCATTGAACATCGCGGCGGCGCTTTCGGTGTGCACGTATTTCCTGCCCGATGTGATCAAGGACTACCAGGCGGCGAATCCGAAGACGATGGTATCGGTGCGATCCGGCACGTCGGCGCAGGTACTGAAAATGGTGCTCGACGGCGATTCGGAAATTGGCGTGGCGCGCTCGCTGAATCATCCGGAAGTGGAGACGATGACGCTGCGCGACGACCCGCTGATGCTGGTGGGACATCCGTCACACGAGGCCGCGCAAAAACGTCAAGCGCGGCTGGAAGAAGTGGAGGAATGGCCGTTGATTTTTTACGATCGCGGGTCGAGTGACTGGACGCTGAGCCAGGGGTTGTTTCGCCGGGCGGGGTTGTTGCCCAACGTAGTGCTGGAAGTGGAAACGATTGAAGCGGCCAAGCGAATGGTGGAACGAAAGCTGGGGCTGAGCTTCCTGCCGCAGATTGCCGTGACGCACGAGCTGAACGAAGGAAAACTCACCGCGATCGAGATCGTCAACGCGGAGCCGCTGCGACGAAACCTCGACGTGATTCATCCACGCCACCGGCCGTTGACGAAGGATGCGCAATCTTTTCTGACGCTGCTGCGCACTGCCGCGGCGGCGCCTCTCACACCTGTATCCAAATCCGAGAAGGCAGCCCGCCAGCGAGAGCGAAAAGAAAGAGGGTCTCGTCGAGCCTCCGCTTGAACGTGATTGCCTTTGCCACTAGATCCTCGCCTTTCTCGGGAGATGCAGTGGAAACATCTAACGAGAAACTGTAGCCCTTCAAAAATGGCGTGCAGATTGCCCGACAGTGGAGCCGGCCGCCGTCTTCAGTCGGGGCGTCGGCACGGGAAATACTGCAGAGTGAAATACCCATCAAGATCGGTAGAACGCGGCACGTTGTGAAGTCACTGCACGCGCGCATCGAAAACGCCGGTTTCGACGCGACCATTGTGCTTCACCTGGACAAAGATTCGATACAGACCTGCCTTTGGGAAGCCGTAGGGGAAGGAAACTTTGCTGCCGATTGGGCTACTGGACATGCTTGGCATGTTGGCCATGGGAGCAGCGCCCGCGCCATTTGCACCTGGCAACGTCTTGTCTGCGAGGATCACGGCTGCCATCGGTGCTGAGCCATCGGGATGAACGTGCGCGAAGACGCTGAAATCGTCGCGCACGAATTCCGCATGCCCAGCCATGCCCATATAAGGCTCGAGGTCGTTCACGGGTTTGCCATTCGCGTCTTCGACGCGCAACCGAAACCATAGCAATTGATTCGAGTGCAGCGGGCCGCCGTTGTCGCGCTCCCAAATCATTCGCGTCCCATCGCTGAGATTGGACACGAGCGGTGCGGATTTGGCGTCGCCGATGATCGGAGCGCTCACCGCCGAATCGTCGCCCGTCAGCGGTTGCCCCGCTGTCTGTGGGAGATTCACTTCCGCGATCAATGTGTCCGGAAAACCTGAATCGTGAACGATATCCGCGAAGACCTTATATTGCCCCGCATCCATCGACGGCAATTCCTGGACAAAACCGCCGGGTCCGGTTTCGTTCACCGGCGCGAGCACTTTGCCGGCGGGCTGGACTGGATGCAGATGATAGAAGCGGTCCATCTGCGGCATGCGAATCAAAAACAGATGCATTAAGTGGCCGTGATCGGGAATCAGGCGTGTTGAAACAACTTCGTCGCGGAGCTTGTGCCATTGTGATTCGCCGATGTGAAGCGTCATCGTGTTGCCGGGCGCAAGCGAGACGAGCAGCTCCGGGCGCTTGTAGATCATGCGGTCAGCGCGTTTCGCGGCGGCGCTTTTCCACCACCCTCCACCAAGCGCTAGCAAAACCACGGCGATCATAAACGTAACGGCCATTGCGAGGCGTGCGCCCTGGCGGTCTGACACTGTCGGCGCTGCTCCCGGCTCCAACTGCCCTTCCCTGCGCGAAGCGCCAAATATCGAGACGACTGCGGCGACCAGCAAGACCATCAGGGCGCCGAGCATTGCGCCGAGGCCGCGCTGCATCGGAAGCGTGGCACGCGCAGCCGCAGGGACCGGAACGGCGATGGTGCCGGAACCTTTGTCGCCGTCGGCTTCCACGCGGACTTGCCAGGAGCCGGAGGCCATGAGCCAGAGCTTGCCGGAGAAGAACTGCGGGTCGTCCTTGGATGGCGCCAGTACGTCGGGCGGCGGCGGGTATTTGGAGCCTTCGCCGACGATGTACAGAGGAACAATCCTCATTTGGCGAACGCCGGGTTCAGCGGCCCGAATTTGAATTTCGGCGATGCCGGGAATCATCTGGGGCGTCATCACCGCTACAACGAGGTGATAAGGCCCCGCTTCGCCCTGGAAATACACGTCAGGGCTGCCGACGTGTGCGGCGCAAACCTCGGCCAGCGCGACCGCAAACAGTAGGGATAAGATTCGTTTGATCATGGTTCATTCAGCGGAACGGCGCACCTAACGGCGAATCTTCGCGAGCCAGCCACCGAACGCGAGGCCCAGCCGAGAAGTCGCCGTCGCCGACACGCATGCGATCACCAGGCCTCGCGCCATTTCAGCGGCGGTGGTCGGTTCAAACTTGTATGCAAGGTAGTGCAGCGTGCTGGGAAATTGATAGGGGAAATAGATCATGCCGAAGATGCGGTTGCGAGCGAGCGGCGACACCATGAAGCTCGCCCAGGGCCACTCGATTGCGACGAGGGTGGCGACGTAGGCCGCGCCTAGCGCCGCGGCGAGCAGCCACTTGTTCCGGTTGCCGAGCCGCTGCCTGACGAGGTCGATCGCCATGGCGGGGAAAATCAGCAGGACCGGAAAGCTGAGCGGCACCATGTGCGTCACGTTGGTGTAAACGGGCCCGAGCTTGGGCGTCGCAGGGAACAGGGGAAATGTCCACAGGAAGAAGATGCGCATGGCCATCGCGCTGGCGGCAATGATTGTCGCGCCCCATTTGTGGTCGCTGGCCAGCGAGTAGGCAACGAGGATCATCGGCGCACCGAGCGACAACGCGCGGTACCCCATGGGCGCGTGCATTTGATTCGGGTCAATCAGCTCCGCGAGGAGCATCAGGTGGAGGAACAAGCCGATCGACGCCATGTAGAGGAACAAGCGCGTGAATTTCGCGCGCAGGGCGCCGTCGGCTCGATTCTGCTGCGCGACCAGCAGCACCATGAAGCCGATTTCCACGCCGAGAATACCGATCGCTAGCACCACGTGCGGCGGACTGAGAATCTGGACGTCGAGGCCGAAGGAGTTGTGCCACCAATTGTCGAATGGGGCCGATGTGACCATCGTGACGCCGCCCCACGCGCACAAGAACGCGCCGAGCGGGCCGCGGAATCCCCACATGCCCACGGACGCCTCGCGAAGCCGAGGATTGTGGCCGAAGGTGGTCGCGAAAACGAGATAAGAGCAGGTGATCGCCGCAAGGATGCCGCCGAATTGAATGAGCAGGTGGGCAGGCGTCCAGAAAGTGTCGCGCCCGATGGTCATGTGCCAGGAAATGTCCCAGTACAGGCCGAAGGCGATCGACGAGACGGCCACAAGGCCAGACCAGATGTACCACGGCACCGCCAGCGCCTTTGGGCTAGCGCGCTCCGCCAACCCTTCGCGGGCCAGGTCCATCGGCATGCTATGCGCCATCACGTCCTCCGCAACCGCTACAACAACTCCCTGCCACGGCGCCGGCTAGACGGTTTACGCCGTTACACTTTGCCGCCCCCGGTATTACGCCGCAAGCGCCCAGATTGCTTCATCCCAGACGAATTTTTTTGAACTTCGAGAATAGCAAGGCGTCAAGTGGCACGCAATCGGCCTGCCTTGCAACGCCACCCAATGGGCAGGGCGCCAGAGCCTCCAACGAAGGGAACTTTTCCCGGCGGGCCTCCGTACATAAGCCCAGGAAGAGCCGAGGAGGCTTCCTTAAGATGAATACCCAGACCACGGGCAAATCCAGCAAGCCGGTCAAGACATCTCTAGCCGTCGCCGCACTTTTGGCGCTTACGATCGGGCTGGCGGCACTTCCCGCCACGGGCGCCGCTGCGTTCGCACCAACTGCGTCGATCTTCAACGGTACCAGCGCCATTGCCGGCAACACAGAACGCTATCTTCACGTGAAAGTGGAAGATGCCGAGAACGGCGAAAGCGTGAACGTAAATCTTCCGCTTTCGCTCGCGGAGAAAATCCTGCCGACCGTGAATCACGGGGACCTCCATCACGGGCGAGTGAAGGTTCACGACTTGGATGTTGATGGCGTGGACCTGCGGGCGATCCTCGACGCATTGCGGGATGCCGAAGACGGCGAATTCGTTACCGTGAAACAGAAGGATCAGGAAGTGCACGTAGCGAAATCGAAGAACAACCTAATCGTCCACTGCACGGAAAACAAGGACAACGCCAAGCGCGGCCAGAAGGTGGAAGTCACTGTTCCGATGAAGGTGGTGGACGCGCTCATGTCCACGATGAAGGACAACGAACTCGACGTGGTGGCAGCCATTCACGCGCTGGCAGAAGCGGGCGACGCGGTGCTGGTGACCGTGCAGGACGCTTCGCAGCACGTCCGCGTTTGGGTGGATTCGCACAGCGGGTCAGCCGAGTAGGAAAATCAACCGGAGCCGAGGTGACACATGTTGCTCGCTGGAAAAGTTGCTCTGAGTTTGGTGGGAACGGCGGTCGCGGGCGTCGGCCTGATCTGCAGCGAAGGCTTTGTGGATGTGAATGTGCAGACGCGTGGAGCAGACCCACATCACATCCACATCGCGGCTCCGGCGTTGGTGGTGCCGGCCGCGCTGCACTTCGCGGCGAAACGCGATCTCGCGCGGTCTTGTCATGAGCTGAAAGAGTGGTTGCCGACCGTGCGCGTCGCGCTGGACGAACTGCGGCGCGTCAATGACATGGCCTTCGTCGAAGTGAAACAGGAAGGCCAGCACGTCCTGGTAAAGAAACAGGGTGGGTCAATCGTGGTGGACGTGGAAGATGAGAATGACACGGTGCATATTTCCACGCCTATTAGCACAATTCAGAGCTCAATCGAACAGATTGCGGCTGCGAGCTCAGCGGATCAAACGCAGTAGCTCGCAGCAGCGATAGCAGGTTTGACGCGCGCCGCAAGGCCCCTTGTCGGCGCACGTCAGGCCTCGGCTTCTTTTGGCGCGATCCAAAACACTTCCTGCTTCAACGAATTTTTCGCGAAGCCGCGCCGTTCCAGAATTCCGGCCGCGTTCTCGATCATTTGCGGATGGCCGCACAGGTAGCCGGTTGTGTCGGCACCGGTGAGCTGCCACTGGTCTGTGTATTTGCGGAGGACATCTTCGACGCGGCCGACTTCGCCCTTCCAAGACGGGTCTTCCCAGGGGCGGCTGACGGTGGGCACGTATTTCAGCCACGGAACTTCGTCGGCTGCGCGCTCGATTTCGTCGCGATAGCCAAATTCCCAAGAACGGCTCGCAGCGTTTATCAGATACAGACGAAGTTCGGCCGGGAACTTACTCTCTTTCCAGTCCCGGTGCAGCGTCCGGATATAGGAAACGAACGGCGCTACGCCCGTCACGGTGGCGAGGAGCAGATGGTTGCGATGACCGCTTGGCAAATCTAGCGTGAAGCGCCCCTTGGCGATTTTGCGCAGCGAGATCTCTCCGCCGACAGGAACCTTGTGCAGCTCGGGCGTCAGGACGCCGCCCTGGACAAGCTCGATGAAGATTTCAAGTTCCTTGTCGTAAGGGGATGATGCAATGGAGTACGGGCGTTCGATAAGGCCGGTTGGCACCTGCACACCGAGCGTCGCGTATTGGCCGGCGACGTACCTGAACTCCCCGCCCGGATCAAGACGGATCTTCCACAGATTCGGCGCGACGTCACTTCGCCCAAGGATACGCGCCGGGTAGAACTTGTCGCGCGTCAATGCCATCGGCTGCTCCTCGAAAGGGAGCATACGCGAGCCAGCGGCAGCATGGAAACGAAGGGCGCAATTTTTGGTCGTTCAACTACAGGTCACGGCCCGCGCTGTCCTCCATTTTGGAGAGATCGAAATTCGCTTCGATTTTTACGCTGTTTTTCGAGCGCGATCAGGAAGTCCAAGCTCTTGTCTCCGGTCCCGATTGTTGGCGCGCCTGTGGCAACTTTCCTGGGAAAAGCAAACACGATGGCTTGCACCTTGCCGTCGGGCGTGCGCTGGACTTGGACGCCCCTCGCGGCCATCTTTTGTTTGCGTTCTTGAGGCTCAGGGCCGCGCTCGTTTTCAGCGTAGCGTCGTCCATTTTCTGGAAGGGCGTCATTTCCGCACCGGCTACGAAGACTTGAAAGACTTCTGGAACTTTCGCCGATTGCTGCTCGCTTCTTCCTGCTTGGCGTGACCTGTCTGCACGTCGTTTCGCGCCGCTGCCTCGCGCAGAGTCCTCGAGGGAAACCAGCGAATGAAAAAATTAGCCTGCCGACCATGAGCATCGGCGGTACTGCCGTCGCATACCTCGGGCGCGTTTCGCGTTACGCCCGGCTGGCCCATGCGGAGCTCGGCTTCGCCGGTGTCTGCCGCGGTCGCACAGCGGAGCCAGGGTGCCGACACGCGAATCATTTTTGACCAGGGCGAATCCGTGACGATCTTCTGGATGTCTCATCCCGGCTTGGACTTCCAGGGGGTCGCCGGCCCCGGCCGTGACCGCGCAACAAGCGCAGGATGCTCCCGCTTCGAGCGCACACCCGAAGCACGTCGTTCCTCGATTGCATTGTGAACGCCCCCATCGGCTGCCTGGTGGATGAACTATCGCTCTGACGGCCGGATCCGATTCACCTCGCTGCAAGGCGTGAGGGAGACTATAAATCGCGACCCACGGCGTCCTCCATCTTGGAGATGTCGAAGCTGGTCTGAAGGCGGACGGCCCCGAGGACTAGGTTGAACTCCACGCCCTTTTCGTCTGCAGCGATGGTGGATTCGCCCGTGTCGGATTTCTTGGGGAAGCTGAACACGATCGATTGCACGTCTTTGCCGTCGGAAGTGCGCTCAATCTGCACGTTGCTGAAGGCGATTTTCTGCTTCTTCTTTTTGCCGACGAGCCAGGCGCTCCCTTTCAGAGCGGTCTGGTCCACAGTCTCGAACGGCTTCATATCCGAGCCGCCGACTAGGACTTGATACGTTGCGACCGGCTCAGCAGCCTGCTTCTCAGCGTCTTCTTCTTTCATTTGGCCGTTGAGCACGGCGGCACGGTAGGCAGCCTCGCGGACCGTACGTGAAGATACCCAGCGCACCAAGAACGCAGCTTGTCCAACTTGTTGGCCTCCGCCGCTTGCTCCGGGCACGCCGCTCGGCGCGCCCACGTCGCGGGTGGGCTGCTGCCCGGCCATTGTCGGCTGCATGCCGCGCATGGAGCGGTCTCCGCCGGCGGAATCGGCATCCGCGCCAGCGCTCTTCCACGGAGCATCTACGCGGACGACTTTGCCCCAAGGCGAATCGTTCAGAACTTTTTGAATGTCCTTGTTATCCCACTGCTGGAAGGGCTTCGTCTTCCACGGATCTCCGCCCGCCCAGGCGAGCGTGGCAGCTAGAAGCAGCATGAACGCCACACTCGCCCACGTCTTGATCCCGCGCTGTCGTGAGTTACGAACTGGCCGCATCATGTTTCCTCCTCATTCGGCCTCGCTCGCCGGCGGGTATGCGGCGAAGCGACTCATGACTTTGCGTTACAGATCCTCGCCCTTGGCATCGACCATCTTGCGGGGGTCGAAGTAAGTGAGAATCTTCGCGTCACCGAGCTGCAGATAAAAATCGATCTCTTTCTCATCTGACGAAATGGTTGGCTCGCCATTTGCGTTCTTTTTTGAGAAGTAGAATACGGCACCATTTACGCTGTCGTCCGGTGCCTTCAAAAACGCGACGTGACTGGGAAACACCTTTTGTTTTGTTTTCTTCAATTGAATGTACGCCTTGTCCTCGAATGCTTTTTCGCCGCGTATTTTGAAGAGCGACATGTTCGTACCTTGAACCAAAATCATGTATTCGTCGGGCGTGTTGCCGACTGTCTTCTCGGCATCATCCTCTGTCATCGTTCCTTTCAGCACAGCCTTTCGCATGGACGCTGCGCGTATGGTTCGCGAGGACCACCAGAATACGCTGTAAGTCGACTGAGCGGCAGCCGCTGCTGCATTTTTTTCGGTACCTCCCGGGGTATCCACCGTACCGCCGGCGGCAGTCTTTGATCGATCCGACGAGCTGCCTGCAATGTTGCCGCTGTTACTGGCCTGCGTCATTCCATCGGGACGCCACGCTCCCTGGGCTTGGAGATTCGCCCTGGACCACGGTGAGTTTTGAAGGATGTCTTGAATGTCCTTATCACTCCATTGAGACATGGGCTTCGTTTTCCACACATCGCCAGCCCACACGACAGCCGCGAGAACAAGAAGTGCCACGCCCCCGAACACTATCCTGCGCATTTGGTTCTCCTTTCACCTATTTGTAGGATGCCTTGTTCTGGATTGAACGTTGCGCAGATATCCAGGCGCAATAGCACCACTCAGCGAGCCGCGCGCCGGGCCGCGAACGACGGTTCGTCCCCTGACCTAGCGGGTGCCGCGCCTGCTCCCCGAGTTAGACGTTCGACCCGGTAAACCGGGTTCGACCGCGATTCGAAATGGGTGCGCATCAGGAGCTCCCCCATCAAGCCCACAGCGAACAATTGCACGCCAAACAAGCAAAGCATCATTCCTAGTAAGAGCAGCGGGCCGTGTTCGACGAAAATCGCTGTCTGGAAGAACAGCTTGCCTAGAACCAGCCCGATCAAGATTGCCGCACCCGCAAGCATTCCGAGCAAACCCGCAGGCCCAAAGAAGTGCAAAGGCCGCGTCATATAACGCAGCAAGAACCGAATGGTGATGATGTCGAACAACACGCGCAATGTGCGGCTGATGCCGTAGTGCGACTTGCCGCCCGGCCGCACGATATTGCGAATCGGCACCTCGATGATTTTCGCGCCGTTCCACGCCGCCAACGCGGGAATGAAGCGGTGCAGCTCGCCGTACAACCTGATGTCCTTGATGGCGTCGCGACGGTAAACCTTGAACGTTGTGCCGAAGTCGTGGATGTTGACGCCCGAGAGCTTGGCCATCATCCAGTTGGCCACGCGCGACGGCACGCGCCGGAGCAGAAAATTGTCCACGCGCCTTTCGCGCCAGCCGCTGACAATATCCGATTCTGTCGCGTCGAAAGACTCGAGCATCCGAGGAATGTCGGCGGGATCATGCTGCAGATCGCCGTCCATGGAAATAATAACGTCGCCGGAGGCGTGGTCGAAACCAGCGGCCAGTGCGGTCGTCTGGCCATAGTTGCGCTTGAGTCGAACTACCAGCACGCGGGGATCCTCTTCGGCGATTTCGGTCAGCAGGGCTGGCGTTGCGTCCGAGCTTTGGTCATCCACGTAGATGAATTCCACGGGATCGAAATGGCCAGTCATCACGCCGCTTAATCGGGCGTGCAGTTCGCGGACGCTGTCCTGCTCGTTGTGGAACGGCACAACGATGGAGAACTTCGGCGGAGCGGCCGGTCGGTCGAGCATGGGTTCAGTTTAACTCGCGATAGCTAATCAATTGTATCCCACGCGCGGCAATTTCCTTCTTAACATCGGTATCGGTCAACGCCGCCATCTCGGTTTCGCGCTCCCTTTTGAGACGGGTGGGTTGGGCGTCCAGGTCACGGTCGTTGTATCCGGGATGGCAGACGAGTTCGCTCGTGCCATCTGGCAGAGCGCGGAGAATGCGTAGCACACCGTCGCGGACAAGCTCCCCTGTGACGGCGAAGCCAAAAAAATGATCGGGAGTGTGCAAAGCCTTCGCGCGGGCGTAGCGGCGAAAATGGGAACGATTTGCTTGGACACTCAGTACAAGCGTGCTCCGGCCGAGCGTGGCCAGCTTCATCCTGCCCATGCTGCGCAGCACTGCGCCGAAGGTCTCGAACGGCATGCGCACCTTCGAAATGGCGTAACTCTGCGCCGTGGAAGTGAGCGCCTTCATCACCGTCGGATACATATGCGAGTGCTTGTGTGTATCGAGGTGGGTCGGGCGAATGCCAGCGGCCAGAACTCGCTCGATTTGTGATCTTATTTCGCGCTCAATGTGCTGGCGCGTGATGCGCCCTGCTGCTGATTTCCGCAGCAATGAGTAGAGCGTCTTTGGCAAATCCCCCTTAGGGTCCGCTAATTCTCCAATTTCACTACGCGAGGCCGTTGCGCGACCGCCAACTAACGTCACATGGACACCCACGCCAAGCTGCGGGCGGGCTCGTGCAAGCCCCACAGCGTCTTCAAATGCATCCCCATTCGCCATGATTGTGGTGCTGGTGACGATCCCGTCCTCGTGGCAACGAATGATTCCGCGGTTGACGCCGCGCGTCACGCCAAAGTCGTCCGCGTTCACGATCAAGCGTTTCAAGAGCGGCGTTGCATCTCCAGGGCCAGACGAATGTTAGCACGCTCGTGATGCGCTCGAAAAAACTGCGGCGCATAAAACAGGAATCGCTCGCGCGGAAGGGGTTGCAGGCCCGGAGGCTAGAAGAGCACGAACGAGGGCGAGCAATCCTGAAACCGCTTTGTGCGGCCTGAAGAAACCCCCAACGGGCTGGCAGGGTTTTCAACAGTTCTGTTGAAAAGTTTGTGGAAAACGATTGCTAAGAATTGTCAAGCACTCACGTTTGCAACGGCTTAGTCCATTTTGCACAAATTCTGTGCATTCGCGCGCAAAGAACGGTGCGAAGAAAGTTCGAGAGCGCGCATACAACTTTCGTCCGTCAAATATGGAAATGACGCGCTGAAACTTCCCAAAATACGATTCTTAGGAGATGCAGCTCAGTACCAGTGAGGTGGTGGCTCGAGCTTGATATCGATGTTTTGCTCGTCGCCGTCGATGTCGTGCCATTTCCCGTAGGTGTGCCAACCCTTGGCGATCACTTGAATCAACACTTTTCCGCGCGGCAGGTCTGGAACCTTCACTGAGCCGTCCTCGTTCGTCTTTAAATCGAGCTCGGCGAGCTTGTCTTTGCGAAGGAATCCGCCGGAAACGCTGAAACGCACGTAGACATTGGCGTTGCTGATGGGCTTGTCGTTACCAGTGATGCGAATCTTCAGGCGAGTTGTGGGAGCATCCGCGTTCTTGTCCTGCTTGGCCGGCCTGCCAGCCTTGTCAGAGCCGGATTTATCCTGCGACCGAGCGAAGCTGTCAACTGGCCTCAGAAAGAGGGCTGAAAGCAAGAGAAGGGTCGGGACGAGTGGCCACACGTTCAAATTCCAGAAGCCAATTTGGGCCGGTCGCAGCCTCCGCATACTCATCTTTTTACAGGAATCGATCCCTACCCGACAAGCTCGTGAGTCTCGTTTGCGCGGCAGCGACGTCGGGAGCCCGAATCGACCTCACAATCTAGCGTATGATGGCTCTTCGGGCATGCGCGCGAGGGCTTCGCTCGTCCTCAATACGGACTCCACTTCATCCACCGGAGGCAATCGATGGGCTTTTCAACCGACGCAATCCATGTAGGTCAGGAGCCCGACGCACTGACCGGCTCGATTGTCGCTCCGATCTATCAGACTTCCACCTACGTGCAGCCGGAACTGGGCCGCGACAAGGGCTTCGACTACGCGCGGACCAATCATCCGAACCGCAAAGCGCTCGAGCGCACGCTCGCGAAGCTCGAAGGCGGCACATCCGCCTACGTTTTCACTTCGGGAATGGCCGCGATCGATTCTGTTTTCCGCCTGCTGCGTCCCGGCGACCATG
>Ga0126373_10002338_pt1 | contig 13968 bp, 9 predicted proteins | sample PanSoiMetPlot_11_FD_92545 | JGI IMG/M metagenome (GOLD analysis project Ga0126373, IMG submission 92545) | Tropical forest soil microbial communities from Panama - MetaG Plot_11 | ecosystem: Environmental > Terrestrial > Soil > Tropical forest > Bulk soil | place: Panama | collected 2016-02-17 | reverse complement strand
CCCGGCGCGAAGCCGGCGTCGAAGGTGTGATAGTCGTAATTGGGATCGTAAAGATACCAGCCACCTAACTCCGCGCCGGGTGCGGGCTGTCGAGCCATTGCACAGGATGCGAGAACGCGGTGACAAGCTTTTCACTTCAGTGCTTACTCTCGGAGAGGCGTTAGTGAAACCCCTTGCGCAGGGAGATCAGCGACTTGCAACCGCATTCCAGAAGGGCATTGCGGGTTCGTCTGTGCTGCTACCCTTTGATGAAAAAGCTGCATGGGCTTACGCACTTCTTCGCAAAGATCGTTCGCTCCGAGCGCCAGACGCGATACAACTTGCCTGCGCGGCGTCCGAGGGAGTGGATCTCTTTATTACCAGTGATACCCGGCTGCACTCCAAGCTAGTCCCAGGAATTCAGTTTATCGTTCCGCTCGATCGCGTCCCGATGTGAACGGATCCAGGAACACACCTTATAATCTCATGCACTTGGAGGTTCCCTTGTTGAAGCGAGTGATGAGGCTTGCAGCATGTACGGCGGCGGTTTCCGCGTGCGTACCCGGTGGTTTGCATTCTCAGCAGTCGCAGGAGAAAGAACAGATTCTTTGGCAGAAGCTGGCGGCCACGGTGAATGAAGTGGACGGCAAGCTCGATGGCGTGCTCGCCGTGGCGATTCTGGATTTGTCTACGGGACAGAAATATTTGCTGCACGCCGATGAAGTGATGCCGACGGCGAGCTCGATCAAAATTGCGATTCTCGCGGAGCTTTACCGGCAAGCGCAGCAAGGCAAGGTCAAGCTGACCGACTTCTACACCTTGCAACAGTCGGATCTGGTGGGAGGAAGCGGAATCACCAGCGTGCTCACGCCGGGAATGACCAAGCTGACGCTAAGGGATGTTGCCGGGCTGATGATTTCCGTGAGCGACAATTCGGCGACCAACGTGATTATTGACCGCATCGGCATGGAAAACGTAAACGCGCTGCTGGATTCATTGGGGCTGACGCATACGCGGCTCCGCCGGAAGATGATGGACATCAAAGCGGCTGCGGAAGGCCGCGAAAACGTGGCCACGCCTCGCGAGATGATGCTGCTGCTCGAAAATCTCTATCGCGGCAAGGTTTTGAACAAGCAGATGACGGAGGACTATTTCAATTTGCTGAGTGTGCACAAGGAGAGCTACATTCCGCGAGATTTGCCGGAAGATTTGAAAGTAGCGAATAAGCCGGGCGAGCTGGAGGGCGTGCGCAACGATTCCGGAATTGTTTTTACGGGCAAACGGCCCTATGTCATCAGCGTGATGACTTCGTACTTGCGTCGGGAACGAGAGGGCGGCGAGGCGATTACGAAAATTTCCGATGCGGCTTACCAGATGTTCGACCGTTTAAGCCGCGCGTCGGAACTAGGCCGCGTTGTCTCGCCCCACGACACCGGGAATCCCTGAGAGCGTCATGGGGTACCCGGATGGATCCGTCTCTATTAGGGTGCGACCACGTCTTTCAATTTGGTTTTTACCTGGACAGCAGAAATACTCGAGGCATCCCACCCACCGCCAAGCGCTTTGATGAGAAGAACGCTGGTGACCAGGCGCTGACCGCGAATCGCCGCAAGCTGCTGCTCGTTGTTTAACAAGGTTTGTTGAGCAGTGACGACATCGAGGTAATTGACGAGGCCGCCGGTGTAGCGATCGGTCGAGATATTTAGCGTGCGCCGGGCTGCGTCCACAGCTTGCTCCTGCGAATGAAAAGCCTGGTCAAGCACGGTCAGGCCGGTCACATCGTCCTGTACTTCGCCGAAGGCGCTGAGAACGGTGTTGCGATACCCAGCGACGGTGGCATCGTAACCCGCTTTCGCGAATTGTGTTTGCGCGCGCCGCGCGCCGCCGGTAAAGATGGCTTCGGCCGCATCAGCTCCCACCGCCCAAAGCGTACTCTGCACGTTCAGAAGCTTAGCGATGTCGGTCGCCTGCCATCCGCCATTTGCAAAAAGATTCAGCGAGGGAAAGTAAGCGGCGCGGGCAATACCGATTTGCGCGTTAGCCGCAGCCATCTGGCGCTCGGCTTCGGCAATGTCGGGGCGGCGCTCGAGAAGATCGGAAGGCAGCCCGGCATCCAATGCGGGAGGCTCGGCATTCAATTCTTTCGGAGCGAGATGGAAATCCGGAGCGGGTTTACCGAGCAGAACGGCAATCGCATCCTCGAACTGCTTTCGTTGCTGTTGCAGCAAGATGGCTTGCGTGCGCGTGGTGTTGAGAAGCGTTTCTTCCTGCGCGACGTCGAGACCGGAGGCCACTCCGCCTTTGTGACGCGAGTCCACCAATTCCAGGCCCTTTTGCAGCGTCTCGACGGTGCGATTCAAGATGCCCAGCTCCGTGTCGAGTTGGCGAACGGTGAAGTAATCTCCCGCAAGCTCCGAAGTGATGACCAGGCGCACATTTTCCAGATCCGCGGCGCTCGCCTGATAGGCAGCCTGCGCGGCTTCGATGCTGCGACGGCGCCGGCCAAACAGGTCAACTTCATAGTTGACGGTAAAGGGCAAGGTAAAGGTGTTCTGCGTAACCGGAGCTATAGCGGCGACATTAAAATTGGAGGCGCGGTTGCCGGAAAGGCGCTGGCGCTCTGCCTGAGGCGCAGTAGCGAGCGTTGGAAACTGCGTGGCAATTTGGAGCGCGGCCGAAGAGCGAGCTTGCTCCAAATGAGCGGCGGCAATCTTGATGGTTTGGTTGGCGTCGAGTGTCTGCTTTTCGAGAGCGTCCAGTTGCTCGTCGTGAAAAACGCTCCACCATTCACCTTTCGGCACGCCGTCCTTCGGCGCACCCTCGCGCCAGGGCTCCGGGACGTCCCACTTAGCGGGCACGGGAGCCGATGCGCGCTGGTACTTTGGCCCGACCGTGCAGCCGGAGGCCAAAACAAAGACAGCAATACCACTGAAGGCCGCCATGTTCTTCGTACGCTTCATTATTGTTTTTTGGAAGCCGGCACGGACGCTTGCGGCTTGCCCGGACCGGTTGCGGGCGCAGGATTGATGGCGATTTCTTTCACGCGAACTTCCTGGCCTTCGTCGAGCGAATCCGCGGGGTTCACGACGAGCCAGTCGGAGCTTTGCAAGCCCTGCAAGACTTCGAGCGAAGTGCCGTAATCACGACCGATCGTGAGAGGGCGCAGTTGAATCTTGTGATTGGCGTCCACGACCACCGCGCGAAGCCCTTCGGAACGGAACAAGAGCGCGTTGACAGGCACAGCCAGGCGGGCGGTGGTGACCTTCACACGGAGATGCACCTGCGAGTAGCCGCCCGGAAGAAGCGCTCCGTTATGGTTGGGAACGTCCACCTCGGTAAGCAGAGTACGGGTGGCAGTATCAATAGCTTCGGCGGTGCGGACTACCTTGCCCTCAAATTGCTGGCCGGGATATTGCGTAAGCTCAAGATAGGCTCCCAGCCCAGCGCGAACCGAAGGCGCCGATGTTTCCGGAACGTTTAGATAAACGCGGATGGGATCGGTCTGTGCCAGAGTAAACAGCAACTGCGACGAGCCGCCGTTACCGGCATTGATCAGCGTCCCGATGTCCACATTGCGCTTTGTGATGACTCCGCTGAAGGGCGCATAGATGTGCTTGAAGGATTCCAATTCTTCCAGGCGGCGGACGTTGGCTTCCGAAGACTGCACGATCGCCCGCTTGGCCTCCAGGTCGCCTGTGGCATTGTCCACTTCCTGCTTGCTTACGCCGTCGGTCTTAATGAGTTCGGCATAGCGCGTCGCGGTGATTTCCGAGAGATGGGAGTTAGCTTTCGCCGTGCTTAAATCCGCGCGAGACTGAGAGAGCTGCTGATCCACTTCTGGTGTGTCGATGTCCGCGAGCAATGCGCCCTTCTGAACGCGACTACCGATGTCGTGATACCACTTTTGCAAATAGCCGCTGGTGCGCGCGTAAATCGGAGATTCCACATAAGCTTGCAGGGTTCCGGGAAGGACAAGGTCTTCCTCGCCCGCTTCCGCGGTGGGGTGAATCACGGCGACGGTAGGAATCGCCATCGTCTCCGTTTCCTTTGCCAGGGCCTGATACTGCGCGCGGCGCTGGAACAACGTGAATCCGCCAAAGACCATCAGCAGAATCACGAAGAAGAAAAGGAACGTGAAAATCCGTCTGCCTTTTGTGTATTGCGTTTCCTGATGTTCAGAATCCATCGAAACACCGCCTCCATCATGGCCGAAACTACCGCTAACTTCCATATCGAAGAATTTCAAGCTACCGCCGGCTCCGGCGGTGGCTCGTGGCCGGGCCGACGCGTACGCCGCCCGTGAATCATCGAAAAAACGCACGGGACGAAGAAGAGCGTCGCGAACGTGGCAAACAGCAGTCCTCCAATCACGGCGCGTCCCAGCGGCGCGTTTTGCTCTCCGCCCTCTCCTAAACCCAGCGCCATGGGCACCATGCCGATAATCATGGCAAGCGCGGTCATCAGCACCGGGCGGATGCGGACGAAACCCGCCTCGAGCGCCGCTTCCCGCGCGCCCTTGCCTTCATCCATTTGTTCGCGCGCGAAGGAAACCATTAGGATGCTGTTGGCCGTGGCCACGCCCATACACATGATGGCGCCCGTAAGCGAGGGGACGTTTAGAGTCGTGTGCGTGAGCAAAAGCATCCAGCAAATGCCGGCCAAAGCGCCGGGCAAAGCGGTAATGATAATGAAGGGATCCAGCCAGGACTGAAAATTGACCACGATGAGAAGGTACGCGAGAACAATCGCGCCAAGCAGACCGAAGCCCAGGCCCGCGAACGAATTCTTCATCGTTTGCACCTGGCCGCGAATCAAGATGTGACTCCCTGGTGGCAACCCATTCTTCTCGACGGCTGCAACGCGCTGTTCCACCTGGTCGGCGACGCTCCCGAGGTCCCGGCCATCAACCGCTGCGTATACGTTAATCATCGGCACGCTGGTGTAGTGAGAAACCTCCGCTGGGCGTGTGGTCGTGTGGGTCTGGACAAGATTTCCGAGAATTTGCGGCGTGGCCCCGGGAGCGCTTCCGCTAATAGGAGTATTTTGCAATGCCTGGTAAGAATCCACGCGGTACTGAGGCTCCTGCACGGCGACGGAGTATTCCACACCGTTCGTGGGGTCGAGCCAAAACGCCGGAGACGTTTGAAAGCTGGAACTCAAGGAAACGAGGACGTTTTGCGCGACGTCGCGCGACTGCATGCCCATAGCCTGGGCGCGCGAGCGGTTGATCTCCATGAACAGCGTGGGATCGTCGAACGCCTGATGGACGTGGACATCCACGGCTCCGGGAATGTGGCGCATCTGAGCGGCAAGTTTTTCGCCGACGAGATAATTGTCCCGCTGGTTGTTGCCCGTAATCTCCACGTCAATCGGTGAGGGCGTGCCGAAATTCAAAATCTGCGTCACGATGTCCGCCGGCTGGAAAAAGAACTGCACGCCGGGAAACTCCTGAGGAAGCCTCTCCCGCAGGTCGTTGATGTAGCTGGCAGTAGACTTGCCACGCTCTTCTTTCAATTGCACCAGGATCTCCGCGTCAGATGTTCCGATGACGCCCGCATTGCTGTAAGAGAGGTTGATGCCACTGTAAGGCACGCCGATGTTGTCGAGAAGAGTGGTGATCTCTTCCTTCGGAATGGTTTCGCGAATCGCGCTATTCACCTGATCCGCAAGGCGCGCAGTCTCTTCGATACGCAGGCCGGTGCGGGCGCGCAAGTGCAGGCGAATTTGCCCTGCATCAACTTTGGGAAAGAAATCGCGGCCCAGCGCAAAAGCAAGCAAAAGGGAAAGAATACAAAATCCCAAAAAGCTGACGGTAAAAAGACGGGGAAAGTGCAGCGCCGTGTGCAGCGCGCTCCGGTAGGATTCGCGGAAGTGCTCGAATTTCCTCTCGAAGCCCTGTTGATACCGGCGGAAGAAGCCCATTCTCTCGCCGACGTGCTCTTCGGGACGGTATTCGTCTTCGGAGCTCAGCAGATACATGGCCAGAGTCGGAACGATGGTTCGCGACCACATGTAGGAAGCCAGCATGGCGAAGCTCACGGCCTCTGCCAGCGGCACGAACAGATACTTTGCGACTCCAGAAAGAAAAAACATGGGAATAAAGACGATGCAAATCACTAGAGTGGAAACAAACGCTGGCACGGCAATCTGTTGCGCGCCGTCGAGAATGGCCTGCACGGTGTCTTTGCCCATGGCCAGGTTGCGATTGATGTTCTCGATTTCCACGGTGGCGTCGTCCACCAGGATGCCGACGGCGAGCGCGAGACCGCCTAGGGTCATGATATTGATGGTCTGGCCCAGGGCGCTGAGGCAGAGAACGCTCACAAGAATTGATAATGGAATCGAAACGGCGATGATGAGCGTGCTCTTCCAGTTGCCGAGGAAAAGCAGAATCATGATGGCCGTCAGGCATGCCGCGATGAGCGCTTCGCGCAGCACGCCTTGAATGGACGCGCGGACGTATAGCGACTGGTCGAAGAACAGGTTGACCTTCAAATCTTTGGGGAACGAGCCTCTGTTGTACTCCAGCATCCGCTTCACGCCGTCGACGATTTCGAGTGTCGATGCGCCGCCGGTCTTATAGATGCTCATGAGCACGCCGCGCTGGCCGTTGGCGAGAACGATGTTGGTCTGGGGCGAGAAGCCGTCGCGAACGTGAGCGACATCCTTCATATAAATGGTTGCGCCGTTCGTCGTTTTCACCGGCAGGTCGTTGAGCTCTTGAACGGTTTGCGGGCTGCCATTCATCTCGACGTTGTATTCGAGCGGGCCGAGCTTGGCGGTCCCGGTGGGAAGAATAAGGTTTTGCGCATTCACCGCGCTGACAATGTCCACGGCAGAGAGGCCTTTGGACTGCAGCGATGCGGCGTCAATGTCCACGCTGATGACGCGCTGTTTCCCACCGTAAGGAAAAGGCGTGGCCGCGCCCGGGATGGTTGCGAGCTGCGTACGGATGAAGTAGTTTCCGAAATCGAAGAGCTGCTGCTCGCTCATGGTGTCGCTGGTGAGCCCGATTTGAATGACGGGCACCGTCGAAGCGGAATAGATGATCACCAGGGGCGGCGTTGTTCCCGGGGGCAGGAATCGCAAGAAGGTCTGCGAGATAGCGGCGGTTTGCGCCAGGGCAGTTTGGATATTTGCATGAGGCTGAAAGAACACCTTGATGACGGCAATGCCGTTCAGCGATTGCGACTCAATATGCTCGACGTCGTTCACCAGCGTGGTCAGCCCGCGCTCGACGTTCGAGGTGATGCGTTGCTCCATTTCCTGGGGTTGCAGTCCGGTATAGGTCCACACCAGGCTGATGACCGGGATGTTGATTTCCGGAAAAATATCGGTCGGGGTGCGCTGCAACGCCACCGGGGTCAGCAGAATGATGACGAGCGCCATCACGACAAACGTGTATGGCCTGCGCAGCGCTAATCGGACAATCCACATAGATCCCTGTCTCTAGCCCTGGTTGCCGTCTGACACCCGTTTCCGAGAGCGGCAGTGATTGACATTAGATTCGCCAGGGCAATTGTTCGGGTACGTTTCCTTTGTTAATACCGCTTATAAGGAAAACGCATCCTCGGCACCAAGGGTTCTCGCACTTCCGCGCCCTACCGAGTTGAAATACTACAGGGAACCACGCACCAACTCCTGCAAGCTCAGAGGACTAGAGGCGTGCAGGTTGACGACATCGTTCGTTCCATGCGGACATTCTGACACGGGCGCACACGGAAAGCCCCGTCCAATTTGGAACGAGCTCGAGCCTGGTTTCTTCCGCACCGGGCAGCTGTCCGCAAGTGGCCGTTACGTAGGCCTACGGTGTCACGTTATCTTTTCTCGGGACGCTATTTGTGGGTCATAGTGAAGACGCCGTCCCAGGTTGCTGGCGGTTCTTCGAACAGGTATTCCTGGCAGCGTTTCCAGTAGGCGCGCGAAGGGCCGTCATCGGGCCATGGCCCGAGAATTGCCTGGAACGCATCCTGGGAGGCTTGCCATTGGCGCTGGCTGTAGAGCGCGCGCGCTTTTTGGAAAAGCTCAAGACGCTTGCCGGTTTCTTCTGGAGTGCCGTAGACGGAATCTTCACCCGTGCGGCCGATGAGCTCGCAGATGGTGACTGGCTGGAGCTTGCCTTTTACGCGAATCAGATCCAGTTCACGAAACACGAAACCGCTGTCCTTGGCTCCCGCGTAAGTGGTTTCATTCACGATGATGTGCGTGCCGTAATCTTTGTTGAGTCCTTCAAGGCGCGACGAGAGATTGACGGTGTCGCCGAGCGCGGTATACCCGTAACGCAGCGCGGAGCCCATTCTGCCCACACTGGCCAAGCCGGAGTTCAGGCCGATGCCAATGTCGAGATGTGGCTTGCCCTCCGCCTCCCACTTTGTTTGCAGTTCGCGGACGCGGTCCATCATCTTCAGCGCGGTCTTGCAGGCCTTAGCGGCGTGCCCAGGCTCTTCGAAGGGCGCGCCCCAGAAAGCCATCACCGCATCGCCGATGTACTTGTCCAGTGTTCCGTTGTTCTCAAAAACGAGCCTCGTCATGTCCGAAAGATATTGGTTCAGGAACAGCGCCAGATCTTGCGCATCGAGCTTCTCGGAAATGGTTGTGAAGCCGCGGATGTCGCTGAACATCACCGTGATGTCGGTCTTCTTTGGTTCCACCAAACGTGGGTCAACTAAGAGCCGCCTGACTACCTCCGGGCTGACGAACTGACCGAATTCACCTCGTATTCGCCGCTTTTCCTTTTCTTCGACCAGCGAGCGGTAAAGCGAAACGAACAGCACATTGGCCGTAAGCGTCCCCGCAGGGATCGTGAAGTTTAGCCACCAGCCATGCAGGAAAGCCCAGTAGTCCACAGCCACCAACGGCGCGAACAAAAACGCGCCAAACCACATCCAGCGCGGCGAAACCAGCGCCATCCAGATGCCCAGCGGAATCCCGAAGGCGAGAATTAGAAGCACATCCATGGCAGCCTGCTTTGCGCCCCTCTTCAAAAATCGATCGTTCAGGATGTTGTCAATCACATTGGCATGGATTTCGACGCCCGGGAAATCCGTGCCGCCGAATGGAGTCGCGCGGAGGTCGCCGATGCCCGTTGCCGTGGCCCCGATGAGAACCAATTTTCCTTGGAATGTTCCCGGGATGAATTTTCTCTGAATAACATCCACGATCGAATGGTGCGGAAACGTTCCCCACGGACCTTGGTAGTTAATCAGCAATTGACCGCGGCCATCGGGAAAAATCGCCGTTTTGTTTCCGAGCGAAATCTTCCAAATGCCTGTCGGCCCATAAAACAAATTCGTGTCCTGCGCCTCCTGGCCAATCAAAGCCCGGGCCCCAACGAGGTCGAGCGAGGGGTAAAGGTCCCATTCTTCCGGATTTTGTGAACGTCCATAGGGAAGTATCAGCGTAGCGCGGCGCACAACGCCATCATTGTCGGGAGGGGCGTTGAAGAAACCCGTCCAAGAGGTGTCGCCCTGCATTGCGGAAGTCAAAACGTCCATGTTCGCTTCAGCACCTCTCGGAAGCAATTTCGCTCCCGCGAAGTCCTCTATCAAATTTAGCTTGTCTTGCTTGCCGAACTCCGGACGCATCGGGTGCGCCGGCGGAAACGAAAAGAACGCAATTTGATTCGCGTAGGCGTCAAGCGCAGCATCGCTCACCCCCTGGAGGTCCGCGGGAGTGAATAGGAAATAATTCCCAAGGATAACCGGGCCGAAGCGCCGAATCGCGCCAGCAAATTTCTTGTCGGCATCGTATTCAGCGGCAAGCGTGTTTACTTCAGTGATGACCTTAGGATCGACTTGCTCGCCATTTTGCCGGTGACCTTGCAAGGAGGCCGCGAGCGAGCGGAGGGGAGCCGCCGTTTGGTCGGGTTTGCTGAACGTTACGTCGAACGCTGCGACCGCGGCTCCGTCCTCGTGGAGCACATCGAGCATTTGTCCGAAATAATTGCGTGAGAAGGGCCAGCGCCCCAGCATCTCCTGGGCCTTCTGGTCGATATCCACGATGAAGATCCGCGAGTCCGGATGGGCGAATCCGGCTGGCCGATAACGGAACCGCGTGTCCAGCGTGTCTAGCTCCAGCCGCTGAGCCAGTTCAGAGAGAGGAGTTTTCTTTTCTTGAAGAAAAACCAGGTAATAGCCAGTGAGAGCGGAGAGCGTGATGCAAAGACTTAAGAGGAACGAAACGCGGTGCCGCCACCACGACTGCAGGAGTTCGTAGAGGCCGAAGAAGCCACGCCTTTGCCAAAAGCTTTCTGAAGGATCCGCCATCGGGTTCGAGGGCCTGACTGCCTCAGCCAGGCTACTCGCGGAAAATGAAATTCAGCTTCACGCCGGAAACCTCGATCAAGTCGCCGTCGTTCAGCCGCGTCGGACCGGAGATGGGCCTGCCGTTGATAGTGGGCACTTTGTCGCCGGGGCCAAGGTAGTAGCCATCGTCGCGCTGATTGATTTGCACTGCCATTTGCGGTTTGAACCAGCCCTTCAGCTTCACGGTTGCCATCGCCGATTTTCCAACGACCGTCAGCTTGTTGGTGAGAATATATTCCTTCTGGTCCGTATTCCCTCCAAGCACCATCAGCGTCGCGACCTTCACCCGCGTGGAGGCAAATTGCATGGACTCGCCCATCGCCGCTGCTTGTTGCAGCATCTGACGGCGCTCCTTGGTGTCCAGCACCATCGTTTCGTTAATGCGCGGTGCAGCCGCTTTCTTACCGGCCGTCCAGGGCACCGGGGCGTCCCCACTGGCGTCCACTTTGATGGTGTGCTTGCCGATGTGGACTTTGTCTCCGTCGTGCAACGTGGCCCGCTCGACGCGCAGATCGTTGACGAACGTGCCGTTGAGGCTGTTCAGGTCCTCAATGATCATCCGCCCGCCCTCGAAAAAAATCTTCGCGTGGTAACTTGACACCGCCAGGTTGTCCACGGACAAATCATTGTCCGGGGCGCGCCCGATGGTCACCGGGCGGCTTCCCAGGGGAACTTCTCTCACGAGTTTGTTATCGAACATGAGGCTGAGCTTCGCCATCACTTCCCTCCAGCATTGCCATTGTTACCTAGGTTCTTAGGCCCCTTGCGTCGAAACCACAAAAACCATCCGTTGGAATCCTTGAGCATCCGCGCTATCACCACCGTAATGTTGTCCGGACCGCCGCGCTCGTTGGCCATACCCACGAGTTCTTCGGCTCCCCGCACGGGATCCGTTTCCGCCTGCAGCACGCCGGCAATTTCAGGCTCCGTAACCACGCGGGTCAACCCGTCCGAGCACAGCATCAAGACATCCCGTGGGAAAAGGACATGTTCCTCGGCATCGACTTCAATCTCTGGCTGAGCACCCAAAGCGCGCAGCAACACGCTTTGCATGTCGCTCTGTTCGGCTTCGGCAGCCGTGATCACGCCTTGGCGCACCTGTTCCGCCACTAGCGAGTGGTCGCGCGTCAATTGCAACAGCGAGCCTGCCCGCAGCAGATAAGCGCGGCTGTCGCCCACGTGCGCGATACTCAGTTTCGAACGGTCGATCCAGGCCGCTGTTAGCGTCGCGCCCATGCCGCGCTGTTCCGGGTGCTCTTCCGCGGATTTGCAAATGGTCTTGTTGGCCAAATGCAGCGCCGTCGAAAGCCGTTTTGTCTTCGAGCTCCAACCCGGTTCGACTTTTCCCAAAACCTTGGCCGCCGGATTGGCCTCTTCGTCCAAGCAATGCTTCACCACAGTTTCCACAGCCAGCGCGCTGGCAATTTCGCCGTGCGCTTCTCCTCCCATTCCATCGGCGAGCACAAAGAGGTTCAACGGCGCGACAATGCGAAAACAATCTTCGTTGTTCGTACGCACGCGACCAACGTCGGTCACGCCGCCGCTCGAAATTTGCACGCTTGCTCCATATTTGCGTAGCCGACCGAGCTGTGCCGTTTTGAACTCACACCCCTGCGCACACTCCGGCTTTGGGCCTGTTCCCAAGCTAACACACGCCAAGCCCCGCGACAGGCTTTGAACCCTACTGATTACTCGCATTTAAGCCACAAATGTCTAGGCCTCTTGGAGCCGGGAATTGCCCTGTTTTGTATAAGTTAAGGGCTGCCACCGCAGCGGTGGGGTCCCCTGCGAACTCCTGAGTTAGGTTTGCTCGCCAGGTCATAACTCATTCGAGTCCTGCGGGCCTGCGGGGAGCTCGAGCGGGATCCGTTCTTTAGTATTCTTGCGAGGGTCGTTGTCCATGTTTACATTTCTTCTCGGGCCCTTCCTCGCCGTACTGCCCAATCGGTGGCGCCAGTCGCTGCCTCTCCTGAAGTCCATACATTGGCGCACGCCTTGCTTCATGAGCGGATTCGGGGAGCTCGTGCTCGGGATCGTCGCCTACATGTATTGGTATTCGTACTCGATGAACACTTGGGTTTCGCGGGGATTGGACGCAGCTCTCGCCGGGAAAATGGATCCGCGAGTAACGGACCATGACATCACGATTATGAGCTTGTTCATCTTCGCGACTAGCCCACTTACTTGGGCGATTCTGTACGTTGGACTCGAGGGCAGTGTAAGGCTTCTGGGCGCGGCATTTTCCGAGAGTTATCTTGGGGTTCTCCCCCTGTTCGTACTGGACAAGGTTTTTCTAAAGATCACCGGCCAGGGCGGACCCGGCATTGCGCGAGCGGCTGGTTACACGGAGACGAACATGTCCTCGTATGTGGGGGCGATCCGTGAAAAAGCTCGCGTCCTAGGAACAGCCATCATTCCCGATGAACTGTGCGTCACTCGAGAAGGCGCTGACGAATTCCTGGAGATTCGCGCTTGCCGGAGCAAGACGGAATGGACCCCGCCGCGCACCGTGCGCTATCAGGATGCTTTTTATCGGTTGGAGGCGTGCACTAAGGGCTCGGGGGCGCGGCCTTTCCATTATCGTTTGCGGTGCTTGTCCGCAGGCGTGATGAGCCGGACCGTCTTGGTGTATGCGCCGGAACAAGAGCCGGTCGTCTCGGAGAAATGAATTAGACCAAGGTGCTTGCTGGACTCGAAGTCAGCGCACTTCGTCGCAAGAATAGTGATTCACGAAAAATCACTTCTTCCACTCGCACAAGCCTTTTCTCGCGACGAAGTTCTCCACTACAATCCGTTGCATGGCTGCCCGCTGCCAATTTTTCCTTGCCGCCTCCCTTATCATTGGCGCCTTGGGCTTACCGTTAGCTGCACAGCAACAGCCTCCGGTGAACGTTCCCGCAACTCCCCCTCCAGAAGCTCCCGCCCCTTCGGCGGCCCGCATCCTGCTGCTTCCGCGGCGCATCGTTTCCGGGGAACGTGCCACCCTCGCCGTGCTCGGTGTTAATGGACGGCTGACGCCGGGAGCCAAGATTACTTTCTCCAACGGCGACCACCTCAAAACCGACGCCACGGGCCGCGCCCTTTTTGTGGCGCCCCTGAATCCCGGCGTTATCTACGGCTCGATTGAAGGCCGCCCGGGGCGCGTTTCAACCGTGATTCTTACGGCCGCCGAGGCCTTGTCGCCCACGCTGGAAATTTCGTCGGCTCCGCGCGTGGCTTCGTTGACGGATCGTTTCGAGCTTCTTGGCAAAGGATTCTGCGGCGACGCAGACGCGAACCATATCAAGATTGCTGAACGCGACACGCCGGTGCTGGCGTCTTCCCCCCTTTCGCTGATCGTTCTTCCGCCCATGGAGCTGCCTCCGGGGCCGGCCCAGGTTCAGGTCTCGTGCGCAAAACGCGTCGCGCCGGAGTTCACCGTGCGCTTCGTCGAGCTCTACTTGCAAGCGGACTCGTCGCCCCTGAAGCGCGGCGAGCACCGCACGCTGACCGTGCGCGTAAGCGGCACGACGGAGAAGATTTCTTTGGAGGCGCGCAACCTCGCTCCGGATGTCGCGGAGTTAGCAGGAGGTAATCCCGTGCGGCGCTACAGCAGCGGCGAAGAACAAAACACCGCCAAGTTCGAGGTCATCGGCCGCAAAAACGGCGCGTTCCTCATCTCCATCCGCTTGGTGCCTAACTTGGG
>Ga0126373_10002336_pt1 | contig 13972 bp, 13 predicted proteins | sample PanSoiMetPlot_11_FD_92545 | JGI IMG/M metagenome (GOLD analysis project Ga0126373, IMG submission 92545) | Tropical forest soil microbial communities from Panama - MetaG Plot_11 | ecosystem: Environmental > Terrestrial > Soil > Tropical forest > Bulk soil | place: Panama | collected 2016-02-17 | reverse complement strand
CATCGGCTTCGAAACCACCGCGCCGGCGAACGCCATGGCGGTGTGGCAAGCGCGGGCGCAGAATATCCGCAATTTCTCGGTACTAGTCTCGCATGTCATCGTCCCGCCGTCGATCACCGGAATCCTGCAATCGCCTTACAATCGCGTCCAGGCATTTCTGGGGCCGGGCCACGTGTGCGCAGTGATGGGCTATCGCGAGTACGAGCCGATCGCCTCGCGTTACCGCGTGCCGATCGTGATCACCGGGTTCGAGCCGCTCGATCTGCTGGAAGGCACTCTCAAGGCCGTACGCCAACTCGAACAAGGGCGCGCCGAGGTCGAAAATCAGTACGTGCGAGCCGTCGATCAGCGCGGCAACGAAGCGGCGCAAAAAATGATTCTGCGAGTATTTGCGATCGCCGACCGAAGCTGGCGCGGGATCGGCATCATCCCCAAGAGCGGCTATAAACTCAACTATGAATTTCGCGACTACGATGCCGAGCGCATCTTCGAAGTGGCGAACATCCAGGCGCGCGAACCGGCGGTGTGCATCAGCGGTCAGGTTCTGAAAGGTCTGAAGAAGCCACCCGACTGTCCTGCGTTCGGGGGCGAATGCACTCCTCAGACTCCGCTCGGCGCGACGATGGTTTCGGCCGAGGGTGCGTGCGCGGCCTATTACAACTACGGCCGACATTTGATAGCAGTTGAGACAGCGCCGCAATCGGCGGAGGCGAAGGCGTAACTGTCTATGGAAGCGCCCGCGATCGCGCCCATCACCTCGCCACGATTCAAGGAAGCCGTACTGCGCAAGTGCCACGAAAGCGCCGAAATGAAGGAGCGATTCTTCGAGGCGAACGCCGGCGTGCTCGAAGAAGTCTGCACCAGGCTCGCGCGAGCGTTGGGCGCAGGCCGCAAGCTTTTCGTAATGGGAAACGGGGGCAGCTCCTGCGACGCTATGCACGTGGCGGTCGAGTTCGTTCACCCGATTATCGAGAAACGGCGCGCCTTCCCAGCGTTCGCGCTCACTAACGATCCGGTGCTGCTCACGGCGATCAGCAACGACAGCGATTTTTCTCAGACCTTCGCCGAACAGTTGCGACTGTTCGGACAGCCCGGCGATGTCGCCCTTGGCATTTCTACCAGCGGGATGTCCACCAATGTGAATGTCGCGCTCCACTACGCGCGCGAACATGGCATGTTGAGCATCGGCTTCGCAGGTAAAGATGGCGGGCGCACCAAGGACATCGCCGAATACTGCCTCACGGTGCCGAGTTTCAGCATTCATCGCATCCAGGAAGTTCATACGACGCTGCTTCATATTCTGTGGGACATGGTCCACGTGCTGCTCGGCGAGGAGGACATCATCTGATGGATGCCGCGTTCGCTCTCTCCTGCCCCGTTCCGATCGCACAACACAAAACCATCGTGCTAGGTCACGGGAGCGGCGGCCGGCTGACCGCGCAACTGGTTCGTGATTTTTTCGTGCCGACGTTCGACAATCCCGTGCTGCGCAAGCTGGACGATCAAGCGGTGCTCGGCGTGGGCACCGCTCGCGTCGCTTTCACAACGGACGCCTTCGTCGTCACGCCGCTTTTCTTTCCCGGCGGGGACATCGGGCATCTGGCCGTGAATGGAACGGTGAACGACTTGGCGATGGCAGGCGCTAGACCGTTGTTCCTTTCCGCGGCCTTCATCATGGAAGAAGGGCTGCCGCTCGAGGATCTGGCGCGGATTACGCACTCGATGGCGGCCTCGGCGGCCGAGGCGCGCGTGGCAATCGTCACCGGCGACACCAAAGTGGTCAATCGCGGCTCCGCCGACAAGCTTTTCATCACGACCGCCGGAATCGGCTTGGTGCCGGAAGGCGTAGCCATTTCCGCATCCAATTCCAAACCCGGCGATGTGATCATCGTCAGTGGCACTGTCGGCGATCATGGCATGGCGGTCTGGTCGAGGCGCGAGGGCCTCGAGTTTGAGGGCAGCATTGTTTCCGACACCGCTCCGCTGAATGCGCTGGTCGAAGCAATGACATCGGCGGGCGAAGTTCATACCTTGCGCGATCCCACGCGCGGCGGCCTTGGGACGTCGTTGTGCGAGATCGCTATGTCGTCGTCGGTCGGAGTTGAGATCGACGCGAATGCCGTTCCATTGCGCGAAGACGTGAAGGCCGCTTGCGAGACGCTCGGTATGGATCCGCTGTTTGTGGCCAATGAGGGCAAGCTGGTGGCGATGGTAGCGGCCAACTCCGCAGACGCCGTACTGAACGCGATGCGTGCTGTGGCGCGAGGCCGCGATGCCCGCGTGATCGGCCGAGTGGTTGCCGATCACCCAGGCATGGCGATTCTAAAGACCGAAATCGGCGGATCGAGAATTCTTGACTTGCCGTTCGTCGAGCAGCTCCCACGCATTTGCTAACGGCCGAGGAACTGCTGCGCATAATGGGGAGATGCCAGGATATCTCGAAGATCTCGCCTTCATTCACGACGACGGGTTCACCGATTATGCGCAGCGGGCAGCGCCTGGTTTGCTGGAGATTCTTCGACGGAATCGCCTGAATGGCGGGCTCGTGGTCGACCTCGGTTGCGGCAGCGGACGCTGGGCGCGCGAATTGAATCGCGCCGGCTATGATGCCCTGGGCGTCGACCAATCGCCGGCTATGATTCGGCTCGCTCGCAAGATCGCGCCGCGGTCTAAGTTTGTGGCTGCATCGCTGCTGAGCGCGCGGCTTCCCGAATGCGACGCGGTGACGTCCATCGGCGAGTGCATCAACTACACGTTCGACCGCCGGAACAGCCGGGCCAAACTTCGCGAGCTGTTTGCGCGAGTCTATCGCGCGCTGTGGCCGGGCGGGGTCTTCGTCTGCGATTTCGCGGAGCCGGAACGAGCCGCGAAAGCAGCCGGGCGGCACTTTGTGGAAGGCCGCGACTGGGCGGTCCTGGTCGAGGTTGACGGGGATCGCGAACGCAAGAGGCTCGAGCGCCGTATCGTTGCCTTTCGAAAATCGGGAACTCAATTCCGCCGTTCGGAGGAAACGCACGTTCTCAATTTATACGCTGCCGAAGATCTACTTCGCGATCTCGCCCGCTGCGGTTTTCACGCACGCAAACTGCGGGGTTACGGTAAGTTCAAATTTCCGCAGGGCATTGCAGGCATTCTTGCCATCAAGCCTAGCTCGCGAAAATCACTTGGGATACGGGTGACCGCGTAATCTGGCGAGCGCTCGATAGACTTGCTCGGCTAGCATGACGCGGGCCAGCTCGTGGGGGAAGGTCATCGGCGAGAGAGACAGAAGCATACCATTTTGTTTCCGCCACTCCGGGGGCATACCGCTCGCGCCACCCACCAGGAATACTAGGTCGCGCGACTCCTGCTCCGCTTTGGCTACGAGCGCGGTGAATTTCGCCGAGTCGAACGGCTTTCCCGCTGGATCGAGCATCAGCTTGGACGCTGTCGGATGCTTCTCCCAAGGATCGAACCGGACCGGTTGCACCTCGCGCATCTCGCAACGCACGTAGTGGCTGACACGAGCGATGTAGTCCTCGGCCAGCGCGTTGGCGTGTGGGTCGCGCGGCTTGCCGATGTAGTAGAGGAGGATTTTCAAGCGTGTTCTGTCCTAGCTAAGATTTGCCACGCCGTGGCAACGTTGGTGTCACCACCCAGGCGTCGCCACCAGTGGCGACGCGGCACGCAGGAGTGCGTGCGCCACACTAGTCGATCACGGGGAGCGGGTCCGTGTCCTGGTGCTTCGGCTTTTCCCCGTCCAGTTCGAGGTAGCGGGTGTCCAGCAATCGATCCGTTTCGATTTTGCCCATCGCCGAGAGTAACGTCTCTTTCAGGTGCGGGTAGTCTTTCTCGATCTCGGCGAACAAGCCTCGAATGCTTTTTCGGACGGTGCCGGTGCGCTGCGAGCAGCCGCACGGCACAACCGGGGCGCCCAGCGATGCGGCAAACTGGCTGGTGATCTCCTCGGTGACAAAGACGAGCGGCCGGATCAGCCGAAATTCGCGGTCGCGCGAATGCGTGATCGGGGGAAGCGCGCTGACGCGCCCAGTGAACAATGCGTTGCGCAGAAAGGACTCGCAGAAATCGTCGGCCGTGTGCCCGAACGCGATGACGTTAGCTCCGAGTCCGCGAGCGATCTCGTAGACGGCGCGGCGCCGGTAGCGGCTGCACAAATCGCAGCCGTGATCGGGCTGCTCCTTCAAGAGCCGCAGCGATGGTCGATCCTCATAGTAAGTCCAGTCCACGCCCCGCTGCTTCAAGTACTCGGCAACTGGTTGGATCGAGTGGAGGAATTTGCCCTGTTCAACCGTGAAAGCGCAGACCGAAAACTCCACGGGCGCGCGTTTGGCCAGGAGCAGCAACGCTTCGAGCAGCGTGAGCGAATCCTTGCCGCCCGATAGCGCCACGGCCACACGGTCGCCGTCGCGGATCATCTTAAAGCGCGCGACGGCTTCGCCAACTTTGCGCAGAAGTGTTTTTTCGAGGTCCAAACTCAATTATATGGGGCTGGTGGAAAGCTGAGCGCTGTCGGGCTAAGCTTTGCCAGCTTGTGGCGACGCCGAGCTTCGCCCCAACTCGCGGCGACTTGGACGCTACCGGCCTCGGCGTCGGCACGAGTGCCGACGCCCCACGCAGGAGTGCGTGCGCCACGGGCTAGAGTCGACCAAGTGCTGGGGTGAACCACGGGTGGTGAATTGTTGGTCAAAAAGAGGGATTAGTCGGCGCCGCCGACAATCCGCCAGCCGCCTTGGTCTGGGAGGTTGAAGTTCTCGCCAAGGTAAACACGGCGCACTTCGCGGTCGTTTCCTAGAGCTTCCGGCGTGCCGGAACGGAAGATTTTCCCATTGTTGATGATGTAGGCGCGATCTGTAACAGCCAGTGTCTCGCGCACGTTGTGGTCCGTCACCAGCACGCCGATACCCTGGTTTTTCAGATCGGTAATGATGCGCTGCAATTCCAGCACCTGAATCGGATCGATACCCGAAAACGGCTCGTCGAGCAGCAGAAAACTCGGCTCGATTACTAACGATCGCGCGATCTCGACGCGCCGGCGTTCACCGCCCGAAAGAGTATAGCCCTTGGAGTGGCGCACCGTCTCCAGGCCCAATTGCTCGATCAGCCGGTTCATCTTTTCGCGGCGCTCCCGGCGGCTCATCCTGAGCGTTTGGAGGATCGCCATGAGGTTGTCCTCCACCGTGAGTTTGCGAAACACCGAAGCTTCTTGCGCCAGATAGCTGATGCCACGGCGCGCCCGCTGGTACATGGGCATGTTGGTGATGTCTTCCGAGCCTGCGCCATTGGAAACCGTGACGCGGCCGGAATCGGGGCTGATCAGCCCGACGATCATATAGAAGGATGTCGTCTTGCCTGCGCCGTTGGGGCCGAGCAGACCTACTACTTCGCCCTGCTTCACCCACAGCGAAACGTTGTCCACAACCTTGCGGCCGCGGTAGCTTTTCGAGATTTCAGCCGTTTCGAGCGTTCGCATTATTGAGGCGGGTTCGTCTGGGCTGCCTTTTTCCGGTGCAGCACACTCTTACCCGGCGATCCGTCCACTACCAACCGATCTTCATCGGAAAACCAAGTCAATTTTTCACCTTGGGTTGTGCCCCGGACGCTATCTATGAACTGCGGGCTCCCACCCTCCAGGATAACCTTGGCGTCGTCGGGATAGTATTCGGCGTGCTCGGAGTTACCGTGGCGCTGGCGTCCCGGGATCGTCTGCTGGACCTCGACCTTTCCTTCCGCTAGCGCATGATCGAGCGAAGAGTCCTTGCTGTCGTTGCGCAGGAAGGCATGAATCTCTTGCGCTTTCACTTTCATATTCATTCGCTCGAGCTCGACGCCATTCTTGTAGTCCGCGATGCGCTTTTGATCGTCGTAGTACAGCTCGGGCGCTCTAACGGTTGTAAACACGCGGGCCGGCTGGTTGGTTGCGGCGGGGGGCGGAGGGGAAGTCTTGGCCTGCGCGGCCGGCTTCGCGGACGCCTTTCCATCCGCCGCTTTCTTCGGATCCGAATCGTCCTTCTTCTTGTCGAGTAACTCGCTCATAACATGGCCGCGCGCTTTCATCACATTGTTGTCGCGGTCGATTTCGACCAGGTCGGCCTCCAGGCGATTCGCACCCTGCCAGAGAACCGCGTGGCCTTCGTAGCGCACCTGGAGATTGTTGTCGGTGGTCTGCATTTTCGCTGCGCGCGCATTGAGGGGTTCGTCTTCAGAAAGCATCCCACCTCCGCGGTCTGGGTCCTTGTTCTGGTTTTTGTCGGGGAGCCGGGTGGATCGGACATTTCCCTCCGCGGTCATGTCGCCAGTCGCCTGGTCGAGAAGAATTTTGTCCGCGTCGGCCGATCCTGTGGCATCCCAGACGCGCGCCGCTCCAGTGAGGTTGATGCGGTTCTTCTGCTGATCGAGAGCTGCTCGCTCAGCCCTTGCGCGCCGGTCGCCCTCCTGGTAGCGGAAGTTGTTCCATTGATCGAGCGTGGCGAGCTGAGAGGAGTTCGGCTGAAAAGTTGCGACCAACTCGTTGCTCCACGTCAGCTCAGGCGCAGGGGCTTCCTTCTGGTCCCTAAGCTTGGGCTTCTCAGTACGCGTGGATACGGCGCGCGAGCGGACGGATTGGATCTGGTTCTTCGCCGCATACGTGATCGACATGCGCTCGCCGTTCACCCAGCGGTGCGGCTGCGCGGGCTTATTGGGGATGAACTCTACGGCAGCAGGCATATCGGTCTCCACCGATTCCAGCTCCTGCCCGCCCTGCCGCATTTTGGCGCGAATCACTTCGCTTTTCAGAATGCGCGTGTCTGACGGATCGATGCCCGGCTTGATTACTGGTTTCGATTCCATGAGGCCGTGTCCGGTAACCACGGCGTTCTGAAGCAGGCTGTCGTCGCCTTCGGTGTCGAAATCCATCACCACCTTGTCACCGGTGAGAGCAGTCACAGTGGTCTCGGCGTTGGACATTACGCGCGCCTGATCGGTGCCGGTGATGTGCTGTATCTGGTTGCTGTCGTTGAAATCGACGGCGAGCTGCTTGGCGGAGTATTCAATGTCGCGTGCGGGCCGCTTATCGGCGCCATGCGCCTCGGTGGTTTCGACGTGGCGCAGGATACCGCCCGATGCTAGCGTGACCTCGGCCGGTCCGGCTTCGAGCGTCAAGGTGTCGCGAGTGAGCTTCGACCACGGCTGCAAGTAAACCTTCTGCTCGCGTTCCTTGTAATAGAGATCGCTGGTCTCGATCTTCATCGGCAGGGTGTTGGGGTCAGTGCCTCGCCATATTAGCTCGACCTGGCTGTGCATTTTCAGCTCGCGCGTGTCGGGGTCGTATTCGGCGCCGACGGCATGGCCCTCGCCGCGATCGAAGTGGAACGTAGCAAGCCGGTCTGTGTTGGCTTTGCCGGTCTTGCTTTCCACGTGAACGCCGGACGAGTGGATCGACATCAGCTTGCCGCTGGGCGGCTCGTTCGGTTTGACGCCCAATACGATGTCCACTTCGCCGTCCGAGTAAAGCATTCCCGACGCGATGTCGAACTCTGCCTTGTCGCTTCGGACGTGATCGTATTCGTTGCTGTCTTTCTTATAGATGTCCAGGACGAGGCCGGTAAGTTCCTCCTTACCGTCTAACTCCTGGACGTCGTCGGCGCTGATTTTGACGACGGTGTTCTGATTCGAAGTGTGGGTGTAAGTCCAGCCGTGATAACTGGCTGCGGTGCCGGGCGCGAGGGCCCGCGGTTTGGCCGGCGCGTTGGCGAACTGCTGCTTGAGCCTTGCGTAGTAAGTGGCACCGACGCCTCCGATGACCAGCACGATGGCGAGGAGAAACAGAGGCCAAGTATGCCGCATGAACACTTCTAGGATAGCGAGAATTGGCCGAGGTCTCAGAGCGGTGGCGGGAGAGTCGGCGGATGCCGCTTGGTGCTACTAGGTGTCGCGACGAGTCGCGACACGGCACCCAAAGTGGGTGCGCCACAGAGGCCGTGGGATCTTGCGCGCTCTCAAACTTCGCGAAACCGGTCGAGCTCGCGTTCGCAATTCGTACAGTAAAATGACGACACTCAAGAGCACCGCCGACAATCGCAGGAAGCTGGGCTCCGGCGTCGCTGTCACAACTACGGTCGTCGTGCCAATCTCTGACACACCCAGCCCGTCCGTCGCCTCGACTGCCACTTCGTAGGTCCCGGGAGTGTTGTAGATGTTCGAGGGCGTCAGTTGCCCATTGGCTGAAGGCGTAGGAACAAAGTGAGTCCCATCGTAGTTAAAATCCCATTGGATGCTGGAGATGCCAGAGCTCGGATCGGCCGCAAAGCCCGCGAACAGCATTGGGGCGCCTACCGACCCGCTTCGGCTCGGTCCTGCTTCCACCACAAAACTTTGCGCCTGGGTGACAGTCACGGTGAGCGTGCCGATCTCCGACATGCCGCCGTTGTCCGTGGCATCGAGCGCCACTTGGTAAGTGCCCGGCGCCCCATAGGTGTGGAGCGGCATCAAAGTTCCGTTGGCGGACGGATCAGCGTCAAAGTTGCTGCCATCATAGTTAAAGTCCCACTGGACGCTTGCAATGCCGTTGTCCGGGTCGGCAGCGGAACCGGCAAAGATAATGGGTTGGCCAATAAAGGCCGCAAGATTCGCCCCGGCGTTTACGATGAAATCCACTAGATCAGCGCGTGCCGGCGACAGGCCGAACATCGCCATCAAGCATATGGAAACGGAACCAAGTCGTCTCATCACGCTTGCTCCTTACTACGCACAGGCGGGGCTTGATCGCGCCCTTCTGAGCCGCAGGCAGCTATCCCATCGGAGCCATTAGAGCATGGTGGCGCTACAAGCACAAACGGATGCCAGATCAGGTCATGTCGTATGTCAAGCCGCAGTCTGCTACATTTCGGTCAACATTCCATCTATTGTTATTGCAATCGTTTGCAAGCTAGTCTTGTCACTCTTTGCGGGAGTCTGCTAATATGTTGAGCGGCGAGCGCGACGTCGCCCGTCAATTGCAAAACCTACAAACAAGAAGCTTGAGGAGGTTCAATCCAAATGAATATTCGACCGCTCCATGACCGTATCGTTGTCAAACGGGTTGAAGAGCAAGAGACCAAGATCGGTGGGCTGTTCATTCCGGACTCTGCCAAAGAAAAACCGCAGCAAGGTGAAGTAGTGGCTGTCGGAAAAGGCAAGCGTTTGGACGACGGCAAAGTGGTTGCCCCGGATGTAAAGCCGGGCGATCGCATCCTGTTCGGCAAGTATTCAGGAAGCGAAATTACGATCGACGGCGAAGAGCTGTTGATCATGCGCGAGGACGAAATCCTCGGAGTTTTGGAAGGCGCAGCCTCGAAGACGAAGGCCGCCTAAGTCAGTTTTCCAGGCGAAAGGAGATTTATCAATGCCAGCGAAACAAATTGTATATAGCGAGAATTCCCGCCAGGCGATTCTGCGCGGCGTCAACCAGTTGGCTGATGCCGTGAAGGTCACGCTTGGCCCCCGTGGGCGCAACGTCGTTCTCGAGAAGAAGTTCGGCGGCCCCACCATTACCAAAGACGGTGTCACCGTCGCGAAAGAAGTCGAGCTGAAGGACCCGCTCGAAAACATGGGCGCACAGATGGTGCGCGAGGTCGCTTCGAAGACCTCGGATACGGCCGGCGACGGCACCACCACCGCGACGATTCTGGCGCAGGCCATTTTCCGCGAAGGCGTGAAGGCGGTTGCGGCGGGCGCGAACCCGATGGCGCTGAAGCGCGGCGTCGAGAAGGCCGTCGAGCTGATCGTAGAAGACGTGAAGAAGCTGTCGAAGCCCGTTTCCGGCGAGATGATCGCGCAGGTTGGGACGATCTCGGCCAACGGCGATACAACGATCGGCAACATCATCGCCGAAGCAATGAAGAAGGTCGGAAAGGATGGCGTCATCACCGTGGAAGAGTCGCGCACGATGTCGACTGAACTTCAGACCGTGGACGGGATGCAGTTCGACCGCGGCTATCTTTCGCCTTACTTCATCAGCGATCCGGACCGCATGGAGTGCGTGCTGGAAGATCCGTACATTCTGATCCACGAAAAGAAGATCAGCAATATGAAGGATCTGCTGCCGCTGCTCGAGCAGATCGCGCGCGCGGGCAAGCCGCTGCTCGTAATCGCCGAGGAAGTGGAAGGCGAAGCGCTGGCGACGCTGGTGGTGAACAAGCTGCGCGGTACTCTAAACGCCTGCGCGGTGAAGGCGCCTGGCTTCGGCGATCGGCGCAAAGCGATGCTCGAAGACATCGGCATCCTGACCGGCGGCAAGGCCATCATGGAAGAGACCGGCATTAAGCTGGAAGGCGTTCGTCTCGACGATCTCGGCCGCGCCAAGCGCGTGACCGTGGACAAGGACAACACGACTATCGTGGATGGCGCCGGTACGCAGAAGAACATCGAGGGCCGCATTAAGCAACTGCGCGCCCAGATCGATGAGACCACCAGCGACTACGATCGCGAGAAACTGCAAGAGCGGCTGGCGAAGTTGGCCGGCGGCGTGGCGGTGATCAAGGTCGGCGCGGCTACTGAGACCGAGATGAAGGAGAAGAAGGCTCGCGTCGAGGATGCGCTGCATGCTACGCGTGCGGCGGTAGAAGAAGGCATTGTTCCGGGCGGCGGCGTAGCGTTGTTGCGCGCTGTGAAGGCTTTGGACAACTTGAAGGTGCCTGGCGACGAGCAGATCGGCGTGGACATCGTGCGGCGCTCGGCGGAAGAGCCGGTGCGCCAGATCGTCGGCAACGCCGGATTCGAAGGCGCGATCGTAATCGAGAAGATTCGCGCTTCCAACGACTCGCACTTCGGCTTCAATGCTGCCACGGCGCAGTATGAGGACCTGGTGAAGTCGGGCGTGATCGATCCGACCAAGGTGACGCGGTCGGCTCTGCAGAACGCCTCGTCGATCGCGGCGTTGATGCTGACAACCGAAGCCATGATCGCCGAGATCCCCGAGAAGAAGCCTGCGCCGTCTCCTGGCGGTCCGCACGGCCCCGATATGGACTACTAAGGCCACTGCGTGGCGGCCAGGGCGGCTCTGCCGCAGACGTGGTCCGTCTTCGAGAGAGGCAACTTGGCCCGCCCTTCGGGGCGGGCTTTATTTTCGAAGAATCCGGCCGCGCTCAGCCCACCCGACAACCTAAAACGGATTCGATCCGAGCGCCTTCAGCTTCTCGTGATAACTCCGCCCGGATTCGAGGCGGACACCACTCCGCAACACCACCACATACCCGGCTGAAGTTCTTTGACGCGACCAATATTCACGATCAACGACCGGTGAATCCGCAGGAACCTTTCCGGATCGAGTGACGCCTCCAGCGTATTCATCGTGGCCTGGAGCAGATAGCAGCCCGCGCCCGGCTTTCGTTCAATCGTGTGCAGCTCCGCGTAATTTTCCGCCGCCTGAATCCACTCGATCTCGTCCACCGGAACAAACAACGTTCTCGCCCCCGACCGCACCGCCAGCCGCTTCGCGAACGACGACAGATTGGTATCGCCTCCAGCAGCGCCGCCATCCGCCGTCCCAATTCGTCGCCGCCGCTCGGCTGGGCGTCGTTCAATCGCGTCTTGGCCCGCTCTAGCGATTGGCGAAACCGCTCGGCGGTAACCGGCTTCAGCAGATAATCCAGCGCATTGATCTCGAACGCCCGGATCGCATACTGATCGTGCGCGGTCACAAACACCACCGCCGGCATCCGTTCCGCGCCCACTTCCTCCACCACTTGGAACCCGTCCATCTCGGGCATCTGCACATCCAGGAACACCAGGTCCGGCCGGCGCTCGCGAATCGCACTCACCGCCTCGCGGCCATTCTTCGCCTCCCCGATCGCCACCACTTGCGCGTCGCCCGCGAGCAGCATCCGCAGCCCCGCTCGCGCCAGCGGCTCATCATCCACGATCAACACCGAAAACCGCTTCATGGCGACTCGCCCATGCGAAACGGGATCGAGATCATCGCCACGGCGCCGCCGCGACCTCCGCGAGGCCTCAGCACCAGCACCGCCCGGTCGCCATAAAGCTGCCTCAGCCGCTTGCGCGTGTTGTCCAGCCCAATACCCCTGCTGCCAAAAATTCCGCCCACTGGTATGCCCGGCCCGTTATCGCTCACCGAAATCTCGAGCTGCCCATCCACCCGCACCGCGCGGATCACAATCACTCCGGCGCCGGCATTTTTCGCGATCCCATGCCGCACCGCATTCTCCACCAGCGGCTGCAAAACCATATGCGGCACCGTCGCGGGCAGCACCTCCGGGTCCGCCTCAATCTGCACTTGCAACCGGTCCGAAAACCTCACCTCCTCGATCGAAAGGTAGAGCCGCACATATTCCAATTCGCGATCGAGCGGTACCTCCTGGGCGTCGATATCGCTCAGCACCGCGCGCAATAGGTCGCTGAACCGGCCCAGCGTTTCCTCCGCTTTCTGCCCGCGTTGCTGCCTCACCAGCACCATGATCGCGTTCAGCGTGTTGAACAGGAAATGCGGCTGAAGCTGCGTCTTGAGCACGCTCAACTGCGCCCCGGCGATTTGCGCCCGCAGCTCAGCGGCATCCAGCTCCAGCCGCATCGCATCCTGCTCGCGCTCCCGGTACTTGCGGTAATAGCGAAACCCCGACTGGATTCCCAAAATCACGCCGTACGCAATCAGGTTGGCATGAAAGACGGCGATCAGAAGCGTCGCCACCGCACGGCCGTAGGACGCGTTCCGCGAGGTCAAGACGGGATCGCTCATCCAGAGCAGCATCGCGGCCTCGACAGCAACCTCGCCGACCGCGTACACTCCCGCCGCCAGCAGGTGCCCAGCCGACCGCGGCACCAGATGCGGCCGCTCGATCGGCCACCTGCGCCCCAGCCACAAAATCAGCGGCGTGAATACGGCCGAGACATACGCCCGCACCATCCAATACGTCGCTTCCTGCCACGGCCGCGGATCGCCTAAGAACGATCTCCTCCCCGCGTCCTGGCTCAGGAAGAACAACCCGGCTAGCGTCCAGCCGCCGAAGATGATCAGGAAGGCTCGCCTCCGGCGCCCCAACGCCGGAATTATTCGCTCCACAACCGCCCGCGCACCGAGCCCCCTCTATTTGCGAAACGTACTGAAAACGAAATCATGATCCTTCTGCTTGGAATGGCACCCATAGCACGCCGCGCGAAGATTGGTGGGACCCGAGAGCTCCTGGCTGTCGCCCAGCGTGCCATCGAATCCCCATCCTCCCGTGTCCGGATACGCGCGGCTGTCTTTCCTCATGACGGCGATGCTGATGCGCTTTCCTTCGAAGCTGCCACCTTCATGTTGATCCACTTCCACCCGCTCGTCCACAATCACGGCGCCATCGGAAAATTTGCCGCTCGTGAAGCCTTCGAGGCCCAGCGGATTGGCATAGTAATGATGGAAGCCAGCGTTGGGCCCTTCTTTAGTGATAAAGCTGCGCGTCACAGCCCAGGTCCGATACCCGGCCGGAAATAGAACGTGTTCGCCGGAGTCGGCCAACAAAGCGAACGCACACAAAAGCGCGGCAATTACGCTGCTGATTCTCATGATTCCTCCTGTCGCCCAATTCTGGCGCGCGCGCGGCGAGCCTCAGCTAGAGATTTGACCAACTGGATTAGCGGATGGATGAACAGGAGGCAGGCCTTGGCAGGCGGCAGCGCACCTCCGGCGCTGAGGTGCTCCGTCATCGAGAGAAGCACCGATGCCCGCCCTTCGGGGCGGGCTTTTTATTTGGCTATTGCAGCTCGGCGCACATGCCGGCAATGCTGCGGTCGAAGTTCGCGTTGGCGCCCATGCCGAGATCGTGGGCGTCGATTCGTTTGCCTGCGTCCGACGCTCCGGCTGCGCAGGCAGTTTTGGCGCGGGTGCGCAGCGTTGCGATGGTTGTGCGCCACTTCCTGAGATCGGCTTTCTTTGCGACAGGACCGTGGCCGGGGATCACGGTATCAAAGTCCAGTTGCAGGGCTTTGTCTATCGTCTGGTCCCATTCGACGATGCTGCCTT
>Ga0126373_10002335_pt1 | contig 13973 bp, 14 predicted proteins | sample PanSoiMetPlot_11_FD_92545 | JGI IMG/M metagenome (GOLD analysis project Ga0126373, IMG submission 92545) | Tropical forest soil microbial communities from Panama - MetaG Plot_11 | ecosystem: Environmental > Terrestrial > Soil > Tropical forest > Bulk soil | place: Panama | collected 2016-02-17 | reverse complement strand
TATGCGGCAGGTGCAACTCGGCCTGAAGTATTCGTTCTGATTTGAAAAAGGTGATTTCGGCCGTTACATCTTGTAGCGGCCGAGGTCCTCGTCCCCGAGATTCTCGAGGTACCGCTGTAGCTGGCTGTTATTGAGTTTGTCGGAAACACTCGCGCCGCTCTTCGCGGATTTCAGGACCGATTCATCCACATAGATGGGGCAGTCGAGCCGCAACGCTAAAGCGAGCGCGTCACTCGGCCGCGAATCCACGGAAATCAACTCGCCGTTCCGCTCGACCCAGATCAACGCGAAGAACGTGTCCTCGCGCAGCTCGTTCACCACGACTTTACGGATTCCGGCATCGAAACCGAGAAGAAGGGTCTTAATGAGATCGTGCGTCATGGGCCGCGGCGTGGAAACCTTTTCGATTTCAAGCGCGATCGCGTTGGCTTCGTAGATGCCGACCCAGATGGGCAGAACGTGGTTGCTGCCCACATCCTTGAGAATGACGATCGGCATGCTTGTGACAGGGTCCATCATCAAACCGCGGATCTTCATCTCGACTTCCATGCCTTCATTACAGCACAGAAGCGGAAGGGCTAATTTACGGATTCGCCGACGAGCGAATTGGGGCCTGCGCGTGTGACCTTCACCGGGACATACTTCCCGAGGAGCGCGTCTTCATCACGCCCCGTAAAGTTGAGCGTCCGGTTGTGCGATGTGCGGCCGATCCACTGCCCAAGCGTCGGATGCCGCCCTTCGACGTGCACCTCTTCCACCGCTCCGATCAGATCTGAATTGCGCCGGATCTGAATCGCGCGCTGACGCTCGTTCAGAATGACGATCCGCCGCGTCTTCTCTTCCTCGGTGATGTGATCGCCGAGCGCGAGCGCGCCCGTATTCGGCCGGGGAGAATACTTGAAGGCGAACAGCGAATCGTATTGAACCTCGTCGAGCAGTTGCAGTGTCGCTTCGAAGTCCTTCTCCGTTTCGCCGGGGAAACCCACGATGATGTCGGTCGTGATCGCGATTGGCCTGGATGACCGCTTCATCCAGGAGATACGCTCCATGTACTGCTCCCTGGTATAGAGGCGCTTCATTCCGTCGAGAACGCGATCCGACCCGGACTGCACGGGAAGGTGAACGTGATTGCAAAGGTTTGGATTCGATTCAATCGCATCGATGATCGGCTTCACGAAATCGCGCGGATGCGACGTCGTAAACCGCACCCGGCGAATGCCGGGAACCGAGCCGACGCGATCGAGCAGCGTCGCGAAATCCCATCCCACGGGCGAAGGATCGCGGTAGCTGTTCACGTTTTGTCCGAGCAGCTGAACTTCGGTGTAGCCGGAATCGGCGAGCCTCTTCGCTTCATCCATTACGCTCGCGCTCGTGCGGCTTCGCTCCGGGCCGCGCGTGAACGGCACTACGCAATAAGAACAGCTCTTATCGCAGCCTTCAATGATCGTGATGTAAGCGCGATGCGGATTATCGCGGCGCGTAAATGGCGTGTCGAACGCCTCAGTCGTATCCAGTGAAAGCCCTGTGACGCGCTTATTGCCGGCTTCGAGCTGCACCAGCATTTCGGGTAGTTTCGTGTAGCTCGCTGAACCCGCGACCAGACTCACATGCGGCGCACGCTCGAAAATCTTCTCGCCTTCCTGTTGCGCGACGCAGCCGATCACGGCGAAGACCTTGCCCTTGCCCGCTGCGCGCTTGAAATTCTGCAGGCGATTAAAAACCTTTTGTTCGGCTTTATCGCGAATGCTGCAGGTGTTGTAGAAGATGTAGCCCGCCTCTTCCGGCGTATCCACCTGCGTGTAGCCTTTGGCGATCAGCGTGCCGACAACCTTTTCCGAGTCGTGGGCGTTCATCTGACACCCGAACGTCTCGATATAAAACTTCTTTTCCACGGATATCTTCTATTGTAAAGGCGCGCGGCTTATGAACCAGGCGCGTCCGCCCGATTCTCCCGCTGCAAGTTCCCGCCAACGAGGAAACGCGGCGCGGTAATTTGCCAGCGACGTAGCGAACCGGCCGGAAGTCTTTCCCGCGAGCGCAACGATGCCTCCGAGGCGCACTCCCTTCGCAATCGTTTCAAGCAAATCCGGCTGCCAATAAAGCCAGCAGATGATCAGATCCCATTCTCCGCGCGCGATGCAGAACTCATGTTTTTCAATGTCCGCCTGGACAAACGTTACCTCCGGAATGTCAGCCGGAACCTGATCTACGGCGACGACGCTCCATCCGCGATGCGCCAGCCATAGCGCATGCCGTCCGTTGCCGCAGGCCAGGTCCAGAGCGCGTCCGGGGCGCTCGTCAGCCAGCGCACTGATCAGTTCCGGCGCTGCGTCCATCTCAAGAGCCATCTCAAGATGGTCCTATAGCGCACGCGGCGATTGGCGCATCGTGATGTTGCGGACTTACGATAGGGGCGAATGACCATCCCTAGGGACGTCAAAGAAGCCGATCTGGAGATCGACGGAAAGAAGGTCCGCCTCACCAATCTCAATAAACCGTTCTGGCCCGAACTCAAAATCCTGAAGCGTGATCTTCTGCAGTATTACGCGGATGTATCGAAAGTTCTCCTGCCCCATCTCGCGGATCGCGCAATGGTGATGAAGCGCTATCCCAACGGCGCGCATGGCGAATTTTTTTTCATGAAGCGCACGCCCGATCCGCATCCCGAGTGGCTCCAGACCTGCACGATTCGCCCCCCCTCCGGGAACGTGATCGCATTCCCGGTCATTGGAGATCTGGCCTCCCTTCTTTGGGCCGTCAATCTCGGGTGCATCGATCTCAACCAGTGGTACGCGAAGTGCGATGACGTGGCACGGCCCGACTATCTGCATTTCGACCTCGACCCCGTAGAATCGGAGTCGGGCAAACCCGTGCAGTGGCGCAAGGTGCTCGAGACTGCGTGCCATGTACACGAGGCGCTAAACGCGCTGGGATTGCCAAGTTATCCAAAAACCAGCGGTTCACGCGGATTGCACATCTACGTCCCGATCGTTCGTGGACCGGTTCAGAAACAGGTATGGACTTTTGCGAAAGCTTTCGCCAGGCAGATGGAAGCCGCGCACCCAACCCTGATCACCGCCGAATATCGCGTTGCGAAACGACCCGCTGGGCGAGTTCTCGTCGACTACAACCAGAACGCCTGGGGCCGTACGCTCGCATCGGTTTACTCCGTTCGGCCGAAACCGAATGCGACCGTCTCGACGCCGGTCACCTGGGACGAAGTCGTCGCCGGCTTCCGCGTCAAAAACTTTCATCTGCGAAACGTCCCGCAACGGATTCGCGAGAAGGGAGATCTCTATAAACCGCTACTCCAGAAAGGCGGCCGCGTGAAGCTCGAAAAGTTTTTGAAATGAGCCTGCCGATTCCATTCGACTTCCCTGTCATGGAAGCCGCCACCGCGTGCGAACTTCCGGAAGAGCGACGAGTGGCAGTATGAACCGAAACGGGATGGTTTCCGCTGCCTCGCATTTCGAGATGGTGACGTGGCTGAACTGCGGTCGAAATCGAATCAGCCGCCCGCGCGTTACTTCCCCGAGTTGTCGCCGCGCTCTCCGCTTTCAACGTCAAGCGCTTTGTTCTCGACGGCGAAATCGCGATTAAGATCGAAGGTTGCGTTCTCATTCGACGATCTGCCGATGCGCATCACCCCGCCGAATCGCGCATCCACAGGCTCTCCACCGAACCCCTGCAACCTATTACTGCTTCGATCTCCTGGTCGGCGGACATGCGCACTCGCTCGTCGACAAGCCGTTCAGCAAAAGGCGTCCCGTGTTGGAGCGCTTCGCCGAACAGTATTTCGGGCGCAACGTGGAACTCTCGCCCGTGACTGCGGATTTGGCGGCCGCGAAAAGCTGGCTGGCGGCAGCCCGCTTGATGGCGTCATCGCGAAGCGCGTCGATCTCCCGTATGAATCGGGCCAGTACCGACATGGTCAAGATTAAGAACCTGCGAACCGACGATTGCGTCGTCAGTGGCTTCTGTTACGCAGAGGAGCCGCGCCGCGCGCCCGGCGGACCGAGCCGTTGGTCCACCGAACGCTTAGCCCAATGGCAGCCGCCCAAGCCTGAGCTTGTGGTCGAGGTTCAGTACGATCACTTCACGGAGGGTCGGTTTCGACAAAAAGCCGAATCAATGCTTGATGAATCAGGTAGGTAGACCTAAGCGCAAACGTTCTCTGATTCCAGGATAACCGTCTTCATTCTTCTCGCAAAGCTATCATCGGATCGACTCGCGCTGCGCCGCGCGCAGGCAAATATGCGGCCGCCAAAGCGGCTATTACGAGTAACAGGGCAGCGCCCGCGATCGTCGCCGGATCCGTCGGCGCAAGTCCGAACAGCAGCGACTTAACCCAGCGCGACGCGATCCACACGCCGGGTAACCCCAGAGCGATTCCGGCGAGAACCAAACGAATCGCACGCCCCAGCTCCATCCCGATGACCCCGCCCTGTCGCGCGCCGAGCGCCATGCGGATGCCAATTTCCCGCGTCCGCTGCGCCACGCTGTAGTGCAACAGTCCGTACAACCCCACGCACGCCAGCAGCAGCGCGAGCGCGCTGAATCCGCTCGCAAGGGTCGCCAGCATACGCTCCTGCGTCATTGTGGCTTCGACCTGCTCCGAGAGCGCCCGGACTTCGACCGAACTTTCCGGCAGCTTCGCCTGCACTGCCTCCCGGATTGCATGCGCCGCCTGCCCCAACTGACCTCGCACACGCGCCTCCAGCGTGCTGGGTATGTCGTCCTGGAGTTGGAAATAAGAAACGTAAATCCCTGGGTACGGCGGCACTCGCAGTCCGCTGTGGACCGTGTTCCGCGTCACTCCAATGATCTCCAGATCGGCTGCTTTGCCTCGAACCATCGCGGAAAGATGCTGCCCTACAGGATCGCGATTGCCGAAATACCGCCGCGCATAGGCCTCATTCACGATCGCGACTTGGACGCTGCCCGGCCCATCATGCTCGGAGAAGTCCCGCCCGGCGAGCAGACGGATCTGCATCGTTTCAAGGAAACCCGGACCGGCGCCGTTGAAGACCGCGTTGTCGCGCTTCGGCAGAGGCTGTCCCGCCGGAACTGCGGGATCGCTCCATGTAGACCCGCTCAGCGGCGTGTGCGTCGAGATGCTCGCCGCGATAACGCCTGGCACGCGGAGCAGAGTCTCGACGAGATCGCGCGGGACGGTGTTCCGGCGCCCCTCCAGATCCACCAGCAGAACCGCTTCTCGCTGAAAACCGGGATCAACGTTCTCCAGATTCCGCAGCGTTCCCTCGAACAGGCCCGCCCCGATCAGCAGCAATAGTGACAGGCCTACCTGAACGCTGACCAGTGTCGGCAGGATTCGCGAACGCCGGCGGATAACCGCGGAGGCGCCATGCAACGCCGGCGCGAGTCCGAATAGCAGCGCAGTCGCCATCGCGGCCGTTGTCGTGAACGCGAGGACGCGCCCGTTGGGCGCGAGATCGAACATCACGGGGAGCCGCTCGCTCGAGACCAGATTCAGCAGAACGAGGCTCAATACCCACGCCAGGCCGATCCCGATGGTGCCGCCTGCGGCGGCGAGCAATGCGCTCTCAGTGAATAACTGCCGGACGATCCGAGCGCGCGCCGCGCCGATCGCCAGCCGGATCGCGATCTCCTTTTGCCGCGCCGCTGCGCGGGAAAGCAGCAGGGTCGCCACATTCGCGCAGGCGATCAGGAGCACTATCCCGGTGACGCCCAACAACACCAGCAGCGGCCGGCGGTAGATCTGACGAAGGTACGTCCACCCCGTGCCGCCGGGCTTCAAAACGAAACGCGCATCGATGATCTCTCTCTGCCTGTCGCGCGGCCAAGTGGGAGACACGACGCGCTCGGCCATTCCCGGCCACACGGTGGCCAGACGTGCGGTTGCTTGCGAGGCAGAGATGCCCCCACGGAGCCTCGCGAGCGCTCTCAGCCAGACATTGCCCGGCCCCAGCAGCGCAGCCGCCTCCGGTTTGATGAGCGGCAGCGTCGACGCCGCCATGCTGATGTCCGCAACAGCGCCAACGTTCGCGCCTGTGAAACCGCGCGGGGCGACACCCACGATGGTTACAGGAACGCCGCCGATCCGGATCGTTTTGCCGAGGGCGTCCGGGCTGCGGCTGAAGCTTCGTTCCCAATAGCCATCGCTGATCACTGCAACCGGCGCGGCGCCAGGTTCATCGTCCGCGGGCATCAGCAGTCTGCCGGCGGCTGGTTGCAACCCGAGAGTCTCATAAAACTCACCAGTCACTAAGGCGCCAGGGGTGTTCCGAATCGCGCCCGAAGGGCCTACCGGGAAAATCCACCTCGAAAAGCCCGCTACTCCGAAAAAAATCTCTTTCCGCTCGGCCAATGCGCGCACAATACGGTACGACAGGCTTTCCATCGGATTGTCGACGCCAAGGCCGACAAGGTACAGGCTCCCTGGATCGCGTACCGGCAGCGATTTCAACATGAGCGCATCGAACAGACTGAAAATCGCCGTATTCGCCCCGATCCCCAGCGCCACTGACGCAACTGCGACCGCCGTGAATCCCGGCGCGCGCCGCATGCCACGAAGACCGTAGCGGAGGTCCTGCCACAGCCGCTCGAGCCAGCGCCAGCCCCACATCTCGCGCGTGGTCTCCTGTACAAGCGCCACGTTGCCGAATTGGCGTTGCGCGCCTTGCTCCGCGCTTTCCGGAGTCTCGCCCCGCTCGATCCGATCGTGCGCGGCCATCGCGAGGTGGGCACGGATCTCCTCTTCCAGTTCCCGGTTGCGGCGTCCCCATAGCGGCCACTTCATAGCGCGCCTCCGCTCTCCCGTGGCTCCATGAGGCTGGCGATTGCCGCCGTAACCCTCCGCCAGCGCTCCCCTTCACTGGCGAGTTGCTTCTTGCCCGCCGCCGTAAGCTGGTAATACTTGGCGCGCTGCTTGTTCTCCGTAGTGCGCCATTCCGACTTGATCCATCCCTGCTTCTCGAGCCGGTGAAGCGCAGGGTACAAGGAGCCCGTCTCGACTTGAAGCACGTCCCCAGACCCGGAACGGATAGCCTGCGCAATGCCATAGCCGTGCTGCGCTCCCCATAAGAGCGTCTGGAGGACCAGCAGATCGAGCGTGCCCTGCACCAGTTCGATTCGGTTTTGATACGCTTCGCCCTTCGCCATGGCTGTAGATACTCTACATCCTATGGGAGTAGATTGTCTACTGGGTCAGGCGGAAGCGCTCTTCGATTCCACAACGACGGCCTTTGTAGGCAGTGGCATTCGGATGCTTTCCTTTAATAGCCGTTTGTAGATCCGCTTGCGCAGTTGGCTCTGAACGGGGAACTGATCGCCGAACTGACTAACGCTGAAATTCAACTGAAAGTTGAGAGACCACTCCCCCGGGGTGAAGAAAACCGAAGGCGGAGGGTCGACCATGAGCCCAGCAATGTCAGCAGCCGAAGCTTTCGCCTCATCCAGCAAAATTGCCTCCATCCGCTCGATATCCGTGTCGCTCGCCACGCCGAACGAAATCGAGAGCCCCATCCGCCCGTCCGGAAGATTGTAGTTCGTGTAAATCGTGGTTCCGAGCTTGTTGTTCGGAATTACCGTCATGTTGTTTGAGCCGGTGCGTATGGTTGTGCAGCGCCAGTTGATGTCGGTCACATAGCCCTCTTCCCCGGTAGAGAGCTTGATGTAGTCTCCCAGACGTACGAGGTGCGAAATCGAAACGTAAAACCCCGCGAAGAGATTCGACAACGTGTCCTGCAGCGCCAGCGCCACCGCGAGTCCGCCAACGCCGAAAGCGGTGATCACTGGCGTAAGACTCATGTCGAAAACAACCTTGAATAGCCAGATGATGCCCAGCGCCAGCACCACAAGCTGAGCGACCTTCTGGGTCAGGCTCGTTACGGATTGGGCGCCGGAGCGCGCGCCGTAATAGCGGACCGCATTTCCGGCGAAATGCGTCGCCGCAATCGTGAAAGAGAGAACCCAAAGAAACTGCAGCGCAGTGTGGATTTCTTTTTGATATTGCGTCGGCAGGCGCGTATTCCCAATGGCCACGTGCACGCCGAAGATCAGTGCCCAGATGATAATCGGCCCGCGCAGCGTGTCAATGATGAGGACATCCAGGTGGCTCTCCGAACGAGTCGCCCACTGGCGCACGATCCGGAAGAGAATACGCCGGACGATAAAGCCCCCGATGACGCTTACGATGAGCAACGCAGCTGGGAGGATGAACTCCACCGGGTTCTCAACCAGATGTTTTAAAAGGACTTGCACAATCCCGATGGTCCCACAAAGCCGATTTCCCTGAACGCCGCGGACCCATTCGGCGTCATTCGTTTTGATGCGCGCTTGTTTGACCGCCGCGATCCTCACGTCGTGTGCCCTCGGCATGCTGTCCGCCGGCGTGGACGATACCGCAGATTCGCCAAAAGAACTGGCGATGGCCATCGCGCGGAGGGCCAAAAAAGCCGAGAAGTCGGGCCATTACTCTCAAGCGTTCGTTTTGTACTCCGAAGCGACCGCAATGCGGCCCGAAGAACGAAAGTACCGAGCCGCCATGGAGCGGATGCGCCCGCGTGCGGCGGAAGAATCAAAATCAGCGCAGTCCGGGGAGAAAGCGCCGGCGCATCCTCCGAAAGACGTCCCGCCCGAAGACATGTTCGACAGTTTTACCGCGAAGGAAGTCGCGGAAGCGCGGCCGCTGGCTGACATCCCGCAACTCAGGGCGCGGCCGGGACTCCAGGATTTCGATCTGAGCGCCGATGCCCGCACCTTATTCAATCGCGTCGCCGTGGCGTTCGGGCTTGAGGTAGTTTTCGACGGCGATTATCCGAGCGGGGGGCAGACCATCCGCTTTCGTGTGAGCCGGGTGGACTACCGCGAGGCGCTTGATGATCTTGAAGCCGCGACCGGATCGTTTATCATCCCGATTTCTTCAAAGGTGTTCATGGCTGCGCAGGACAACGTCGCCAAACGGAACGATCTCGAGCGAACCATGGCGGTCACCATTCCGATACCCTCCGCCGTCACCACCCAGGAATTGACGGAGATAACGCAGGTGCTCCGGCAGACTCTGAATATCGAAAAGATCGGGTGGGACACGGCCGACGCCAGCATTATCATTCGCGACCGCGTTTCGCGTGTTCTGCCCGCCGCGGCCCTGCTTCGCCAACTGACTTCGTACCGGCCCGAAGTCATGGTCGAACTCGAGTTCCTGGAGGTCACGGAAAGCGATATGGCGACCTATGGGATCAACCTGACGAACACCTACACCGCGTACTATCTGGGCCACCTGCAGAACACAATGACCACGGTGCCATCTACGGTAATGAATCTGGTGACATTCGGTGGAGGCAGGACCCTTTTCGGACTCACCGTGGCGGAAGCTCAGGCCATGTTCAATGAGTCGGATAACAAATCGAACACTCTGTATCACGCGCAGATTAGAGGCGTCGCTGGTCAACCCGCGAGCCTGCACATCGGCGACAAATATCCCATCATCACCAGCGGGTACTACGGCGCCGTGACAACGCCGGGCACGGTTTTCGCGCCGCCACCTTCCATTACGTTCGAGGACTTGGGACTCGAAATTAAAGTGACGCCCTATATTCATGGCATGGATGCGACCAGCCTGAATCTGGAGGCCAGTTTCGAGGTGCTGACCGGCGCGGCCGTCAACGGTATTCCTGTCATTGGGCAGCGCAGCTTCAAATCCAACGCGGATGTCCGCAACGGTCAGTGGAACATCATCGGTTCGATGCTGTCGAAGACCCGCTCCCGCGCGATCACGGGATTCTGGGGATTGGCGCAGACGCCGCTGTTCGGCGAGTTGTTCAAGCAGACGACAAAGGACGACGAGGACGCCAACATTCTGATAGGCGTGCGTACGTCGCTCCTTTCGCTTCCGCCCGACCAGATCGTCACCGAAACGCTGCGGGTTGGCTCCGACCCGCGTCCGCATATCCCTCTGTAAACACAGCCGAAAGTGTCAATTGGCGCCAAACTTGCCATTTTCGGCGACGGAGGCCATTGTTTATGGAACGGCTGAAAAACCTGTTCGCTATCGGTTCACTCGTGCTGGCGGGCGCTTGCGGTCTCGCCGCACAGGGCATTGATGCCCGCGCCGCGGTCGATCGTACACAGAGCGACCTTCGCCGCGCCGAGGACTTCGAGCGCCAGAAGGGCAAAGAAGTGACGCGTTACGACAACGCACAGAAGCATTTGTCGGACTTCGACCGCGACTTCACGCGCGGGCACTTCGATAAAGACAAGCTCGACACGTCGATTGACGACCTGAAAAACGTGGTTGAGCACAACACTTTGAATCCCGCGGACCGCGATGCCCTTGCTGCCGATCTGCGCGATCTTCGCGTGATGCGCGCCGAACATGATCGTCATTAATGGCGCTATAATAAAGCTGACTCTGAAAGGGGGCGCACCGGATTCGACGGGATTGAATCGCGATGCGGAGGCGTGCCGGGTTCCGAGCTCCCGTAAAACGATCGGAAAAACAAAACTGCCAATAACAACATGCAGTTTGCTTACGCTGCTTAATTAAAACCTAAGTCAGCGCGCTTCGGCCAGTCAGCCCACGGGCTGGCTAGTAAGCGTCATTTAGTGGGATAGGGTGCAGGCTTCTGTTCGTAGCCGAGACCCGAGATCAACCGGACTGGTTCTCCCGCTGTCTTGCCGGTTCTCAGGCGGGGAACGAGACTTAGAATTGGCTACGCACGTAGGCTCTACATTTCGGGCTTTTCCGGACGGGGGTTCAATTCCCCCCGCCTCCACCATATTAGAATCAATAATTTAGGGCTAAGCATTCCTCCCGGACCGTGACAGATCGTGACAGCCCAGCTAGAATGGGTACAGAAAGCTGTACCCCGGATGCTCAAGGTCCAACGCCGCCACCAGGCACCGTGCACCCGCCCGGAATGGGACCCGCGCTCCTGCGCAGGCAAAGGTGCAAAGTGCCCCGTCCTCGTCATCGGTACCCTGAGCGGTTCACGCGTGCGCCTTTCCACGGCGAGGTTTCTGCCTCCGGAGAAAGCGCGCGACCTCGAAGAAGCCCGTGCGCTGGCGCTTGAATGGGAGCGGACCGGGATTATTGCTCGTCCTCTGGAGTACGCGCCCCTTCCCGCTGCCACACCGGAGCCACCGGTGGATTCGACCCGAGTCACCGTCGAAAGGGCAGTCGCGGCTTTTATGGCCGACTCGCGGGATCGGGGAAACTCGGACGCCACTGTCCAGAAAAAAGCCACAATCTTCGAGCGCCGGACGGCGCGTGACCCGAAAAACCGCGAGGGTTTGATTCCTTCTCAAGCGACGAGTTTGCTTCGCTTCTGCGATCAGAAGGGCGTCCGCTTCCTGGAAGAACTCGACTTAAACACCGTCCGCGACTGGCGGGCAACGTGGAAAGTGACTCCCTTGTTCGCCACAAGCGCCAAGGCCAGGTGATCGGATTCGTGTGGTTTTGCGAGCGCGCGGGTTGGCTGCCGCGGAATTACGCTTCTGACATCACCCGAGGGCTCGGACGCATCCAGGTGAAGGCTACACAGACCGGATACTTTGATCCTGACGAATATAGGGCCGTGATCGACGCCACATACCTGTACAGCGACCGGCCGAGCATCGATAAGCACAATTCGATCCTGACCGGTGGGGATCGCATCCGCGCACTTACGGAATTGATGCGCTGGACCGGCTTGCGCATCCGCGATGCAGTTACTCTGGAACGCAACCGTGTTTCGCACGATCCTGCGACCAACATCTGGTCGGTCATGGTCTATCAAAAGAAGACAGGCGACCCGGTTTATTGTCCAATCCCCCCGGATGTAGCCGAAGCACTGTCCACGATCCCGGCGAGCCAGAAAGGCAACACCAATGAAAAGTATTTCTTCTGGACTGGCGCCGGGCTTCCCAAGACAGTCGTATCCAACTGGCAACGGAGTTACGGGAAACTATTCAGTCTTGCCGCGCTAAAGGAACCGGGTGGGCAACCCAAGCGATGCCACCCGCACATGTTCCGCGATACTTTCGCCGTCGAGTCTCTTCTGGCTGGTATGCGCCTCGAGGAAGTATCCATAATTTTGGGCCATTCGTCTGTCCGCATCACGGAGAAACATTACATGCCTTGGGTTCGTGCTCGCCAAGCGAGCCTGAATCAGTCGGTCATGGAATCGTGGGCCAAACAGGGGAAAGTTCCTCTCTGTAAATCAAGGGTTGTTCGGATGCGGCGACCAGGGGCCGCGTAGTCTGCGACAACACCGTTTTCGACCAGACACGTTCAATCTTTTCGGTCGGGGCCGACCTGCGTTGTTGACGAGTGCAAGGGCAGTTGTGTTCACCCTGCATCATACGATCTGAGTTTTGAATGAGGCGATAAAAAGACGAATTCAGCGGAGCGTCGCAGACGACTTTCTGGATGCCTTGCGTCTTAATGAAAATCGACTGCTTGTCCAGGCCGGAACTCTGGTGAGGACGTACCGAACTTCCGAAGATCGGGCACATCGAACTTGACAGTCTCCTCCCTCTTATCGTGAAGCCGGCTTTGCCCTCGGTTTCGATTCTGAATCGGACGAAGTGGGTTTGGGGCATCATCAAACGCCGGCTATCCGCGTACCACTTCCGGCAGAACTTGAAGGCGCGCCATCTGGGATTCCGGGATTCCGGGGAAGGTGAACGCAGATTCAACGCTCATTTAATGCGGCGACTGGCAGGGACTTGATACTCTTCCGGGTTTGTATTGCGGCGGATGATTCTCTGAAGTACGCTCTCCGGTATCCGATACATCGTACGGGCGCGCTTTGCCCCACACCGCTTGCTCGTCTGAAACTTCAAAACGCCCGGCTCGTCTTTCACCAGGAGCCGCACCGTACTGAAGCTCATTTTCAGTAAGTCGCAAAGCTCGTTGATCGTATAGTGCTTTTCGACCGATATTACAATCTCAGCCATTACGTATACCCAGACCCCCAACGTTTATTCACGGTAAGCATGTCGAATCACCAAAAACTATTGAGTGACTTCATCTCAGCCGTCTCGTGAAAACTTCGATCGATCGAAGCCTCTGTCACCGCCCGGTACGCGCTGGCCGACCGTTCATCGCGGGGCGAGCTTCAGACGTCACAACACTCAACTCCCTGCCAGCCCGCGAGCGTGACTGAAAATGCCGTTCCACCCTTTCGAGTCTTTGAAGGGCATCGAGCAACTGCATACTCACTTCCCGCGTTTAGTGAGAATGCGGGCCGAATTGCCCTGCGTACTTAATTGCGAATCGGATCCTGTCGATCGCGACGCGCGCCTGATAGGCCATTTCGAACTCGATCGCCGAGGGCCGCGAATTGGCCGCATCCTCGATAGTTTGAAGAATTTGATGCATGACATCTGAAATCATGAACTGCTCCCCTAAACGTCGTTCACTTTCCTTCCGCGCCCGGTTCTCGGCCTGATTTGGTTCTTTGGTGCACGGCGGCTTTCACAAACAAGGGGGTGGGAGAGAGATTTCCGAACAGCGAGAAACGGAAAAAGACAATAAATAACAAAGAACGACAGCTCCCAACAAGTCCGGTACATACTGCGACAGCTCATAACGGTCTCGGTACAAACACCGCTTAGAGAGAACCCGTTTCGGTGGAGGAAAGCAGCCCAAAGCCCGGTAGTGGAACATAAGGGCCGCCGGGCGTAGTCGAGGTTTTTTGGTTTTCAGGTCACGTAGTATCAGGGGCTTAGCGCGCCGGACAGCAAGGTCGCCTCGCCCGGCGTTTGCCCGGCAGTCATTTTCCATGCCTTGACTGTTCGGAATTTCTCCTCCGGCCCCTTCTCAGTGGAGGTCCCGCGATGGCAAGGCGATTCAAGCATACTGTTCAGGTGACCGAGGAGGAGCAGGTACAGCTACGAAGCGCAGCGAAGGAGCGCGGCTATTTGAACCCAATGACGTTCATCCGCGCCGCTATTCGTAAGAGGTCACCGTTCGGGAGATCGGCCGGCATTTCGCCCGTCGGCCGGTA
>Ga0126373_10002334_pt1 | contig 13974 bp, 16 predicted proteins | sample PanSoiMetPlot_11_FD_92545 | JGI IMG/M metagenome (GOLD analysis project Ga0126373, IMG submission 92545) | Tropical forest soil microbial communities from Panama - MetaG Plot_11 | ecosystem: Environmental > Terrestrial > Soil > Tropical forest > Bulk soil | place: Panama | collected 2016-02-17 | reverse complement strand
GACGCCAAAGCTGCGACCGAGGAAACGCCCGCTGAGGTAGCCGCCGAGGCTGAGACGGGCGCCAAGCCGGAAGGCGATGGAGCCTAAGATGCTCGAGGAAGCCCTCGAACACCTGGTCAAGGGCATAGTCGAGCACCCGGATGAGGTCCAAGTCGGCAGCCGCGGCTTGCGCCGGGGCCGGGTTCTAGAGGTGCGCGTGCACCCGGACGACCTCGGCAAGGTCATTGGCCGCGGCGGTCGGACCGCTAGGGCGCTTCGTACCGTCATCGGCTCGCTGGCGGGCAACAGCTACGTCCGCGTCGACTTGCTGGATGCCGACGAGGTCCGTTAGCCGTCATGCAGCTAGTGGTCGGCCGGATAGGGCGGCCGCACGGGGTTCGCGGCGAGCTAGCTGTCGAAGTGCGGACCGACGATCCTGAGCTGAGGCTGACCGCGGGCGCCGTTCTTAGAACGGAACCCGCGGCGGCCGGGCCGCTCACCGTGACGCGGACGCGGTGGCACTCCGGTCGCCTGCTTGTTTCCTTCGCCGGCGTCAATGACAGGGACGGAGCCGACGAGCTTCGCGGTACGTTCCTGGTAGTCGACTCGGCTGAGCTCGAGGAAATCGCCGATCCGGATGAGTTCCGCGACTATCAGCTCATCGGCCTGACCGTGATCGGGCCGGACGACGAAATCATCGGCGAAGTCAGGGATGTGCTGCACTATGGCCAGGACCTGCTGCTGGTTGACGGCCAGGGCGACCGAGCGGGAGCGGAAATCATGATTCCGTTCGTGGCGGCCATAGTGCCCGACGTGGATATAGCAAAAGGCCAGCTCCGCGTTGATCCGCCGACTGGTCTCCTCGACCCCGATGAGGCCAGCTGAGGGCCGGAGGTAATTCGGTGCGGATCGACATCATCACGATTTTTCCCGAGTACTTCGGGCCGCTGAGCGTGTCTTTGATCGGCAAAGCAGCCGAGCGCGGCGACATCACCTTTGGCGTACACGACCTGCGCCGGTGGACCCGCGACGTGCATCACACTGTCGACGACACGCCATTCGGTGGCGGGCCGGGAATGGTCATGAAACCCGAGCCGTGGGGCGAGGCGATCGATGAGATCGCAGGCGCCGCGAGCCCTGCGGTACTCGTGATTCCGACGCCTGGCGGCGTTCCCTTCACACAGGAGCACGCAGCAAGGTACGCCGATGAACAATGGATCATCTTCGCTTGCGGACGCTACGAGGGAATCGACGCACGAGTCGCAGAAGAGGCGCGGTCACGCATGCGAACCGAGGAGGTCAGCATCGGTGACTACGTGCTTGCGGGCGGCGAGCCGGCCGTCCTGGTGATGACCGAGGCGATTTGCAGGCTGCTGCCTGGGGTGCTGGGCAACGCCGAGTCAGCTGCTGATGACTCATTTGGCTTCGGCGGCACCGATATTGGCGATCATATGGCCGGCTTGGTTGAAGGACCCGTCTACACCAGGCCGCGGGTCTGGCGAGACCACGAAGTGCCACCAGTGCTCTTGTCTGGTGATCATGGCGCGATCGCCCGATGGCGCCGGGACAGTGCCCTGCGCAGAACCGCCCAAAACCGCCCTGACCTGGTACAACGGCTACTCGGCTCGGAGGAAAGCCAGGATGAACCGACCGTTGCCGCCAGCCAGCCGAAACTCGATGCCCGTGACCGCGAAGTGCTGACGGAGGCTGGCTTTCCGGTTAGTGGCAAACGTATGGCACACTAAATGGACTGCCCCTGCCGCTGGCTTTGCTGCCGGGGGCCGCTGGGTGCTTGCCCGGCCCGCACAGACCGATACAGCGCGTTCGCAGGCGTGCGCTGATAACTACTGAGGAAACCGCAGCGATGCACACCGCGATTGCCGAGCTTGAGCAGGCGCAGATCAGATCCGATGTCCCGAATTTCCGGCCCGGCGACACCCTGAAGGTGCACGTCAAGGTCAAGGAAGGTAACCGGTCCCGGATCCAGGTTTTCCAGGGCGTCGTGATCCGCCGACAAGGTGGCAGCGCCCGTGAGACGTTCACCGTCCGCAAGATCAGTTATGGCGTGGGTGTTGAGCGCACGTTCCCGGTGCACACACCTGCGATCGACAAGATCGAGGTCGTGACCCGCGGTCGCGTCCGCCGCGCCAAGCTCTACTACCTGCGGTCGCTGCGCGGCAAGGCAGCTCGTATCCGCGAGCGCCGTGAAGCCTCACCTGCGAAGTAGCCTGAGCGCGCCCAGACCGTCGCTGCGCGCCAGCGAGCACACCGTGATGCCACCCAACTGGGCTGCGACAGCGCCAGGCGAGCGCCCACCACTGTGTGGTACAACGGCAAGCTCATGCCGGTCTGCCGCTAACGGTGTTGGCGCCGTCGCCGGGATAGGCTCGAGGCGATGACGAGCGACGACCATGGCAGCAATGACTGGCTCTCGGGCGTGCCGGCAAGGCCAGGTCGTCACCGGGCCCCAGAACCGGACGACCACATCAAGCACTGGGGTTCAGCTCGCGATGAGGCGGACGATCAGAGCAGTGCTGATGGGACTGCCGAAACAGCGTTTGGCACGCCCTCAGGCGCCACTGCAATAGGCGCACACGCTCGCAGGCTAGGCGAGGATACGAGCGTTCCGAATGGTGAAGCCAGCACGAGCCGCTTCGAGGCGCCCCCCGGCGGCTTCGACAGCACCAGTAGCTCTGATGGCTTGAGTGGGATGGACGGTTCGAGCGGCTTGGATGGCTCGAGCGGCTTGGATGGCCCAACACGCAACGCAGTCGGTCCAGGTGCCCCTTTTGGCGCCGCTAGCGCTATGGATGACACCGGAAGCAACGCCGACGGCAGCGGAGCGCCGCCTGGTCAAGATCGCACAACAGATGAAGACCAGGAAGAAGCCGATGACGAGCCCCAGCCGGAGGCGAAAAACCGGATCAGGTCGACATGGCGCGAGCTGCCCATCTTGGTAGTTGTTGCGCTCGCCATAGCTCTGGTGATCAAAAGCTTCGTTGTCCAGCCGTTCTACATCCCGTCGTCCTCTATGGAGGACACGCTGATGATCGGCGACAAGGTGCTGGTCAACAAGCTCGTCTATCACTTCCGCAGCATCGACCGCGGCGACATCATCGTGTTCAATGGCGTCGGCTCGTGGAACGCTGCACCACCGCCATCGCCTCCGGCCTCAAACCCACTCGTGCGCGCCTACGATGTCACGCTCCAGCCGTTGTTCCGCTCGATCGCCGGGCTGTTTGGTACGCCCCTCGGACAGACTGACTACATCAAGCGTGTGATCGGAGTACCCGGCGACCACGTGCGCTGTTGCAATAAACAGGGCCAAGTAACCGTGAACGGCGTCCCCTTGCAGGAGTCGTCGTACCTGGTCCCAGGCGCCCAGCCGTCGGTGACTCCGTTCCACGTTGTGGTGCCGGCCGGCCGGCTGTGGGTCATGGGGGATAACCGGCCGGTGTCGGATGACTCGCGGATGCGAATGAAGGATCCGGGTTTCGGAACGATTCCGGAAAGTGCGGTCATCGGCCGGGCGTTCGTCATCGTCTGGCCGCCCAGTCACTGGCGGATCCTTCCGATCCCTTCGACGTTTGGGCAACCGGCCCTGAACAAACCCGCATCTAGCGCACAGGCCGCATCGCAGGCGCAAGCTTTTGCCGCAGCTGCGTTGCGAGGAACGCGGGTGGAGCAGTCCCAGCCGTATCTGCCGCTCGCGGCAGGTTTCATCGGCGCGGTGCCTTTGACATGGCTACAGCGGCGCGCCAGGCGGCGGTTTAGGCAACGGCGGGCTAACCGGAGTTCGGGGACGGGGGATTCCGGGTCTGACACCTGGCGGGGTTGACCATGCCTAGGGCAGACCTGGTCAGACCACTCGGCTACACGCCGCGAAGAAACGGCGGGCTGAATGGCTATGAGCGCGTCCTGACCAGAGCTGGGTTGACTCCCATTGCTGGTGTCGACGAAGCAGGCCGCGGCGCCTGCGCGGGTCCGCTGGTGGTGGCGGCGGTGATCTTGAAGCAGTCGCGAGTCAGCAAGCTCACTGAACTCGCGGATTCCAAGGCGCTCACAGTCAAGGCGCGGAACGCGGCATACAAGCAGGTCCTGGATGCGGCCCTGGCCTGGCACGCTGTCACTATCCCAGCCAGCGAGATTGACCATCGTGGCCTGCATGTCTGCAACGTCGCCGGGATGCGGCGCGCGCTAGCCGGGCTCAGCTGCCGGCCCGGCTACGTCCTGACCGATGGTTTCCCGGTCCGTGGCTTGGCCACACCGGCCCTGGCGATGTGGAAGGGGGACCAGGTAGCAGCCTGCGTTGCGGCCGCCTCAGTGATCGCCAAGGTCACGAGGGATGCGCTCATGAGCGAGCTTGAAGGCGAGTTCCCTGGCTATGGCTTTTCCCGGCATAAGGGATATTCCACGCGCAGCCACATGCGAGCGCTTGCCGATCATGGTCCGTGCCCGGAGCATCGAAGATCATTCGTGAATGTTCGTAACCTCAAACTGGCTGGTGAAGCGGCATTTGTAGATAACTCGGAGGCTGGAGACTCGTGCTACGAGCCTGGCAGTGGGCAGAATGGCCCTATCGTTGACGCCATCGAGGAGTACGGCTGGCCGACGGCAGGCCTCGCGGCCACGGCTCGCGGAGCCTGATCGGAGGGGAGAACATGAGCGCGGAGGATCTCGAAAAGTACGAGACCGAGATGGAGCTCCAGCTCTACCGCGAGTATCGCGACGTCGTGGGGCTATTTAGTCACGTAGTCGAGACCGAGCGGCGGTTTTACCTCACGAACTCCGTTGATCTGAATGTGCGCACCGCGGACAACGGCGAGGTGTTCTTCGAGGTCACCATGCAAGATGCCTGGGTCTGGGACATGTATCGTCCGGCGCGTTTTGTCAAGAATGTCCGGGTAGTCACTTTCAAGGATGTCAACGTCGAGGAACTCGCCAAGAGTGACCTGGAGATCCCAGATCCCAAGTAGACACTCCGGACCCTCGCGTACCACGTCGTACTGACATATCGCCCTCAGTCGTCCACAGCGGCCGGATTCCGCCCGCCCTCGTCCACAGGCGCGGACCTGGCTGATGCACCCGCTCATCGGCCTCCGGCACTCTCAGGGCGGAGGTGGTGCGCGATGCGGGCAAAAGACTTGCTCGGTCAGCAGGGTGAGGATCTAGCGGCGAGCTTCCTGACCCAGGCTGGGCTGGTGGTTATCCAGCGCAACTGGCGCTGCAAAGAGGGCGAGATCGACATTGTCGCAGCAGATGGCAAGGCATTAGTGATCTGCGAGGTTAAGACCAGGTCTGGTGTCGGCTTCGGCGCACCCATCGAAGCGATCAGCCGCCAGAAGCTGCACCGACTACGACGGCTGGCCGTCCTGTGGATCAAGCAAACTGGGCTGATTTACGAGAATGTCCGAATCGACGTCGTGGGCGTGCTGCGGACTGGGCAAGGCGAGTTCAGCATCGAACACCTGCGCGGCGTCGGCTAGCCGTCCGAAATTTCCTCAAGGCCTGGACCGTCACGAGGTACAAACGCCTCCATGCCTCCCGGGCGCCGCCGCGCGTGCGGGCCAGGGGATCGGACTAGCTGGCCGGCTATCACCAATACCGAGGCTGGCCGGGAATGGTCTCCAGGTCTGCCAGCACTAGGTCACGGTCCTCTTCGTCGGTGACCTCCTCGGCGGCAGCCAAGGCGCGATCGGTGTACTCCCGGGCGGCATCTGCGTCGCCCGCCACCGCGTGCGCTCGGGCTAGCGCCTCGTAGGCGAAGGCGAGATCCCAGTCGGCGATGCCGTTCTCCTGGCAGATGTCCAGGACCCTGCGAGCGTGGTGGAGCGCGGGCTCGGCACGCTCGAGCACACAGTAAACGCGCGAGATCTGCCACTCCCCGCGCGCTAGATGAGCCGGCGTAGCTGTCGGTACCTGACCCCAGTGGTATCGAGACGCGTGCGCCGAATGCATCATGCGGTCGTCGTCCTGCCTGGTCCGGCCTTCTTGCTCCATGAGCCGCCACGTGTCGTTGAACAGCTGCGCGGCCAGCAGCTTGGAGTCGGTCACGCTGCCAGTGCCAGGTGAACTCTTGGTGGTGGCGGTCTCGACGGTGGTGCTGGCTTCGGACATGACGGCCTCAATTCCTTCGTTTAGTAGATGGTCGATCCGATGCAGCGCGCCGCGAAGGCGGATGACCCGGGCATCCAAGTGACGCCGATGCCGCCGGATCACTTCGTCGACAGCTGCGGTGTCGTGCGCTTTCCAGGCCGCTATGGCTATGCGCACCTGGTCAAGCGGGAGGTCGAGCGAGCGCAGCAGGTGGACCAGCCTGGCCTCGGCCACCTGATCGCGGTGATAGAGCCGGTATCCGGTCGCTGCATCGATAGCCGCCGGCCGAAGGAGCTTGACGCGGTCGTAGTGCCGCAATGCCTTGGTGGTCAGGCCACTGCGACGGGCAACAAGTCCGACTGTCAGCAACCCGTCGGGCGATTCCTGCTCCATGGCCAAGACGGTAGAACGTTCCCCCGGGGGAGGCTCAACTGGCTTTGGTCAAATTTCAAAACTCATGCGCCAACCTGACCTCCCGGTCGGCTTGGACCGATATTTTCCCGCGGCCCGCTTAGCGGAGCCCGTACCATTTTGAGTGGAGTTATGTCGGCCACGGGGACGCGCACTTTGGTTTGGGATCGCAGCGCTGAAGTGCCGGGGACACATTCTGAGATGAGGTGCGGGCATGAATCAGCCAGCCATCGCCGTGCGGGGGTTGCGCAAGGCTTTTGGCGCTAAGGAGGCAGTGGCAGGCATCGACCTGGAGATCGCTGCAGGATCGCTTGCAGGCCTCGTTGGCCCAAACGGGGCGGGCAAGACCACTTCCCTTTCGATGATGACGGGGCTGCTGCGGCCAGATAGCGGCCAGATCCTGATCAACGGCGCCGATGTGTGGGCTGATCCGCCGGCTGCCAAAGCGATTATCGGCGTCGTGACTGCCGAGGCAAAGCTGTTTGAGCGGCTCAGCGGCGAAGAGTTGCTGGAATACGCCGGGCGGCTGCGTGGGATGCCGACTACTGACGCACGGAGCCGGACCGGCCAACTGCTAGATGTGCTCGACCTAACCGAAGACGCCAAGCGTCTGGTGGCTGACTACTCGACCGGCATGCGCAAGAAGGTCGCGCTCGGATGCGCGCTGATTCACAACCCGTCCGTGCTGTTCTTGGACGAGCCTCTCGAGGGTGTCGACCCGGTATCGGCCGACGTGATACGCCGGCTGCTGACCCGGTTCGCAGCTTCCGGTTCGACCGTGCTGTTTTCGAGCCACGTGATGGAGCTAGTCGAGCAGGTGTGCGATCACGTCTCCATCATCGACAAGGGCCGGATCGTGGTCAGCGGCACTACTGCCGAGGTCCGCGGCGGCAAGACACTGCAGCAGGCGTTCATAGACCTCGTCGGCACTCGAGCCACTGACGAGGAGGTGCTGTCATGGTTGGGCTCCTCGTCCAGCTAAAGCTGCGGCTGCTGCGTAACGCGCTGCGCTCGTCCACGGCAGCGAAGGCCTCATTCATCATCAGCACGATTCTCGCCTGCGTGCTCGCGATCCTGGTGTTCGCAGGGTTGGCACTGCTGCGTGGCCACAGCACTGCAGTCGCTCTGACCTCGATCACGTTCACGGTGTTCGCCTTCGGCTGGCTGATCCTGCCCATCTTTGCGTTTGGCCTGGACAGCACGCTGGATCCAGCGAACCTGGCGCTTTACCCGTTGCGTACCCGACCACTTGTCGCCGGGTTGCTCGCGGCTTCGGCCGCTGGAGCATGGCCAGTGGCCAACGTGATCGGTTTGCTTGGAGCCACTGTCGGCCTGGCGCACGGTGCGGCGGGAGTACTCACCGCGGTTGTTGCGGTCGTTCTGGAAGTGCTCTTTTGCATCACTCTGGCGAGGTTTGTGACTACCAGCATGGCCGGCTTGCTTCGATCCCGCCGGGGGAAGGATTTCGCCGCGTTCCTAATCGTTCCGATCTTTGCCCTTTATGAGTTCTTTATCCAAGTCGTACCTAAAGTGGCCAGCGAAGGAAAGATCACCGCCGCCACCTTCAGCGGTATCGACTCGTGGATGCGCTGGCTCCCGCCTGGTATGGCGGCTCATGCGATCAAGGACGCCTCAGACGGCGATCCATCTGCGGCATTGCTGCGGCTGGCGCTTCTGGCGCTCGTCATTGTCGTGCTCGGGGTTCTATGGATACGTGCGCTGCGGCGCGCCCTTGTCACCGCAGACACCTCCACCCAGCGATCGCGAGTGCGGGCATCGGCCCTGCCATTCGCCCGTTACGGCTTGCGTGGCACGTTGGCGGCTAGGTTCTGGATCTACCAGCGCCGCGAACCGACGTCGCTCATCTACTGGCTGCTGACCGCAGTGATCATGGTCGCTGTTTCCGCCAGCTCCATCGTTGGACAAAACAAACACCCAGGTGTGCTGCTCGCAAGCGCTGTCTTCGGCGCCGCCTTCGTCGGCTTCTTCCATGCGAATACGGTGGGCCTGACCGGGCCGCCGTTCCTGCAGGAAGCTTTCGCCCTGTCCAGTCGCCGCGAACTGCGCGCCTACTTCTCGGGCCAGAACCTCGCCCTCGCTGTGATCGCTGTACCGCTGTTGGCAGCCATTTCATTGGGCCTTGCGGCGGCTGCGGGGCACCCAGCCTCCGCACCAAACGGCATCGCCGTGGACCTCGCCGGGCTCGGCGCGGCCCTGGCATTCAGCGACATCTTCACCGTCGTCCTCGCGTACCCGATGGTTAAACGGGCCGGAAGCCCAATGCGCCAGGCCGCGCAGGGGTACACCTCGCTCGGGCTCCTTGGGGTGCTTGGAACTTTGGGCGGTGTCGCGGTAGCAGCCGCCCCAGTGATTGTCGTTGCGGTGCTCGTAAGCGGTCACGCAGCTGTCCGGGTGCCGGCGCTGCTGGTGTCCGCCGCGGGGTACGGCATCGCGCTCGCTTGGGCCGGAGTGCGCATTGCCGCCCGCGCGGCTGAGCAGCGCTTGCCGGAGCTATGCCAAGTGGCTATTCGCAGCACGCTGTAGGCGACGAGGCCGCCAGCGAGCTCACTGGCGAGGAGGCTCAGAAGGCCGGCCAAAGCCAGCACGATCGCCAGGATCGTACTGCGGCTCTCCCGCGCTGGCTGCAGCTCGGTCGATTGCCTCCAGGAGCATGCGCACCGCACCTGGCATGTCAGCCAGCGCAGCACGAAGATCTGTGAGCTCCTGCTCGCCGCGTGGGTTCGCCGTTGCTGCATCCTCGGCCGCGTCGTAGTCCTCCATGCGATCGCGTGCCGTCTGCACTTCGGAGGACACCAGGAGCTCTTCCAGCGCAATGTCAGCCATATGCCCTCCAATGCGACTGCTTCTGCCGATTTTTCATGATCCAGATGTCGCAGGACCGGACCGTTTCGGTTCGCGATACCCGCAACCGGGCTGTGCTATTCGACACCAGAGCAAAGGCCCAGTGATCACCTTCGACCTTGTCGCGGCAACGGCGCACCTTGCACGGCGGTGAAGAAGTGTCACCCGGCGCGGGTGAGCATGCCTCATGCGATAAACTGTGAGGATGAGTTGCGGAAGGAGGTGCGCCGTCATGAACACACCGCGAGCTGAGATCTGGCGAAGTCGTGGTGGCTTTTTCTCCTGGCGGCCGAGTGATGCTGGGGCTGCCGAGGTTGAGATCTTCCACATCGAGCTCGGCGACCCCGACGCGCCGCTTCTAGCGCTGATCCATGGCTGGCCAACCAGCAGCATTGACTGGTTCGCCGTCGCGGACCAGCTGAGTGACACATTTCGCGTCTGCGCTCTCGACTTTCCCGGCTACGGGTTCTCCGACAAACCACAAGGCTGGGGCTACAGCCTCAGCCGCGACGAAGAGCTCCTCGAGTTTTACCTCTCACAGGTGGTCGGCGCCGCCGCTGGTGTGGTTGTCGGACACGATCGCGGCGACAGCGTTGCACTGCTCTATGCGGCGCGGTGCGCCCAAGCCCAGTCGGCGATGCGCCTTGAGCACTTGGTCTTGTCGAACGGCAACATGTTCCTGCCGATGTCGAACCTGACCGGGGCGCAGCGGCAGATACTCGACGCACAGTCATGGTCCCAGATCGCGACTGCCCTAACTCCAGCTCGCCTGGCCGAAGGAATGGGAGCCAGTACCTTCACCCCGGCGCGCAAAGCTGGGGACCCAGATGTCGAGGCGCTCACGGCTATTTTCGGCGATAACAACGGCACGGCGGTGCTGCACGAGACAATTCAGTACTTGATCGAGCGGTCGAAAGATGAGCAATCGTGGCTGGCCGCACTTGGTAATGCCGCGTTCCCTGTGACCTTGATCTGGGGCCTGTATGACACAGTCTCCCCGCCACGAGTAGCCAGCTACGTGTGGAACGAATACCTGATGCTCAGGCCCGCCGGCAATCGGTTGTACTTCGTTCCGGATGCCAACCACTATTTGCAGGTCGACCGCCCAGACGCATTCGTGAAAGTCCTGCTGCACGCACTCGAGCCAGGTGACAACCAGGCACCTGGTGCACTTGAGGACGAGCTCGGTTCTCCGCTTCTGGTCGACCTATCTCGTCCGCGGTTGCCGACCGCAGCCGACCTGCTCAAGTAGGTGGCTGCAGCGAGAGCGAATTCAGGACGCAGCCGGGCGTCGACGCTGAGCCATTAGCCAAGCGAAGCTGGGATGCTTAAGGGATGACCGTTGCTGCACGTGTGGAGCACGTTGGGAGCTTGCTGCGCCCCTCGTACTTGCGCGAAGCGCGGGCAGCCTTCGCGCGTGCGGAGACTTCCCCGGCCGAGTTCAAAGCGGTGGAGGACCGTGCGGTCCGGGAAGTCATTGCGCTGCAAGAGGAGCTGAACCTGTCCGTCGTGAACGACGGGGAGATGCGGCGCGAGTCATTCCAGGCCGAGCTAACGGCAGCTTGCGACGGCTTTAGCGGGGTCAGCCTCGACGCTTGGTTGTGGGGGTCATGGCATTCGGACGTCGTCGGCGACACGACAATCGATCGGCCATCCGACCTGGCAGTGACAGCTCCGCTGCACAAGCGCCGCAACCTTGCTGCCGAGGAATTCACCTTCGTCCGTGGCTGCACGAACCGGCAGGCCAAAGTTACGCTGCCCAGCCCGACGCTATTCGCCAACCTATGGTCGCCGGAGAAATCCTCGGACGCCTACCAGAGCCTGGACGCGTTCATGGCCGACGTGGTCACGGTCCTGTGCGAGGAGGTTCAGGAGCTTGTGCGGCTGGGATGCACATACATCCAGTTGGATGCACCGCACTACCCGCTCCTCATTGACCCGGCCTGGCGCGCGTTCTACGAGTCGCGTGGGTGGCCGGTACAGCGATGGCTTTCCTACGGGATCGAGCTGGACAATGCGGTGATAGATGCTGGACGTCCGGCCACGTTCGGGTTTCACCTGTGCCGTGGAAATCAGCTCAGTCGCTGGCTAGTGAGCGGAAGTTATGAACCGATTGCAGGCCCGGTTTTTGGTGGCGTGCACGCTGACCGGCTGCTGCTGGAATACGACGATGAGCGGTCGGGCACCTTTGACCCGCTGCGGCTGGTGCCCGATGACAGGGTAGTCGTCCTTGGTTTGGTGACGACAAAGACTTCGCGCATCGAATCGGTGCAGGAGATCACAGCACGGCTAGAGCAAGCAAGCACTCGTCTCGGTGCCGATCGGCTGGCGCTCAGTCCGCAGTGCGGCTTCGCCACATCGGCGGCGGGTAACGCGATAACGCCGGAGTCGCAACGCGCCAAACTCGCTGCGCTGGTCCAAGTTGCAGCAGAGGTACTAGGTTCGTGATCCCGAGCTAGGATCCACCCGCCGGCCTGAGGCCGTCGGTGCTCGTGCCGCGGCTGCTGTAGTGAGTTGTGCCTTGAGCCCATGGCGGATAGTGGCCGTGAGCCGACGCCGTCGTTGGCAGTAAACCGAACGCGTTGGCGACGGCGACAGCTCCCGCCCTGTTGCGCACGCCGAGTTTGCGGAACAGGCGCGTCTGGATGTTCTCGACCGTCTTCGGAGCGATCCCGAGTAGGCGGGCGGTCTGACGGATCGAGTGCCCCTGAGCGCCGAACCGGAGAATGTCGCTCTCACGGGCAGTGAGCTCAGGCGGGTCTCCTGCGCCAGGTGCTCGCTGATCCCAGCGCGCACGTACCGCCCCGATCAGCGGCCGCATCGGCAGCGAGTCGACCACCAGATAGCCCTGACCTGCCATGTTGAGAAGTGACAGGAAGCGATCACCGATCAGTTCAGCGAGCACCAGCGATGTTGCGCCGTTTGCGAGGGCATCAGCCAGCTCAGAAGAGTCGAGTGGCTTGCTGTGCACGAGAATCGCGGGAACGGCGAGTTCGGCGACTACGGCCCAGTCTGCCGGTTCCGGGTCGACCAATGCAGCAACAATTGGCCCGCGATGCCAGCGGGCCCAATGCGTCTGCGACACATGCCTGCGCTCGCGCACAAGCACGAACGTCTGCTTGCTGCTCATGAGCAGCTGCGTCACCTGATCACGGGCCGAGGACGCCGGCCCACACACAACTGTCAGCACCGCGAAGTCCTCGCTCGGCGGCTCGCGGTGCCGCGCCGCCGGTTCCGGGTGCTTGTCGAGAATCCCGAGCGATGCGGCCCTGGAGACCGCGTGCGCCCCGCTGTTGACGTCTAGCTTGGCGTAGATCCGGCGCTTGACGTTCTCCACTGTGAGCGGGCTGATCCCGAGCAGGTCGGCTATCTCGGGTGCGCTGTGGCCCGAGCCAGCGAGAACGAGTATCTCCAGCTCGCGGTCGGTCATCTCGCCGGGGCTCGACCGAGCCGCATGGCGTCCGCGTCTGCGCCGCAGCACAGCAAGCACGGCCTCAAGGCCATGCGACTCCGGCACGAGCCATGACACGCCCGCCCTGCAAGCGGCAGCTAAGTCCGCCTCGACAGCGTGCCGGTAGATCACGATGACGTCCAGGTCGGGGAAGCGCTGCATGAGCCTTTTGACTGGGCGGCAGATCTCGTGCAGAAGTTTGCCGGCATGGAAGATCACTGCATCAGGCTTTCGCAGCTCGCACAGCGCCGGCATCCGATCGGGCTCAGCAACCGTGCCGACGACGGTCATATCGTTTCGGGCCGAAAGAGATGACGATAGCGAGTCACGGAACAGCCGCGAATATGACTGAACGGCAACTTGAATGACACGAGCGGAGGCCGAGGCCATTTGCCTGTCCGGTTCGACGACGGTGAGGGTCCGCTCCCAGTACTGGAGTCTACGCCCGACCGACGGTGCCTACCGGCCAGTTTTACCTTTGCGCGGATAACTATGCGACTCGTCTAATATCCGCAAACCCGCCCGCCCCGCCCGGCGAGGAGACGTTAGAGCTTCGCCTCCTGCGGCGGGAGCGCGGCCACAATCGGGTGATCAGAATGGATTTTGCCGAGGCTAGACGCACCGCCCGGTGAACCTAGGTAAGTGAAGAATTCGACGTTGACCCTGTGGTAGTCCTGCCACTGGCTAGGGAGGTCGTCTTCGAAGAAGATTGCATTCACTGGGCAGACTGGCTCGCACGCCCCGCAGTCCACGCACTCATCCGGCTGAATGTAGAGCATGCGTTCGCCCTCATAGATGCAGTCGACGGGGCACTCCCCAATACACGTCTTGTCCAATAGATCAACGCATGCCTGCGTGATGATGTAAGTCACCCTGGCTCCTGTTCGACGTACGCGCCCGGGGCATATGTCGGGAGCTCGGGCGCGACAGCCTGGTTACTTCGGCGTCGACAAAGTTAAGACAGCGGGTCATTTCCTGACAGCGACGAATAACCCGTGGGGGACATCCGAGTTCACACCAGTGCGGCTGCGGCTCGTAGCGCCCTCGAAGGCACCAAAGCCCAGTGACGCCGCCTTTTCAAACTGCTGATCGCGCCCGCGATGGGCGATGGGCGGAACCCTTGGGGGTTTGTCGTCCCCTGCGGGTTATTGGTCCCTATCGGAGCGGCCAGACCG
>Ga0126373_10002333_pt1 | contig 13976 bp, 12 predicted proteins | sample PanSoiMetPlot_11_FD_92545 | JGI IMG/M metagenome (GOLD analysis project Ga0126373, IMG submission 92545) | Tropical forest soil microbial communities from Panama - MetaG Plot_11 | ecosystem: Environmental > Terrestrial > Soil > Tropical forest > Bulk soil | place: Panama | collected 2016-02-17 | reverse complement strand
GGCGACGCGGATTTCCGTCACCCGCCTGCCGACACGGAGGGCCTCGCCGAGCGTTTCTACGAGGCCGTGTACCTGCGCGACAACCCGATGGGGCCGCACCGGGAGTTGTGGTATCACGCCGGCGGCTGCCTGTCGTGGCTGCGCGTCACCCGCAATACACGCACGCACGAGATTCTCGCCGTGCAGCTGGCAACCGAGCAGCCGCCCGCATGAGTCCGAACCGGCTGGAGGGGGAGGGCGCCATCCGGCGCGACCGGTCGATCACCTACACGTTCGACGGCAAGCGCTACGCCGGTTATACGGGCGACACGCTGGCTTCGGCACTGCTTGCGGCGGGCGTGAGATTGGTCGGCCGCTCCTTCAAGTACCACCGGCCGCGGGGCGTTCTCACGGCCGGCTCGGAGGAGCCGAACGCACTCGTGGAGCTGCGGACCGGGGCACGCCGCGAGCCGAACACGCGTGCGACGGTCGTCGAGCTCTTCGATGGCCTGGAAGCGCACAGCCAGAATTGCTGGCCGTCGCTCGCGCTCGACTTCGGCGCCGTCAACTCGCTCGTCTCTCCGGTTTTCATCGCCGGGTTCTACTACAAGACCTTCATGTGGCCGGCAGCCTTCTGGGAGAAGGTTTACGAGCCGGCGATCCGGCGGGCCGCGGGACTGGGCCGCGCCAGCCTCGAGGCCGATCCGGACTCTTACGAGAAGGCGCACGCCTTTTGCGACCTGTTGGTCGTCGGTGGCGGCCCGGCCGGCCTCGCCGCCGCGCTGACCGCCGGCAGGGCCGGCGCGCGCGTGATCCTTTGCGATGAGGACTTTCTTCTCGGCGGACGCCTGAACGGCGATCGTCACGAGATCGATGGCCGCGGCGGCGCGGTCTGGGCCAGGCAAACCGCCGCCGAGCTCGCCTCCCTCCCCGAAGTGCGAGTGATGACCCGAACCACGGTCTTCGGGACCTACGACGGCAACACGTTCGGGGCGCTCGAGCGCGTGGCGGACCATCTGCCTGCGCCCGCCACGCACCAAGTCCGGCAACGACTCTGGAAGATCGTCGCCCGCCGGACAGTGCTCGCCGCAGGCGCGCTGGAGCGGCCGATCGTCTTCGGCGACAACGATCGCCCCGGTGTCATGCTCGCCTCGGCCGTGCGCACCTATGTGAATCGCTTCAGAGTGACGCCGGGGCGCCGAACTGCAGTCTTCACGACGTGCGACGACGGGTGGAGAACGGCTTTCGACCTCATCGACGCGCATGTTGATGTTCCCGTAGTCGTCGATGCACGGCGGGAAATTCCCGCGGCGCTCGCGAATCAAGCGTCCCGCCGCGATCTGCGCATCATGTTGGGTGCGCAGGTGCTCCGCGCTCATGGCGCCAAGGGCGTCAGCGGGATCGACGTGCGTGATGAGCGCGGGCGCACGGTCCGTATCGCAGCGGACGCCCTCGCGGTGACCGGCGGCTGGAATCCGAACACGGCGTTGTCCACTCACCTGGGAGGGCGCCCGCGGTGGTCCGATGCGATCGCTGCGCACGTGCCCGCCGACTTGCCGCGGGGGATGACCGCCGTTGGCGCGGCGAGCGGCGATTTCTCGCTGGCGGGCGCGCTGCACGCCGGGGCCGCGGCAGGCAGGGAGGCGGCGAGCGCAGCGGGATTCGCGGCCTCGGAGGAGAGTCTTCCGCGCGTCGCTGACGAGGCGGTCAGCGGCATGCCGCTCTGGTTCGTGCGAGGCTTTCGCGGCAAGGCGTTCGTCGATCCGCAGCATGACGTGACGACCAAGGATGTCGCCATTGCGGCGCGCGAAGGTTTTCACTCCGCCGAGCTGCTCAAGCGATATACGACGCTCGGCATGGGCACGGATCAGGGCAAGACATCGGCGCTCAATGGGCACGCGCTCGTTGCCGCCCTCACCGGGGGGACGCCTGCCGACCTCGGAACGGTCGCCTCCCGGCCGCCTTACACGCCGGTTGCGATCGGAGCGCTTGCGGGGATGCACCGCGGGCCCGACTTCAGACCGTGCCGGCTCACGCCTAGCCATCGCTGGGCGGAGAGTCGGGGTGCGACGTTCGTCGATTTGGGCGAATGGCGGCGGGCGAAAGCATTCCCGATCAGCGGCGAGAGAGACTGGAAGCGCACGCTGGTACGGGAGGTTCGCGGCGTGCGGACTGCTGTTGGTGTCTGCGACGTCTCGACTTTGGGAAAGATCGACGTGCAGGGCGCGGAGGCCAGCGCTTTCCTCGACCGGGTCTACGCCAACGTCATCGCGAGCCTGCCCGTGGGGAAGGCCCGCTACGGCATCATGCTACGCGAGGACGGAATCGTATTCGATGATGGCACCGTGGCTCGTCTCGCGCCGAGTCACTTCGTGCTTTCGACGACCTCCGCCCATGCGGGCAAGGTGCTGCAGCACCTGGAGCACGCGCGGCAGGTGCTCTGGCCGGAGCTCGATGTCCAGCTCGCGTCGGTGACCGAGCAATGGGCGCAGTTCGCCGTCGCCGGCCCGCGCTCGCGCGCGCTCCTCGAGCGGCTGCTGGGCGAAGCCGTCGATATCGCGAATACGGCCTTCCCCTATCTCGCCTGCGCGCAGTTTGAGTGGCAGGGCCGGCCCGCGCGACTGTTCCGCATCTCTTTCTCGGGCGAGCTCGCCTACGAGCTCGCGGTGCCCGCGCGCTGGGGGGATGCCACCGTACGCGCAATCATGACGGCCGGTGAGGATCTGGGCGTCGTGCCGTACGGCATGGAAACTCTCGGGACGATGCGCATCGAGAAAGGTCATGTCGCCGGCGCGGAGCTCAACGGCACGACGACCGCACACGACCTGGGACTCGGACGAATGATGTCGGCGCAGAAGGACTACATCGGCCGGGTGCTTGCGGGCCGGCCGGCCCTGGCTGCGCCGGATCGGCCCGCGCTGATCGGTGTGAAGCCTTCGAGCCCGGATGCCAGAGTCCGCGCCGGGGCTCATTTCCTGCGGATCGGGGCGCAGCCCAGCCTGGCGAACGACGAGGGCTTCATCAGCTCGGTGACTTTCTCGCCGATCCTGGGGCACTGGATCGGGCTCGGCTTCCTGCGCGGTGGTCAGACGCGTATCGGCGAGAGGGTCCTGGCGTATGATCCGCTGTCAGGGGGCGACGTCGAGGTTGAGGTCACGAATCCCGTGTTCTACGACCCGGACGGCAAACGGCTGAGGGGCTGAGCATGCGTGCGGATCCAACGGGCATCACGACCTCGGCCTTCGCGGGATTGCCGGCCGCTGTCGGTAGCGGCGGCGGTGTGATCGCCACGGAGCGCGAAGGACTCGGAATCGCGCGCATCGCAGCGCGCAGAGCGCACGCCCCTAAGGTAGCAGAGCTCTTGCGCGCGCAGTTCGGCCTCGAGCCGCCGAATGCCCCGCGGCGTGTGAGCCGCGGTGACGTCGCGATCGCGGGTGTCGCCCCGGGGACCTGGCTAGCCACCCGCGACGACGCGAGCAATGCGTTCGCGGAGTCCCTGGGGTCATTGCTCGGCGACTGCGCGTCGGTTTCCGATCAGAGCGATGCCTATGTCATTCTTCGGCTGACGGGTCCCAAGGTCCGCGAAACGCTGGCCAAGCTGCTCCCCATCGACATTCATCCCCGAGGCTTTCTGGTGAATGATGTCGCACAGACGATCTGTGGCTACGTGGGCGTCACATTGTGGCGCCTGGAAAACACCGCGCAGGGCGATCCCGTATTCGAGATCTGGACTGGGCGCAGCCTCGCGGTCAGCCTGGATCAGGCGATCGCGCACGGCGCGGCGGAGTTTGGATTCGTGAGGCAGTCCGCGTGAGCGACGCACAAGCCGGCACGGGCGCTGCACTGGCGCCGCGCGAATACACGCGGCCCCGCCAGACGGCTTCGCTGGCGGAGCGGTGGTACGTGGCCGGCATGATGTGTCTCGTCTACACGCTCAGCATCTGCGACCGCTACTCGATATCGACCGTGCTCGAGCCCATCCGGCGGGAACTGCATCTCTCGGATGCGAATATCGCGTTCCTCACCGGCGTGTCGCTGGCCATCTTCTACGTCACTTTCGGCTTTCCGCTCTCGTGGCTGATCGACCGGCGCAGCCGCCGCAACATCATCGGCATTTGCCTCATCGCGTGGTCTCTGCTGACGGTGGCCACGGGGCTCGCGCGCAGTTACTGGCAGCTCCTCTGCGCGCGCATCGGTGTGGGTGTCGGCGAAGCCGGCGGCACACCCGGCGCCAACTCCATGCTGTCGGATTTCTTCCCGGCGGCGCGCCGTCCCATGGCGCTGTCGGTCTTCGCCCTGGGCGCGCCGATCGGTGCCTGGCTCGGCTCGCAGGTGGCGGGGGCGATTGCCTTCCGGTTCGGGTGGCGCGCGATGTTCCTCGCTCTCGGCATACCGGGAGTTCTGGCGGGGCTCCTCGTTCTGTTCAGCATTCGCGAGCCACGGCGCGGCTGCCTCGACGACTGCGAGGAGCGCGCCGCGGCGCCGTCCTTCTTCGAGACCATGCGCTTCCTGCTGTGCCAGCACTCCGCCGTGCACTCCATCATCGCCCAGTCGCTGACCGCGCTCTGGGGTTGGGGGCTCATGTGGTGGACACCCGCGTTCCTGATGCGCAGCTACTCGCTCGACGTCGCGCAGGCTGGCGGCATTCTCGGGCCCATACATCTGGTCGGGGGCAGCATCGCGATGGTCGGGAGCACGTGGCTGCTGTCCCGTCGCTGGCTCTCTGACGAGCGGCGTGTTCTGCGCCTGCTCGGCCTCAACATCGCTCTCGCCACTGCCGTGACGGCGATCATCTACTCGACCCACTCCCTGGCGCTCACCAAGGCGCTCTTCTGGCTGTACATACCGTCCATTTACGTCTATCTCGGCCCGGGTTTCGGGATCCTGAACAACCTCGCGCAGCCGAAGATGCGCGCCATGTACTGCGCCGTGCTGCTGTTCCTCGCCAACGTCTGCAACCTCGTCATCGCACCCCAGATGGTCGGGTTCCTGAGCGACTGGTTTGCGCCCCACCACGTTCCCGACGCGGAGTCGCTGCGGCTCGCGATGCTCTGCCTCGTGCCCACCGGGTTCTGGGCGGCATGGCATTACCTGCTGTCGGCACGCGACGTGTTGGAGGATGAGCAGCTCGCCACGATGGCCGCCGCAGCGCCGCAAAGCGTTTGAAACCGCATGCATTCATCCGGGCTCGCGATCAGCTCCTGAGCCTACGAAACGACCCGCGGGCGGCGCAACGGGACTTCCGTTGGCCGGCTCTCGAGACCTTCAATTGGGCGACGGATCACTTCGATCCTCTCGCGCGCGGCAACGACGCACCGGCACTGCGTGTGGTGAGTGATGCTCTCCCCGAGCAGGTACTGTCCTTCGCGCAGCTCGCCCGCCGCTCTTCACAGGTGGCCAATTTCCTGACCGCCCAGGGACTGGGTCCCGGTGATCGCGTGCTCCTGATGCTCGGCAACGTGGTGCCGCTGTGGGAGACGATGTTGGCGGCGATCAAGCTCGGCGCGGTGATCGTGCCCACGACGACGCTGCTCGGGCGGGAAGAGCTTCGAGACCGCCTCGAGCGAGGCCAGGTCAAAGCAGTCGTGACGCACGACAGCCTGGTGGAGCGGTTCGCGGACCTGGAGGGAGCGCCAGTGCGGATCGCCGTGGGCGAGGAGACCCCTGCGCAAGCGCGCGTGTCGGGCACCGGGAGTTGCGATTGGGTGTCCTTTGCGCAGTCCGATTCGGCGCCGGAAGAGTTCTCTTCCCCTCGGCCGACCCGCGCGGACGACTTGCTGCTCCTCTATTTCACCTCGGGCACCACCGCCTTGCCGAAGCTCGTAGCCCACACTCACACGAGCTACCCGGTGGGCCACCTGTCGACGATGTATTGGCTCGGTCTCAGGCCCGGAGACGTGCACCTGAATCTGAGCTCCCCGGGCTGGGCAAAGCATGCGTGGTCGTCGTTCTTCGCTCCCTGGAACGCCGGCGCCTGCATTCTGAGTCTCAATCAGGAGCGCTTCGATGCACGGTCGGTTCTCGATCAGCTCGTGCGTTGCGAGGTGACGACCTTCTGTGCGCCTCCCACGGCCTGGCGTCTTCTGATCCAGCACGATCTCGGCCGTTGGAAGGTCAGGTTGCGGGAAGTGACGAGCGCCGGGGAGCCGCTCAACCCGGAAGTCATCGAGCGCGTGCGTGCCGCATGGGGATTGATCATTCGCGACGGCTACGGCCAGACCGAGACCGCGGCGCTGATCGGCAATGCGCCCGGGGCGATGGTCAGGCCGGGGTCGATGGGTCATCCCTTGCCGGGCTGCCGCATCGCGCTCCTCGATGCGAGCGGAGGGGAAACTGAGGAGGGTGAGATCTGCATCGACCTGGCGCAGCGCCCGGCCAGCTTGATGAGCGGATACCTCGACGATGCGGAGCGCAATACGTGTGCGATGAGGGATGGCTACTATCACACGGGAGATGTTGCAACGCGGGATCCCGACGGCTACCTCACGTACGTCGGGCGCATGGACGATGTCTTCAAGTCATCGGGCTACCGGATCAGTCCCTTCGAGCTCGAAAGCATCCTGATCGAGCATCCGGCGGTAGTGGAAGCGGCAGTGGTCCCATCTCCGGATGCGGTGCGCCTTGCGGTGCCCAAAGCCTTTGTGACCCTGAAGCCGGATTGCAAGCCTGACATCGAGACGGCGAAGTCGCTCTTTCAGCACATCCACCAGCGCCTTTCGCCCTTCAAACGCGTCCGGCGCGTCGAGTTTGCATCACTCCCCAAGACCATATCCGGCAAGATTCGCCGCATCGAGCTGCGCCGGGTCGAGGAGGCCCGCGACCCGAATGTTTCCCGGCGGCCGCACGAATTCTGGGAAGAGGATTGCAGCGGGCCGCGATCGTGATGAGCCCGGTCGTCATCGAGCGCATGACGTCCTTTGTGGAGTTCCGGGGCATGGAGCGCGAGCGGACTCAACAGCGGGCCCGTTGAGCGAGGTCGATATGTCCGAATCGCCGGTCTTCGAGCAGTCCCAGGGCGCGATCGCGCGAGGCCATTGTCAGTGCGGAGGAGTGCGGTTCGAGGTGCACGGCCCCCTGCGGCCCATCATCTACTGTCACTGCACCATGTGCCGCCGCTTGAACGGGCATTTCATCGCCGCCACCGCCTGCGCGCCCGCGCACCTGCGGCTGCTGTCCGAGCAATCGCTGCGTTGGTACCGGTCGTCCGAAATCGCTCGGCGGGGCTTTTGCGGTACCTGCGGCGCGCAACTGTTCTGGGAACCGGCCCACGGTGGCTACATCAGCATATGGGCCGGCACGCTGGATACGCCGACGGGCCTCAAGCCGTCGATGCACATTTTCGTCGCCGACAAAGGCGACTACTACGAGATCACGGATGGCCTGCCGCAATGGCCGGGAGATACCCCGCCGAGCGACTGAACGGATTGTTGACAATCAGCAATCGGGCTGCTTGAATCCCCGAAAAACCGGTCCAGGCTCATGCACACAGTCAGCTTCCGGCAGATGAAAGATGGTACCGAGGCCGAGTACCTGTTCCTGAGCCGCCTGGAACGCGATCACATCCGGCGATTGCCGGATCGCATTCTGAACGCGCTGCGCGCCATGGACGACGGATTGGACGGCTATCGGGTCACGCGCCTCGCGCACTCCTTGCAGACGGCCACGCGGGCGGAGGCGGATGGTGCCGACGAAGAGATGATCGCCGGCGCACTCATTCATGACTTGGGCGACAGCCTGGCGCCGGAAAATCACTCCCAATATGCCGCCGAGATCATTCGACCCTACGTCAGGGCCGAAGTGACCTGGGTCGTCGAGCATCACGGCTTGTTCCAGAAGGTCTACTACGCGCACTTCTTCGGTGAAGATCCCGAGTTGCGCGCCGCATACCGGGATCACCCCTACTACGCGAGTTGTGTCCGGTTCTGCGAGAGATGGGATCAGGCGGCTTTCGACCCCGACTATGCCACCCAACCGCTCGAGCACTTCGAGCCGCTCCTGCGCACGATCTTCTCACGCCGGGCATTCGACCCCTCGGTCATCCGTCCCAACGGTTGAGGCGCACGCGATGAACATCGGTTTCATCGGACTGGGGAACCTCGGCTCAAAACTGGCGGCGACCCTCCTGCGCAATGGACGCGACCTCATCGTCCACGATCTCAACGAGACTGCGGCGCGGCCGCTGCTGGATGACGGCGCGCTCTGGGCGTCGACTCCCAAGGAGCTGGCGCTCAGAGCGGATCTCATCATCACGTGCCTGCCTTCACCGGCCATCAGCGCACAGGTCCTCGAGCAGCGCGACGGGGTGCTCGCCGGCCTGTCAGCCAACAAGCTGTGGCTGGAAATGAGCACCACGGAGGAGGGCGAAGTCAGGCGCCTGGGTGAGCGGGTGATGCGGACCGGCGCCATGGCGCTCGATGCGCCCGTGTCGGGTGGCTGCCATCGGGCCGCAACGGGGAACATCTCGATCTTCGTCGGCGGCCAGCGTGCCGCATTCGAGCGGGCGTTGCCGGCGCTGCGAATCATGGGCCGCAGGATCATCCATATTGGACCCCTGGGGAGCGCGTCGGTCCTCAAGGTGATCACCAACTACCTTGCGTTCGTTCACCTGGCCGCTCTGACGGAAGCGTGGGCCGTCGCGAACAAAGCGGGAATGGATCCCAAAACGACGTATGAAGCCATCAAGGCCTCATCCGGCAATTCTTTCGTACATGAAACCGAGAGCCAGGTCATCCTGAACGGCAGCTACGACATCAACTTCACGGTCGACCTCGTGCTGAAGGACATCGGCCTGTTCCTCGACCTGGCGCGCACAAACGGTGTGCCGACGCAAGTTGCCGACACCGTGACGGCGATGTTTCGCGATACGCAGTCGCGATATGGTCCGCGCGCTCTGTCGCCGCGGATCATTCAGCGCCTGGAGGACGATTGTGGCATCCAGGTGCGCGCGCCCGGCTTTCCGCGCCAGCTCGTGGATCAGGAGCCCGAGGAGCCCGGGCAGGAAGTCGTTGCCACCGAGACCCGCTACGTATGATGACGGAGACGATCAACAAGCAGAGCCTCGAGGCTCAGGCGGCCGATCTGCTGCGGCGGCAGATCCTGCGTGGCGAATTGCCCGCCGGCCAGCGATTGCTCGAAACTCCGATCGCCGATCAGTTTGGGCTGTCACGCGGGACCATCCGCGCGGCGCTGCGCCGTCTGGTCGAGGAGGGACTGGTCTGTCACGTCCCCTATACGGGCTACGAGGTCATCGATTTCAGCGAGCACGATCTGTGGGAGCTCTACACCCTGCGGGGTGCGCTCGAGAGCCTCGGCACGCGCCTGGCGGCGCTCAGGATCGATGAGCACGGCATCACGCAGCTGCGTGCGGCCTTCGCGCAACTGCTGGCGGCGGCGGAGGCGCAGGACCACGAGGCAGCGGATCGGCTGGACCGCGAGCTGCATAAGCTCATCATCCGGCTTTCCGGCCACGAGCGCCTGCTGGATCACTACATGCGCGTCGAGAACCAGTTCAGAGTCTACATTGCGCTCTCGAACCGCGAGGTGGATGCCCGGGAGATCTGCGAGTCCCATCGTGAGCTCGTGGAGAGCATCTGCGCCGGGGACGCCGAGCACGCGGAGAAGCTGGCGCGCGCGAACATCGTCCCGCCGGAGCAGATTCTGGGTAGAGGTGTCTGATGAACGGCGTGCGTTTCAAACTCGAGACGGCTCCGCCGCGCATACTCGCCCAAACCGGCGATACGCTCGTGGAGCTGCCGGCGATCTGGCTGCGCGAGCGCAGCCAGGATCCGCTGAGTCTCGATCCGCACACCCAGCAGCGTCTCTTCGACCCGCACCGGTTGCCGGATGATCTGACCCTCGTCCGCGTCGAGGAGCGCGGTGGGAATCGGGCACGGCTCGACTTCAGTGACGGCTACGCCGGCGAGTATGAGTTGAACAGGCTCGCCGACGAGCTCGACCTGGAGGATGCTCTGCCGCGGGAGATCCCGTGGCGCGCCGATCTGGCGCTGGACTCGATCAGCGTGGATGGCCGCGCCCTGGACGACGACGAAGTGCGCCTGAGGTCCGTCGAGGTGTTCCTGACCCATGGCCTCGTCATCATCCGTAACCTGCCTACCGACCCGGAGTGCATTCTCAATGTGGCGCGTCGCTTCGGCTACGTGCGCGAAACGAACTTCGGGCGCCTGTTTGAGGTCTATTCACGCCCCGGCTCGAACGACCTCGCCTATCGCCCGGTTCCCCTCGGAGCGCACACCGATAACCCGTACCGCGAGCCGGTGCCCGGGATTCAACTCCTGCACTGTCTGGTGAATGAGACCAGCGGCGGCTGGTCCACACTGGTAGACAGCCTCTCCGTCGCGGAAACACTGCAGGAGGAGGATCCGGAGGGCTTGCAGCTGTTGGCTACGACGCCCGTGCGGTTCCGGTTCATCGACGCGAATGAGGAGCTGGTCGAGCGCCGTCCGATCGTGCAGCGGGACGCCAGCGGCCGGATGACTGGCGTGCACTACAGTCCGAGACTGGACTATCTGCCGCTGCTCGACCCCGCCACCACCCGGCGCTTTCAGCGTGCGCGCCGGCGATTGAGCGAGCTCTTCGCCGATCCGCGCTTCGAATTGCGCTTCCCGCTCGGGGCGGGCGAGCTCATGATGTTCAACAACAGCCGCGTGCTGCACGGGCGGACCGCGTACGATCCGAACGAAGGCCGGCGGCATCTGCAGGGATGTTACATTGATCTCGATGCTCCAAAGAGCCTGTATCGCACGCTCAGCAGGAGGCTCAGGCCCGCACGCAGCGGCAGATGACGACGCCGATCGCAGATGCGGCGGGGAGTACGCGGAAGCTCAGGATCCGACAGGCCATCGTCATCTCCCTTCTCTTTGGCGGCTACGCCTCGCTTTACTTCTGTCGCGCCGATCTCTCGGTCGCGACCCCGCTGCTGGCGAAAGAGCTCGCCAGGCGAGGTCTGTCGTACAACGACGCGCTCGTGCGCATCGGCGCGATCACCTCGCTTGGAATCCTCGCCTATGCAATCGGCAAGCCTTTCATCGGCGGCCTGGGCGACTACTGGGGCGGCCGCATCAACTTCCTGATGGGCCTCGCGGGCGCAACCCTGTTCACGCTGCTCTTCGCCTTCTCCGGCGCGCTGCCGCTCTTCACAATGGCGTGGTTCCTGAATCGCCTGGTCCAGTCGGGCGCGTGGGCCGGGCTGCTCAAGGTATCGTCACGCTGGTTCGACTACTCCTCGCACGGCGCGATCATCGGCATACTGAGCTTGAGCTATCTCGTCGGCGATGCCGGCGCGCGCGAATGGATGGGGCGGCTGATCGCGCATGGGCGCGGCTGGCGGAGCCTGTTCGTGCTGGCGGCGGCGGTTTCCGGAACCATGCTGATCGCCAGTTTCGTGTTGTTGCGCGAGTCGCGGGTCGCCGCCGGCCACGGCGATACGATCGCCAACCCCCTCAACGTGTTCGCGCGCTCGAAGGCGCCACCGGCTACCGTGAAGGAACGGCTCGGGCCGCTCGTGAGGAGCCCGGCTTTCCTCATGGTGTGCGTGTTGTCGCTCGTCTGCACGATCGTTCGCGAGACCTTCAACGATTGGACCCCGGTGTACATGAGGGATTTCGTCCATCTCAGCATGAGCGATGCCGCCGGGCTGAGTGCGATCTTTCCGGGTGTCGGCGCGATCTCCGTGCTCTTGACCGGCTGGCTCGGCGACCGGCTCGGCGCCAACGGCCGGCCGCTGCTGCTGTTCGTGGGCTTGAGCGCGACCGCGGTGACCCTTTTTCTCTTGACGACGATCCATCGCGGTGGATCGGACACCGCGTTGCCGATCGTTCTGATCGGCGTCGTTGCCTTCTGTCTGCTCGGGCCGTATGCCTACCTCGGCGGCGCGATGGCGCTGGATTTCGGGGGGAAAGCCGCAGGTGCCGTGGCGTCGGGCATCATTGACGGCATCGGCTATCTCGGCGCAGTGTTTGCCGGCGTCGGCGGCGCCAAGCTTGCCGTCACGTTTGGCTGGAGGGGAGTGTTCGCGACGCTCGCGGCCATCGGAACGGTCGGAGCGATCGGTGCCGGGGTGCTACATGAAATGGAGCGGCGCGCAATCGCGGCCCGCGCGGCGACGGCGGGTGCGCCCGTGGTCCACGTGAGACCATGACAAGCGGGGAGGGCTCAGGCTATGAACGCATTGCGGGCGATCACCGAGATACATTGGACGCCTTCGGCGTTGATGCTGAAATGGGCTGACGGGGATCGGGTCGAGCTCGCGAGTGTCTGGCTGCGCGACAATCTCCGCGAAGATCGCGACCCCGGAAATGGTCAGCGCCTGATTGACGTCGTGGATCTCCCCGTAACGCCGCGGATCCGACACGCCGCGCTGCACGCGACAGTGGTCCGCGTCGAATGGGAGGATGAGGCAGGTAGTGCGTCGTTCGACCTCGATTGGCTCGCGGCACAGACGGCGGCGATAGCCGGTGCGCGTGCGCTGCCGCAGCCGCGGCTCTGGCCGGATGGCGGGCAGCTCCATGCGACTCGCGATTTCGCATGGGCAACGCTCGCGGCGGCGCGTGACAGCCCTGGCCTTCAGGCGAGCTGGCTCGGGCGCCTCGTCACCGATGGTCTTGCATTCCTGTCGGACGTTGCGGCTGCGCCCGGCGCCATACTCGAGACCATGCCGCTCGTCGGGCAGGTCGCGGAGACCAATTACGGCTTGCTGTTCGACGTGCGCGCCGTACCCGAGCCCGAGAACCTCGCGTACTCCGATCGGGGGCTCGGACTCCATACCGATAACCCCTATAGGGAGCCCGTGCCGGGCTTCCAGGCGCTGCACGTGCTGGTCGCGGCGCCGGATGGCGGCGAGAGCCTGTTCGCGGACGGGTTCGCGCTCGCGGAGCAGCTGCGGCAGGAGGATCCGGCCGCGTTCGAGATTCTCGCGCAAACACCGGTGCCCTTCGCCTATCACTCCAGGAACGCGGCGCTCTGCGCCGAGCGGCCGCTGATCCAGCTGTCCTGCCGCGGGGAGGTCGTCGCGGTTCACTACAACAACCGCTCGATCCAGCCCCTGCCGTTCGCGGCCGAGGCCGCGGAGCGGTACTACGCGGCATATCGGCGGTTCGCGATGCTGCTGCGGGAGCCGCGCTTCATGCTGCGGTTCATGATGCGAAGCGGCGATCTCGTCGTGTTCGACAATCAACGCATCCTGCATGGCCGCACCGGCTTCGCATCGGCCCGGCATCCGCGCCACCTGCAGGGGTGCTACCTGACGCGCGACAGCGTCTTCAGTCGCGCGGCCCTGCTCGCCGAGGGGACCGGCGGATGAGCGTCATCGACGAGATATTCTCGCTCTACAACTCTCGCGGCTCCGCGGCCTACTTCGGGGAGGCCGTGTCGATGACCGAGCATGGCTTGCAGGCCGCTCATTTTGCGCAGCTCGAGGGCGAACGGGAAACCGTCGTCGCGGCCGCGCTCCTGCACGACATCGGCCATTTGATCGCAACCGTGCCCGATGACATCGCCGAGTGGCGTGTTGACGCGCGGCACGAAGCTACCGGTGCACGTTGGCTTGGCGAACGATTCGGCACCGATGTCGCCGACCCCGTTCGCCTGCATGTCAGAGCAAAACGATATCTGTGCGCAACCGACCCGACATATTTTTTGCAGCTCAGTCCTGCTTCCGTCCTGACATTGAAGCTGCAAGGCGGCCCGATGTCGGCGGATGAAGTGGCGGGCTTCGAGGCCGAGCCCGGTTACCGCGACGCGATCGTCGTTCGCCGCTGCGACGACAGGGGCAAGGTGGCGGGGCTCGCCACCCGCCGGCTCGCGGACTATTCCGAGCTCCTGCGCTCGCTCGCGGCGCGCCGCTCCTGAATCCAATGGCGACCGGGCGACCCGGTCGCCTCTTGAACGGATGCGACCTTCTTCTCGTGCCGATGCGACCAGGGATTGCAGGCAGCCGCCGCGCTTATTATATTATGTACGCGATAATAAATAACCGCCGG
>Ga0126373_10002332_pt1 | contig 13981 bp, 12 predicted proteins | sample PanSoiMetPlot_11_FD_92545 | JGI IMG/M metagenome (GOLD analysis project Ga0126373, IMG submission 92545) | Tropical forest soil microbial communities from Panama - MetaG Plot_11 | ecosystem: Environmental > Terrestrial > Soil > Tropical forest > Bulk soil | place: Panama | collected 2016-02-17 | reverse complement strand
GCACACCTGCACTTGTCGGAGACCACGGTGAAATTCCACGTCCGCAACATCATGCGCAAGCTTGACGCGACCAGCCGCGCCGAAGCGGTCTACAAGGCCACCAAGAACGGCCTGGACCTAACGTCCAGCTGAGCACGGTATTCCCGTTCGGCCTATCCAACGGTGAGCATGAGCCAGCCGCCGTGATGCTCGTGCACCGAGTAGCGGTGGCCGGTGGCCTCGCCCAGCTGGCCGAGCTGGCGGAGGTCAAAGGTGCGGACATGACCGTAGGCGGCGGTGAGCTCCGTCTCGAACGGCACGGCAACCACCACCTGACGGCGGGCAATCCGCAGCGCCTCCCCGAGCACGGCACTGCCATGCTCGGCGCCGACGTGCTCCAGCAGGTGGATCACGCTCACCGTCTCAGCCCAGTCGTCGGGCACCGGGACCCGCGCCGCATCGCACACCAGGGTGCTCACCTGCAGCCCGCGTGCCGCGGCCTCCGCCGCCAGCAGGCCCATGGCGCCCTCGGCCAGGTCGGAGGCGGTCACCACATTCGCCGGCCGCTCGGCCAGCAGCAGCGGCAGGAAGCCGAAGCAGGAGCCGACATCGAGCACCCGGCCGCTCTGGATGAGCTGCAGCGCGTGCGCATACACAGGCGCGAACCCACTGATCGGGGTGCGCCCGGGGCCGTTCGCCACGGCTGGCGCCCGCCAGCACTGCCGGATCCGGGCGAGGGTATTGCCGTAGAACGTGCCCCAGGCCAGCATCGGGTCATCAGTACAGGACCGCACGACGCCGGTGAATACCCGCTCGAAAATCTCCGCCCCGGACAGCCAGCCCGGTGCGAACAGCTCTTCGGCCAGCAGCCCGGTCACATCGTTGTCGAGCTGGTCGGGGCGCAGCCAGTGGCTCACCTCGATCCGGCGGCCACGGTCCCGCAGGCAGAAATGGTCGGTATAGACCACCGGGCCAGCGCCCCCGGCGCGGCCATGCGGCCCTTCTGCCCGCAGCACGCTGACGAGATGATCGTCGTAGCGGCCTGACGGGCACGGCGTGAGCGGGTCAATGGGCTGGGGGAGCGACTGGATCGGCTGTGGCTCGCTCATCGTCCGGTCGCCTCGGCCGCGATTTGCTGGGCTGCGCGCTGCAGCCCGGTCAGATCGGCGACCACCTGGACGCGGTCGCAGAACTCCGCGTAGCGCGGCAGGTCGCACGCCCCGAGCCACCAGGAATACCGGGGTTCCGGGGTCAGCCATATCGTCTCGCGGACCCTTCGGGTGATCTCCTGGAAGGTATCCAGCCGGGCGTCGTTACCGTTGCCGCGCCCGTCCCCGAGCACGATGAGCGTGGTCCGGCGATCCAGCGCGGCGGAGTGTTCCGCCAGCAGCTGGGTGAGTGCCGCGCCGTAATCGGAGCTGGCGTCCACGTCGAGCAGCCCCCCTGCGGGCAGCCCGTCGAACACCAGCCCGAGCGCCCGTTCCAGCGGGTGCTCGGCGAACAGCTCCGTGATTTCGACCGGCGCGTCCACGAACGCGAACGAGCGAGCCTGCGTGAACAGCGCCTGCATGCTGTACACCAGGTGCAGCGTGAACCGCGCGGTCGCGCGCACCGACAGCGACACGTCGGTCAGCAGCACCAGCCGGGGCTTGTCCGCGGCACGGCTGGTGGTGACCGGCTGGAACGGGACGCCCTCGTAGCGCATGTTTGTGCGCATGGTGCGGCCCGGGTTGACCCGGCCGCGGGGCGTGTTGCGCAGCCGGCTCGTCCGGGCGCCATGCAGCTGGCGGGCCAGCCGCCGCAGCGCCTCCTCCAGCTGGGCCCGCTCCTGCTCGTCGACGGACTCGATCCGCCCGCGCTCGGCGGCCCGCGACTCCACGACCGCGCCGGCGAGCTTGTCCAGGTAGCGCCGCAGCAGCTCGGGCAGGTCCGCGAGGACGCCGGCCAACTGCTGCTGCAGTCTCGCCAGGGCCTGCTCGTCAATGTCCTTACCGGCCGCCTCCAGGCAGCTGAGCAGCGTCTCCTGCTGCGCCACGCTCAGCGCGGTGTCGACGCGGTGCCCGGTCGCCGGGGCGAGCTGGCCCGGCAGGCCAGGATTATGCAGCCGGCTGGTTTCCAGCTGCACGGACGCGCCGGAGTCCCTCGCGCCGTCGGCGCCGTCGCGGGACAGCACGATCTCGTCCGTCACCGACGCCAGGTCGATCTTGTTGGCCTCCTGATGCAGGTTGTACCGCTGAGCCAGATCCTCCTGCCGGAAGTAGTCCCTGATGTCAGCCGGCTTGCCGTGGCTGTGTCCCTGCTGCGGTAGCTCCGAGGGCTCTTCGGAGACCGTGAACGACTCCAGCTCGCCTGTATCGGCAAGGTCGTCATGCCCGTGACTGTGATCGTGCTCGCCAAACGGGCCGGTCACCGGGCGCAGTGAGAAGAACAACAGGAACAGCTCGTCGAACAGCTCGTCGTCGCGCCGGTCCTTGATCAGGGTCGCGTGCAGCGCCGCCCGCAGCGTCTGGCGGTCAGCGAGGACGCCGGGCTGGGCGGCGGCCAGCATGGCGTCGGCGGCCTCGGCGACCGACACACGCACGCCGAACAGCCTCAGCAGCCGGACGAACCGATGCAGACCGCTTTCCACGTGCCGCTCCGCTCAGCCGGGCCGTCGCCGGGTGAGCGCCGCGAACGACCGGCTGCCCTGGCCCTGACCGGCTGCCGCGCGGTGGGTGGGGCCAGGGCCGGGAGCGCCGTAATAACCCTCGTCGTGGCGGCCTGGCCGGTCCTTTGCCGCGCGGGCCGCCCGGTCGCCAGCCGGCTCGGCCCGGTCGCCCAACGGCTCTTGCGGATCACGCCCGTGCTCGTCGCCGTGATCATGATCGTGCCCGGGCCCGTGAGCGTGGCCCGGGGTCGGCAGCTTGCGGTTGGGATCGACCAGGCTGGGCAGCACATCCGCAGCGCGCTGCAGGTCCCGTTCGTACTTCAGCACGATGTTGAGGGTGTCGGCGAGCACACCCGCGTCGAGCTCATCCACGCCGAGCACGGTCAGCGTGCGGGCCCAGTCGATCGTCTCGGAGATGCTCGGGCTCTTGCGCAGCGGCAACTCGCGCAGCCCGCGCACCACCTGCACGAGCAGCCGGGCAGCCGCCTCGGGCAGCCCGGTCTTCTTGGACCGCACGATCTCCAGCTCCCGTTCCGCGTCCGGGTAGTCGAGGAACAAATGCAGGCAACGGCGTTTCAGCGCGGCTGAGAGGTCACGGGTGTTGTTCGAGGTGAGCACCACATACGGTGGCGTCTTCGCCGTGTAAGTACCGATCTCCGGGACCGAAACCTGATACTCGCCGAGGCATTCCAGGAACACCGCTTCCAGGGCCTCGTCGGCACGGTCCACCTCGTCGATCAGCAGGACGGCCGGCTGATCGCCGCGGATGGCGTCCAGTATGGGGCGGGCGACCAGGAAGTGGTCGGAGAAGAACACGCCGTCGTGAGCTTCGATCCGGGTGACCGCTGCCGGAATGTCCGGGGCGTCGGCAGTTATGTCGTTGATCTTCTCGCGCAGCATCTGGGTGTACAGCAACTGCTTGCCGTAGTCCCACTCATACAGCGCCCTGGTCTCGTCCTGCCCCTCGTAGCACTGCAGCCGGAGCAGCCTGCGGCCTGTCACGGCCGCCAGTGTCTTGGCGAGCTCGGTCTTGCCCACGCCGGCCGGCCCCTCCAGCAGGACCGGCTTATTCAGCTGTGTGACCAGGAAAACCGTGGTGGCCAGCCGCCGGTCGGTGATGTACCCGGCCGCGGTGAACCGGCTGACGACGTCGTCGATCGACAGGAAGAGACTGCGATCATCGGTCGGCTGGGCCACGCGTCCTCCGGTTCGCCCGGGCCGGGGTAGTTCCCACAGCTCGGTCAGCTGAGCAGGTCGTCCAGGTCACCGTTGAAGCAGTGCTCGACGACCGGGCGAACCGTTTCGAAGGTGCATTCCTTGGCGTTGCCCGGTGTGCAGGCGTCGCCGAGCACGTGGTTGGTGACCCGGTCGACGTCGGTGGCATCGCCAGTGACCGTCTTGGCATTCTCGTAGAACTTCGTCGGCCCCTTGCCGAGCCGGTTCTTGGAGTAGCTGTCCTGGGTCACGTCGGTGAACTTCTCCGGGATGCCCACGTCCCGCAGCAGCCGGATGGCCGCGGCCAGGGCCGCCTCGGCGGCCTGCACGGCCGTCATGCCGTGTGTGTCCACGCCCATCTGGTAGGCGATGTCGGCGAACCGCTGATAGGCCACGGGCATGTTGAACGCCCACACCCGCGGCAGCGCGATCGCGTTGTTCAGCCCGTGGTGGAGGTCGTAGAAGGCGCTGACAGCATGTGAGATGGAGTGGATGATGCCGAGGCCGCCGGAGTTGAACGCCTGGGCGGCGATGTACTGGGCGTACATCATGCCCTCGCGGCCGGGCAGGTCCTGGCCATTCCACACCGCCGCGCGGAGGTTCTCGGCGGTCAGCTTGATGGCATACAGTGCGTTGCCCAGCGACGTCGGGAAGTTCAGCCGGGACACATATGGCTCTGAGGCGTGCGCGAGCACGTCGAAGCCACACTGGGCCGTGTAGTCAAGCGGGCAGTCGTAGTACAGCACCGGGTCGTCGACGGCCAGGGTGGCCACGCAGGCGTCATCGAACGCGACGTATTTGTGCGGGCTGTCGGGGTCGGTGGTGGTGTCGGTGATGACGTACGCCCAGGAGGTCTCCGAGCCGGTGCCCGCCGTCGTGGATACGGCGATATGCGGCGGGTTCTTCGGGTTTTCCGACTTGTTGAAGCCCTCGAACTCGTTGACGCTGCGGCCATCGTGCGCCACTGAGATCCGGGCGCCCTTGCACGCATCGTGCGAGGAGCCACCGCCGATCGAGACGAACGAGTCACACCTGTTCTCCTGGAACATCGCCACGGCGTCCATCACGTTGTAGTCCTTGGGGTTGGACTCAACCTTGTCGTAGACCACGACCTCCAGGCCGTGATACTTCAACGACTCCACGATCTTGTGGACTGTGTCGCTGCCCCGCAGGCCGGAGGTCATCACCAGGATCTTCTGGAAGCCCAGCTTGTTCGCTTCCGGCCCGATCATCTCGTGCGCGCCCGGGCCCAGCATCCCCCGGGGAAACGGGTGGAACTCCTTGATCGGAAAAGGCTTGAGCAGTTCATCGACCTGCATGGTGTACCGGCTCCTCTCCGTGTCGGTAGTGCCCCCGCGCGCCGTGCGTGATGACCGCCGCGCCAGCCGGCCGTACCCGGTCAGCAGGAGCACGGATGCGGCGAGACTAAACAGCGGCCCGCACGATCCGGAACCCTCGCGCGCCGATCCCGCCCCGACAGCGACCTAATCGGCCCGGACGGGCAGGGCCCGCACCTGCCCGATCGGACGGGCCAGGCCAGCGGCTTGCCGCATGGCGGCCCAGATCCGGTCGCGGATGCGCCTGCGAAGCTACCCGTCAGACTCCACCGGGCGCCCGGGCCGGCCGCGGGCTGGGGCGCTCCCGCCTGCCCGTGAACCTGCCCAACCGGACGGGGCGATGACGGCCAGAAGCATGGTGACAGGGCTCGCGCCGCCCCATACCGTCACCAACATCAGGCGCCGCCGGCCGAGCCATCACACCAGGTGCCGCCGCCACCGGGCACAGGAGGATTCCCATGCAGCAGGACAACCGAGCCGACACGACCCAGCCCGGCACGTCATCGCGCCACACCGACGACCTCGACCCCGGCGCGGACCCGGGGATCACCGAGGAGCTGCTGGTCGAGGAGATCTCGATCGATGGAATGTGCGGCGTCTACTAGGACCGGAGCCATCGCGATGACCGCACCGTTCGAGCCGGGCCTCGGCTACCAGCTCAACCCGGATGTCGCGCTGCGCCCCGAGCCGTTCGGCGCGCTCGCCTACCATTTCGGCACCCGGCGGCTGTCGTTCCTGAAGGCGCCCGGGCTCGTCGAGATGGTATGCGGCCTGCACGCCCACGGCAGCGTGTCCGATGCCCTGGCGACCATCCCCGACGGTCGGCGCGACGTCTACCTGCGGGCGCTGGCGGCGCTGGCCGCGGCCGACATGATCGTCCCCCAGCCCAGCCGAACCGAAGTGCCGCGATGACGATCAGCTGCGAGTCGGCGCAAACCGAGCGCGTGCCGGCCCTGGTGGAGCAGTTCAAGGGCGGCCTCGCGGCGCCGATCTGCCTGACCTGGGAGTGGACGTACGCCTGCAACCTGTCATGCGCGCACTGCCTGTCCTCCTCGGGCCGGCGCGACCCCGCCGAGCTGACCACCGCCGAGATGCGGTCGGTGATCGACGAACTCCGGGCCATGCAGGTTTTCTACGTCAACGTCGGCGGCGGCGAGCCGACCGTACGGCCGGACTTCTGGGAGCTTCTGGATTACGCGGTGACCAGTCAGGTCGGCGTGAAGTTCTCCACCAACGGGCTGCGGCTCGACGCTCAGCACGCGCAGCGCCTGGCCGCCACGGATTACGTGGACGTGCAGGTCTCGCTGGACGGCGCGACCAGCGACGTCAATGACGCGGTTCGCGGGCACGGCTCCTACGACATGGCGCTGCGTGCGATGGAGAACCTGGCCGAGGCGGGCTTTGCGAACTTCAAGATCTCCGTGGTGATGACCCGCCACAACGTGCCCCAGCTGGACGATTTCGCGGCGATCGCGGGCCGGTTCGGCGCTCAGCTGCGGATCACCCGGCTTCGTCCCTCCGGCCGCGGCGCTGACGTGTGGCACGAGCTGCACCCGACGGACGAGCAGCAGCGGGAGATCTACTCGTGGCTGGTCGACCACGGCGACCGGGTGCTGACCGGTGATTCCTTCTTCCACCTCAACGCGCTGGGCGCCACCCCGCTGCCAGGACTGAACCTCTGCGGCGCCGGCCGGGTTGTCTGCCTGATCGACCCGGTGGGCGATGTGTACGCCTGCCCGTTCGCGATCCACGATGCGTTCAAGGCCGGCACGGTGCGTTCACCTGGCGGCTTCGCCGAGGTATGGCGTTCTGCGCCGCTGTTCGCCGAATTGCGCACCGAAACCTCGGGCGGAGCGTGCCGTTCCTGCTCGGCTTACAGCTCATGCCAGGGCGGGTGCATGGCGGCGAAGTTCTTCACCGGCCTGCCGCTGGACGGGCCCGATCCGGAGTGCGTCAAGGGACACGGGGCGAGTGCGCTTCCTGGCCCGCACCGCGGCGGGCTGCCGCGGCCGGAGAAGGACCACTCCCACCGCGGCCAGGCTGTGGTCCTGGGCATGCCGTCGGTGCGGGTCCCGGCGAAGGCATGCGACTCCAGCCCGCTGGTGGTCACGGCATGAACACGACCCTGACCGAGTCTGCCGATCTCGGGCCGCGCCGAGCGCCCTCCCGGGTGCTGTTCGGGCCGCACGAGACCAACCTGGCCAGGCGCCGGGAGATCTCGGCGCGGCACGTCGCCTACTACGCGCGGCGGGCGTCGGGGGGCAGCGGCGTCATCGTGACCGAGACGGCCAGCGTGCACCTTTCGGACTGGCCATACGAGCGCGCACCGCTGGCCCCGGACTGCGGGCCGGGCTGGGCCGAGACCCTCGCAGCCTGCCGGCCATATGGTGCGCTGGTGCTGGCCGGGCTCGGCCACGCGGGGCTGCAGGGCTCCTCGGCGTTCTCCCAGTCCGCGCTGTGGGCACCGTCGCGGGTACCGGATGCGGGTTCGCGCGAACTGCCCATGGAGATGGCCGGCGCCGAGATCGAGGCTCTGGTCGACGGCTTCGCTTCGGCCGCTGCCCTGGCCGCCGGAGCCGATCTGGACGGTGTCGAGATCAATGCCGGCCAGTACTCGCTGCTGCGCCAGTTCCAGTCCGGGCTCACCAACCAGCGCAGCGACGAGTACGGCCAGGACCGGCTGCTGCTCACCGAGCGCGTGCTGCGTGCCGTGCGGGACCAGCTCGGCGCCGGGCGCGTGCTCGGGCTGCGGCTGTGCTGTGACGAGCTGGCTCCCTGGGCCGGGGTGACGCCGGAGCTTGCCGCCGGGCAGGCCGCGCGGCTGGCCGGGCTGGTGGACTATCTCGTGGTGGTGCGCGGGTCGATCTACTCGGTGTCGGCTACCCGGCCTGACCTACATACGGAGCCCGGTTCCGGCGTGGACCTGTGCCGGCAGGTCCGCGCTGCGGTGGACGGCGCCGTCCCGGTGGTGCTGCAGGGCAGTGTGGTGGATCCTGGGCAGGCACAGTGGGCGCTGGATGACGGGGCTGCCGACCTGGTCGAGATGACCAGGGCGCAGATCACCGAGCCCGATCTGGTCGCGCGGCTGCGCGACGGAGAAGAAGACCGAGTCCGCCCCTGCCTGCTGTGCAACCAGGCCTGCATGGTCCGGGACAACAGGAACCCGGTCATCACCTGCGTCATCGAGCCCAGTAGCGGCCACGAATTGGACGAAAGCGACATCGGCGGCAGGGGCCCGGACCAGAGCCCGGTGCCGGTGCTGGTGGTCGGTGGCGGGCCAGCCGGGATGGAAGCCGCCCGCGTGCTGACCGTGCGCGGGTACCACGTGCGCCTGGCGGAGCGTGCACCGGCCCTGGGCGGCATGCTGGCGGCGGCGGCCCTGGTCTATGGACGGCAGCGACTGGCCGTGGCGGTGGACTGGTGGCGCCGGGAGTTGGACCGGCTGGGCGTGGCGGTGTCACTGGGCCACGAAGTCACCGCGTCCGAACTGGACAATGCGCTGGCCAGGGGAGTGCGCGTCGTCCTGGCCACGGGATCAGTTCCCGGCCCGCGTGACTACCGCATCGCCGCAGGTGCGCGTGTTGTGGAGGCCGCCGACCTGATCGGCCTGGTGAGCTCCGCGGCGCTGCACCGGCTGCCGGAGGGCCGGGCCGTGGTATACGACCCGATCGGCGGGCCGGTCGGTGTCGGCACCGCCGAACTGCTCGCCGCGAACGGCCGGCCGGTATCGATCGTCACCCAGGACCAGATCGCCGGCACGCAACTGGCCATCACTGGTGACCTGGCCGAGGCCAACTCGCGGCTGCAGCGGGCAGGCGTGGCTCGCGAGCTGCGCAGCCTGCTCCGCAGCGTAGCCGAGGACCATGTGCTGCTGGAGGACCGGTGGACCGGCGAGCGGCGGACGGTGGACTGCGCGTTCGTGGTGCACTGCGGGCACCGGCTGCCGGAGCAGACCCTGTACCTGCACCGGCCAGGCACTCCGCGGGCAGGCGACTGCGTGGCACCCAGGACGGTGCTCGAGGCAGTGCTGGAGGCGCGCCGGGCCGCTCTGGCGGTCGGCGCAGCCAGCCAGCCGACCGTCCTGCCCGCGCTGACCCTGACCGGAGACGGCCGATGAGCGCGGCCGGCCGGTACCGGTACCTGTTCTCGCCGCTGCGGATCGGCCCGGTGGTGGTCCGCAACCGGATCGTGTTCTCCGCGCACCTGACCAACTACGCCGAGGACGGCCTGCCCAGCCAGCAGCACGCGGACTACTTCGCGGCCCGCGCGGCGGGCGGCGCCGGGCTCATCATCACCGAGGAACACTCGACCCATCCCACCGACTGGCCGTACGAGAAGCTGATCCACGGCTTCCACAGGGCGGTAATCCCCGGCTACCGGCGGATCACCCAGGCGGTGCACGCGCATGACGTGCCGATCTTCGCCCAGCTGAACCACAACGGCGGTCAGGCGTCGTCCATGTTCTCCCGCCTGCCGGTGTGGGCGCCGAGCGCCGTGCCGGATCCGATGTTCCGCGAGGTTCCCAAGGCTGTAGAGCGGCACGAGATCGCCGAGATCGTCGCCGGCTACGGCACCGTCGCCGGGTACTGCGCGGAAGGCGGGTTCGACGGCATTGAGCTGCAATGCTCGCATTCCTCGATCGTGCGCGGATTCCTGTCACCCGCGACGAACAAGCGCACCGACGCCTATGGCGGCTCGCTGCACAACCGGGCGCGGATTCTGCGGGAGATCGTCGGCGCCGTGCGCGAGGCGATCGGGCCCGATCGCGCGCTTGGCGTACGGATCTGCGGCGACGAGCTGATCGAGGGCGGGAGCACGCTCGACGAGGCGGTTGGCGTGGCCAGGATGATGGAGGCGACCGGCAAGGTCGATTACATCAACACCTCGATCGGCGTGGCCACCGCAACGCTGTTCATGATCGAGGCGTCCATGAGCATCCCGCCCGGCTACGCCCTGTTCATCGCCAATGCCATCCGGCGGGCGGTCACGCTGCCGGTGATCGGGGTGGGCCGGATCAAGGACCCGGTGCAGGCCGAGCGGGCGCTGGCGGAGGGGCACTGCGACCTGGTTGGCGTGGTGCGCGGCCAGATCGCCGACCCCGACTTCGGCGCCAAGGCCCGCGCCGGGTATGCCACCCAGATCCGCACCTGCCTGTCCTGCAACCAGGAGTGCGTCGGCCGGATGGGCCTGAACCGGTGGCTGGGCTGCATCGAGAACCCCCGCACCGGCCGGGAGGCTGTGCCGCTGCCGCCGCCGTGCCGTCCTGGTAGACGGGTGACCGTGGTCGGCGGTGGCCCGGCGGGCCTTCAGGCGGCCGCCACGGCTGCCCAGCGCGGCCACCAGGTGACGCTGTACGAACGCCAGCCGCGTACCGGCGGCCAGGTAGCCGTGGCCGCATCGGTGCCGTCCCGCGCTGAGTTCCTCGATGTGGTACGCAACCTGGCAGCCGAATGCCAGCGCTACGGCGTGGAAGTCAGGACCGGCGTGGAGGCCACGGCCGAGTCACTGCGTGCAGACGCGCCCGACGCCGTGGTGCTGGCCACCGGGGCACGGCCGCAGCCGCCGTACTGGGCCGCCGGTCATCCTCGCGTCGTAGACGTCCGCGACGTGCTCGAGGGCCGCGCCGTGCCGGCCGGGCAGGTGGTGGTGGTTGACGACCTCGGCTTCCACCAGGCCACCAGCACCGCCGAGTTGCTGGCCGACCGGGGCTGCACGGTGGAGATCATCACCGCCGGCATGGTCGTAGGCCAGGATCTCGGCATCACCCTGGACATGGAGACCTTCAACGTGCGCGCGCATGCCAAGGGAATCCGCCAGGCTACCGACTTGGTGGTGATGGGCGTGGCCGCCGATGACGGGCAGGCCGGAAGCGGTTCCGGCGCGCTCGTGCTCGACCTGCTGCACCATCCGACCGGAGAGCAGGCCCGCAGGCTCTGCGACTGGGTGGTCTGCGCGGCCCATCAGGCCCCGGAAGACGGTTTGTGGCAGCAGCTGGGCGCCGCGCCGTTCGAGGTGTACCGGGCCGGTGACTGTGTCACGCCGCGGCGCGCACACGCCGCCGTGATCGAGGGGCACCGGGCGGCGGTGGCGCTGTGACCGCTCTAGCCGATATCCGGGTCCTGGCCGTCGTGGTGGTCCGAGAGGGCGAACTGCCAGCCGGTGCGGAAGAGACGGTGGCCGAGGCGGGCGGGACCGTGCTCGTGGTGGGGTCAGGGACCAGGCACGCGGCCGACACGCTGGGCTCAGCGAACCGGGTATGGGTACTGGAGCGGTCCTGTGTTGCTCCGGCGGCGCTGGCCGGCACACTGGCGCCCATCTTGGCGAGCGTGGACATGGTGCTCCTGCCCGCATCACCAGACGGCCGTGATCTCGCGCCGAGGCTCGCGGTGGCCCTGGGCCGTGTACTGCTGGCCGGCGCCGTCCGGTGCGCGCCTGACGAGGTCGAGCTGACCAGGCTCGACGATCGCCTGTCGCTGCGGGTGCCGGTGGACGGGCAGGTTGTGGTGACCCTGCAGCCGGGAAGCCGCGGCGGGCCAGAGCCGGCCGGGGCGGCAGAGGTGACCGCGCTGCCATTGTCGGCCGGGCCAGCCGCCGGGCCCGACGCTGAAAGCGTCGAGGTGCTACAGCCCGAGCCTGGCACGGCGGACCTGGCCGAGGCCCGCCGCATCTTCGGCGCCGGCGCCGGGCTGGTGCCGGTCGGCGCCGAGGGCGCGGCCCTGATGCGGCTCCTGACCGCCGCGGCAGCCGCGCTGGGCGCGAGTGCGGGCGCCACCCGGGTGGTGACCGACGCGGGCTGGATGAGCTACGACCGGCAGATCGGTACCACTGGCGTGGCCGTCAACCCGGAGCTGTACGTGGCGTTCGGCGTCTCCGGTGCCGCGCAGCACGTCGGCGGGCTCGGCGCGCCGGAGCATGTGGTGAGCGTGAATACCGACCCATCCTGCCCGATGACCTTGATGGCCGATCTCGGGATCGTGGCCGACGCTCCGGCAGTGCTCACCGAGCTGGCCGAGCGGCTGGGCGTGACCACCACGCCGGCTGCCGAGACCGAGGGGGCGAGGCATGCCCGATGACGTGATGACCGTCGACGCGGTGGTCGTGGGTGCCGGGCCCGCGGGCTCGGCGGCGGCGCTGGAGCTTGCCCGGGCTGGGCGCGATGTGGTCATGGTCGAGCGCGGAGCCTTTCCCGGCGCGAAGAACGTCTATGGCGGAGTGGTGTACGGGCGGATCCTCGGCGAGGTCGTGCCGCAGTGGTGGACGGAGGTACCCGTGCAGCGCTGGGTGACCCGGCGCGCCACCATGCTGATGACTGCTACCCAGGCGCTGACCGTCGACTTCCGCACAAGTGCCTGGGATAGCCCGCCCTACAACGGGATGACTACCTACCGCGCCGACTTTGACTCGTGGCTGGCTGGCAAAGCGGTCGCGGCCGGCGCCCGGCTCGTCACCTCGACGGTGGCTACGGGCCTGCTACGGGACGCCTCCGGCCGGATCGCAGGCGTGCGCACCGACCGGACCGATGGCGACATCCGCGCCAAGGTCGTGATTGCGTGCGATGGCGTGAACTCATTCCTGGCCAAGGAGGCCGGGCTGCTCCCGCGTACCAGCCCGGGCCACACCACCCTGGGCGTCAAGGAAACCCTCGCGCTGCCGCGCGAGGTGATAGACGAGCGGTTCGGGCTGACCGGCGACCAGGGCCTAGACATCGAGATGGTCGGCTGCACGAGCGGGATCCCTGGCGGCGGTTTCCTCTACACCAACCTTGAAACGGTCAACGTGGGTGTCGTGGTGGGACTTGCCGGCCTGGCCGAGGCCAGAACGCGGCCCGAGGAACTGATCACGCATCTCAAGGCGCATCCGGCGATCGCACCGTACCTGCGGGGCGCGGAGCTGAAGGAGTACTCCGCTCACCTGATCCCGGAGGGCGGCTACCGCGCGATGCCGCGGTTGGCGATCGACGGCATGCTCGTGGCAGGGGACGCCGCGTCGATGTGCCTGACCGCCGGGCTGTGGCTGGAGGGGGTCAACTTCGCGATAGGCGCCGGACTTGCGGCCGGCCAGACCGCCGCCGAGGCGATCGCGGCCGGTGACACCTCCGCCCACGGACTGGCCGGCTACCAGCGCCGGCTGGCGGCATGTTTCGTGCTCGCCGACCACAAGCGGCTGCGCAACGCAGCGGACATCGTGCTCGCCGACCGGATCCAGCGGGATTATCCCGGGCTGGCCTGCGATTTCGTCGAGCAGATCTTCACCGTCACCAACCCGGCCCCAAAGATAGGCATGGCCAGGGAGTTCTTCCGCGCGGTGCGTCTTAATAAGGTCCGGCTGCGGTCGCTGGCGCGCGACGGCTGGCAGGCGTTCCGGGCATTTCGATGAGGGAGCGAAACAGATGAGCTACCCCGAAGTGTCCTTCGAGGAACGGATGTCCAGCGTTGAGTTCCGGGTCGGCGAACGTGCGCACATCACCGTCGACTCCGATGTATGCCGCTCCTGCACGACCAAGGACTGTGTGCACGCCTGCCCGGCCGGCTTGTTCGTGCCGACCACTGACGGAGGCATCCTGTTCAACTACGAGCAGTGCTTCGAATGTGGAACCTGCTACCAGGTGTGCAACGGCGAGGGGGCCATCACCTGGACCTACCCGGCCGGCGGCGACGGCGTCGTGTTCCGGAAAGGGTGACGAGCATGACAGTGATCGTGGCGGCGATGAGCTGGTCCTGGCAGGAAACCGAGGTTGACCCACTCACCGGCGCGATCAGTGCCGACCGGCGCGACCGTGGCCCGGGCCAGTCAGAGCTTGCCG
>Ga0126373_10002331_pt1 | contig 13984 bp, 13 predicted proteins | sample PanSoiMetPlot_11_FD_92545 | JGI IMG/M metagenome (GOLD analysis project Ga0126373, IMG submission 92545) | Tropical forest soil microbial communities from Panama - MetaG Plot_11 | ecosystem: Environmental > Terrestrial > Soil > Tropical forest > Bulk soil | place: Panama | collected 2016-02-17 | reverse complement strand
GCGTTGCCATGTGCTTCCGTCGCGAATCTCCTTGTCACTGAGTGACTCGCGATTTAACAGGCTAATATCGCTTGAGGCAAAGCCCGCCCCCTCGAGTGCATGTGCCGCCTGTCGGGCCTTTTCCGTCCCGTCGTAGAAAGCCACAATTTTTTCATATGCCATTGCCATTCTCCTTTGTGATTCGTGTATTACGACAACACAGTGACTTCGATATCGGCCTGGTTCACGAGCGATCTCTCAAATCGCCAGACCTGCTCTCGGCCGCCAGCCGGTCTGATCCACGTTGCGTATCCGTTGTGACAACCTGTGGAGTTGCGGCGTCGGTACTCGCAGCCCACAGGAACCGGAACGGAAGCGGTCGTACGTCTTGAGGCAAGGTTTGTGCCATTAGAGAGCGGGTGAAACTGTCAAAAATTACAGAAGCACGATGCAGGAATTTAGACTCAGGCTGAGGTACGACTTACGATGAGCTACATCGCAAATTACTCTCAAGATCACAATCGTTAATGAGACAGATCTGGTCCAAATCTTGGGCCCAACGATTCTTGGTAGGTGATGTTGGTCTTCTCAGGCTGATCCACCTAATACACACTACCGCGTACATTAGCTTGAATTGCACAGTCTCCTCTATCGCATATTTCTTTCTACTTTCGTAAGCTCCAAGGCAAGTTTCAAGTCGACCAGAATTCTGCAAACAGCGAAGTACATTGTTCATCTGTTAGTAGAAATCCACGGATCCGACGATGAAAGCACCGGTGATAAAGAAAGAGACGATGGCCGGCTTCTTCAGAGATGTAATCAAATCAGAAAACACAATCGAAGACTTCGCACAGCCAGCTTCTCGGAGGGGGAAATTGAAGGAGTGCTCCGCATGACGCTGATAGAAAGACAATCGAGCGGACCAAGCAGAGACTCGACGGGCTGCGTAGCTTTCGCGGTCGCTGAATTCTTAACTTCTGCGAACTAACTAAGGAGTGAGACTATGCATTTACTTTGGTGGATTGTCGTTGGTCTAATCGCCGGATGGGCGACGGGTAAGATCATGCGCGGTTCCGGATATGGGCCGTTCATCGATATCGTAATCGGCATACTCGGTGCGTTAGTTGGTGGTTGGATCATGAGAGCGGTCGGATTCCGCGGTCAGGGTGGCCTGATCTACACCGTCCTGGTTGCAATTGGCGGTGCCGTCTTACTTACGTGGCTGTCTCGATTCATTATTGGGCCGCGAGCGAAACATGGGACCGAGCTGACCAACATAGAGGAGCGAAAGAAAGACGGCAATTGGCGGAACGCCGCGTAACCGACGACGTCCTAATAAATCCGCAATCTCACTAAAGCCTTCGCCGGGTGATTTAGATCGTGGCGCACGCGTTGCGCCGAAGCAGGGCGGGACAAATTCTCGCTGGCGCGCCTGATGAGCATGGTTCAGCTCGTTGAACAGGGCGATGTACGTTAGCCTTAGGGTAGTGTGTTAGTGAACTTTAGCCCCGCCCGGCCTCAATTCGGGCATAGTGCTGCGGCTTGCAGGTTAGCGTCGCAGATCGCTTTTACCTACTTTTAAAGCCGCTTCAGGAAGGGGGTCCCTAAAGCGGCTCGGAGAGAGACCTCAGGAAGTCCTGAGGTTTGCGTTGTCAGGCGCAACAATAAGCCCGCCTAAGTTTCTATTCACCTGTCAGTTCTTACAGGCCCCCCTGCCAACCGGGGTATTCTTCCGAAATACGGCGAAAACGGAGGGAGGGGGAGCCGCCGTTCAGATTTCATCGCAGCCTGATGGGGACAAAGGTATGGTTCGAGTGTGGTTGAGCGAAAAGACGTCCCCATTTCCATTATTTTATCGCCGGCCAAGGACGAAATCGGCCGGCTAGCAAGCCATTGATGACAGGCGGGAAGAGTTCTACATGTCTTTTTTGTGCGTAATGGCCTTTTTCGGGGCTCACACTTCAACGAAGTTGCAGCCCTTCTAGGCCTCGGGTTCTGTGCAGGTCAAATTGCATCAGTCGCAACCTACCTCCCTTAGTGTGCTTCGAAGCTCGCGATTCGCTTGCCGTCGGTATCAAACAGCGCAAGGTGCTGCCCAGTGATCTTCCAACTTTTAACCTGCTGCAAGGCTTGAAGAAATGCCTTCTCGGTGTCCATGCCTTTGAGACAAGCCATCAGAGTCCCGGCCGTACGGCTGAAGGTAAGACGGTCGCCTTCAAGGGTGTAACTGCCGACCAGTTGGTTGCATCCTCCCGACCCGCTTACGCGCCGGGTCTCTGAGTTAAGGATGAAGTGCGGTTCGTTTTTTGAGGATTCGCTAAGGGAGGAATCGCGCAACTGGGTGAGCTTCCAATAGGTGTTTTCAAGAGAGGCGGTCGCGGCGTTGTGACTGGAGGGCTCGAGTGGCGTGAACCTGGAAGCACGCTTGAGGTCGTAGTTCAGCTTGGAGACGATCTCCTGTCCAGCCTGATCGAGCTTGCGCAGAGTGTCGCTATCGCGCAGGGCGAACTTCTCGGTCCCCCCGCGTCGACCTCGCAGCACCAGGGTCTTACCATCGCCTGCCAAGTGCCAGATTCCGCTGTCCTCGACCTGAGTAGCGCGCTCCTGGTAGCTCATACGAGAGACGAAGGTGTGGTCGGGGAGCAAATTCACTTGATAAAGAATCCCCGGACAGTCGGCGCAAGGAAGGGTTCCGGAGAAGCTTGCCGGTAGTCCCGCAATGGAAGGCGCCTTACCTGATGAGCCCGTAGCGCTGCCAGGCTCGAACTCGTAAGTGCCTCGGTCGGACATCAGCGCCAGGAAGAGATGCCCGCCTTTCAAACTGTAAGACCGGACGTAAGGCCAGTCCCTGGGGATGCGATCGTTGAGTGGTGTTGGCGGGCACATCGCGCGGGTGAGCGCAAGGGGACCAAACTCAAGTTGTCCGGCCCCGGCGGAGTTCCATGTTCCACTCCCACGGTTGCAATCAATTCGCGCGTTCAGATGACCGTCAGCGGCGAAGGTGATCGTGTACGCCGTTTTGTCAGGAGGGGCCAGAACCGGGCCATCCCCACCCTCGAATTTCACCAACTGCCACGATGTGCCGAGGAGATCCGACCCCGCGTTCGGGGTTTGGGTTTGCGCATGGACACTAGCAAGGAAGACCAGTAGGGGAGCCAGTAACTGTAAGGGTACAAATGTTCTTTTCATGCCAGCCTCTTCGATGAGCTGACACCGGAGGAAAGGCCAGTGCGGCCAAAAGCTCAAAAAGGCGGTCGCCTTTCTCGCCCTCGCAGTTTCGCTCCCGGCGCTCGCGAAATTCTTCGATGATGAGATATAGAATCGGGGATTTCCGAGCGGAAGTAATGAGATACCAAGGGGGGAATATCTATCTCAGCCGGGCCGACACAGCCCATAAAACCGCTGCCTGCCCCGTGCATGTCACCGGTGTGGCGTGGCTGTAGAAGATAAAGTCACTTTTCAGAACGACAACACGGCTACCACGATTTGCCAAGAGTCTTCTCCGAGGGCGAGCCTAGGCCAAAATGCCCATTCTTTTCCCCACCGTCGCGAGCACTCTCAGAGCCTGGTCCAGTTCCTCCTTGGTATGGGTAGCGGTCATGATGGTGCGCACGCGGGCTTTGCCTTCCGGCACTGTCGGATAAGTAATACCCGTGCCCAGGACGCCTTCCTGGAACAATTCGCGGGAAAACTCCATCGTCAGCTTTCCGTCGCCGATGATGATCGGGGTGATGGGCGTTTCGCTGGCGGGGGTGGTTTTTCCTCCGATATTGAAACCAAGCAGCCCAAGTTCTTTCTTCCAGAAACGGGTATTGTCCCAGAGCTTTTCGATTCGCTCCGGCTCCTGCTCGAGTACTTCGAAGGCGGCAATGCAAGTCGCCGCCACGGAGGGTGGATGCGAAGTGGAAAACAAAAACGGCCGCGCCCGGTGGTAGAGAAAATCAATCAAATCGCGCGATCCGCAGACATAACCGCCCAGAGCCCCAATCGCCTTTGACAACGTGCCCACCTGAACATCGACACGCCCATGGACGCCAAAGTGATCGATCGTGCCGCGTCCGTTGCGCCCGAGAACGCCAGAAGCGTGCGCGTCGTCGACCATCATGATGGCGCCATATTTCTCCGCCAGGTCGCACAACCCCGGAAGCGGTCCGATATCCCCGTCCATAGAAAACACACCGTCACTAATGAGCAGCTTCCGCCCCGGCTGATCCTTCACGCTGGCCAGCTTGGCCTCTGCATCGGCGATGTTCTTGTGCTCGAAAACCAGGATCTTTGCCCGCGAAAGCCGTGCCCCGTCAATGATCGACGCATGATTCAGCTGGTCTGAAATGATGAAATCCTCTTTCCCCAGAATGGCCGAAACAGTACCGGCATTCGCGGTGAAGCCGGACTGAAACACGACGCACGCCTCCACGTTTTTGAAGGCCGCGATCTTTTCCTCCAGTTCCATGTGGATCTTCATCGTGCCCGCGATTGTGCGTACCGCACCGGACCCAACTCCGTACTTGCGTGTGGCTTCGAGCGCCGCCTCGCGCAGCTTGGGATGCGTGGTCAGGCCGAGATAATTGTTGGACGCGAGATTGATAACCTTCTTGCCGTCGAAGGTGCACACGGGAGCCTGCTCGTCATCGAGTACGCGCAGCCGGAAGTGTGTCCCCTTGGCCTTAAGTTCGTTGACTTGCTCGGTGAGATAGGAAAGGCGATCGGTGCGGGTTGCGGTAACCATAATGAGCTCCGGACTACAGATGACGCTTAGAGCGATATCAGTTTAATACTGCGCGGGAGACCGCCCCGGTCACACCTGCTCGATGAGTCCGGCCAGCAGTGCGGCTCGGCGCGGTAATTCCGAAATCACTGTGAACTCCTCTGGGGAGTGTGCGCCTCCGCCAACCGCGCCAAGTCCGTCGAGCGTCGGAACGCCCAGCGCTGCGGTGAAATTGCCATCCGAGCCGCCTCCGACTGCAGCCTCCTTGAGATCCCAGCCCAACTCCTTCGCGATCGTACAGGCTTTCTCATAGAGCGCAATTACTCCGCCCGTTCTTTCGAGGGGCGGCCGGTTGATCGATCCAGTAACCGTGAGTTTGCAATTGGAATTGAATGGTTTCAGCGATGTGATGATGCCGTCGAATTCCGCTGCATCCTGCTGCGTGCGCACGCGAACATCGATCGAGGCCGCGGCTTCCGCCGGCACAACGTTGGCCCGCGTCCCTCCACTCACTTTACCGACGTTGACGGTGACCCCGCGAGCGGGATCCGCGAGACTGGAAACGGCGCAAATTTGCCGCGATAGTTCCAGAATGGCGTTTTGGCCCTTTTCAATATCCAAGCCCGCGTGCGCCGCCCGGCCTTCCACCCGCAAGGTATACCCGCCCACGCCTTTGCGCGCCGTTTTCACTGCGCCTTCGGGGCCGAGCCCAGGCTCGAGCACCAAGGCGGCCTCCGCACCGGAAGCCAGGGTTTCTGTAAGGGCACGTGAAGATGCGCTTCCAACTTCTTCGTCCGAGACCAGCAGCAGATGGAGTGGCCGCGGAAACTGGCCACGGTTCCAATCTAACAGCGCCTCGATCACGTGAAAAACCAGCGCAACTCCAGCTTTCATGTCAAGGACGCCCGGTCCCAAGATGCGCCCCTTCGACACCCGAAACGGCATTTTCGCGAGGGTGCCGATCGGGTAGACCGTGTCCATATGCCCGAGCAGAAGCACGGGTTTCTGTTGGCGCCGGCCCGGAAAAGATACTTGGATGTGGTTGCCGGCCTTTTTTGCCCAATGTATCCGCACCTTGCCGCCAAGTTCTCGAAAGCGCGACGCAATTACCGTGCCGAGTCGATCGACCGCGGCTTTTACGTCGCTCGGTGATTCGATCTCCACCATCTGCTGTATGGTGTCGACCATCCGGCGCTGCTGTTTGCGGAAATAACGAACCCGTTCGAGGGAAATCGGGGTGCTCCTGGTCAGACCCTGCCGTAGTATCGGTTTTCGATCCTGCACAGTCGATAAAGTATAATCGTCGCTCCAATGGAGAAGCATGAGCGAAGCTGCGAAAATTGTGACCGAGCGGCCGGTAACTGAGCACATTCACCTCGACATTCAAGACATTCTCCGGATCCTGCCCCACCGATATCCATTTCTGCTGATCGACCGCGTGATCGATTTGGCGCGTAAAGAGCGCATAGTCGCTATCAAGAATGTCACGATTAACGAGCCTTTTTTTGCCGGGCATTTTCCCGGCCTCCCGATCATGCCCGGAGTGCTGATCGTCGAAGCGATCGCCCAGGCCGGAGGTGCGTTGCTGTTGACGGAAGTGGCGGATCGCGACCAAAAGCTGATGGTCTTTACTGGCATTGAGCGTGCCCGTTTCCGCCGCCCGGTTGTTCCTGGAGATCAGCTGCGGATCGAAGTCGAAGTAAAAGCCTGGCGCGATGGCGGCGCAGGGGGACGCAATGCCGTACGCATGGAGGGCAACGCTTACGTGGATTCGAAGCGAGTTGCCGAGGCCATCGTGACCTGCCAACTGGTTCCGAAAGCAGGCAGCAACAGTTCGTCCGGGAATGAAAATGCGTCTCCGGCCACCTAGCTTTGCGGCGAACTCTCGGAAGCTTCCACGTTTTCTGCAGTTAAATTCTGCAAAAGCTGTTAACCGCAGAGAACCCAGAGGATGCGCGGAGCGGGCCGAGAAATCGCCTATCGCCAAGGTGAAGATTCCTCATGAACGTCCATCCCACAGCCATCGTTCACCCTGCGGCAAGAGTCCCCAGTTCCTGCAAGATTGGCCCTTACTGTGTCGTCGGCGGGGAAGTCGAACTGGGAGATGGCTGTGAACTGATTTCGCAGGTGGTTGTCGAGGGTCCCTCCCGGATTGGCTCCCACAATCGATTCTTTCCGTTCTCCTCGATCGGCCTCGCTCCTCAGGACCTAAGTTATAAAGGCGAACCGACCCGTCTGGAGATGGGCGACGACAATGTCGTGCGCGAATTTGTCACCATCAATCGCGGCACCATGAAAGGTGGAGGTCTGACCCGCATCGGCAGCCACACCTTGATCATGGCCTATACGCATATCGCCCACGATTGCCAGATCGGAGATCACGTCATCATGGCGAACGCGGCCACCTTAGGTGGTCACGTTGTGGTGGAGGATTGGGCCACCGTCGGGGCATTGTGCCCAGTGCACCATTTCGTACGCATTGGCGCGCACTCATTCATTGGCGGCGGCACGACAATTACGCGCGATGTACTGCCTTTTTCGAAAACCGCCGCCGAGCGGGGAACGCACGCCTACGGGTTGAACAGCGTAGGCCTGGAACGCCACGGCTTCAGCAAGGACCGGATTCGCAAAATTCACCACGCCTACAAACTCCTGCTCGCCTCCAAGCTGAACACCTCGCAGGCGCTCGAGAAACTGAAATTGGAGGCCGACCGAGGCGAAGACATAGAGACTCTAATCCGGTTCATCGAAGCGTCTGAACGCGGCGTGATCAAGTAACCCGGGAAGGCGGTCGCCCCGAACCCCACGTCCGGTCCGGGCAGGAAGAGGACATCTGCCCCCATAGCGCTCGATATACTGAATTAGGGCGTTGGGTTTTCTCTCTGTCCCTGTATCCCGGTGTGAGTCCTTCTCGTGTTCATCGACGAAGCCACAATCCGCGTAAAGGCTGGTGATGGCGGCAACGGCTGCGTCGCCTTCCGGCGCGAGAAGTTTGTCCCCCGCGGAGGGCCCTCTGGCGGCGACGGCGGCAAGGGCGGCGACGTCCTCATGGAATCCAGCGAGCGCCACAACACGCTGGTTCATTTCCGCTTCAATCCGGAATACAAGGCCGAGCGCGGCCGCCACGGCGAAGGTTCGAACAAGACCGGGCGCGAAGGCGCCGACGTCATGCTGAAGGTCCCGGTCGGAACCATCGTTTACGACGCCACAACCGGAGAGAAGGTCCATGACTTTTCGTCGCCCGACGACCGCATGGTGATCGCCCGCGGCGGGCGCGGGGGGCGTGGGAACGCCCAGTTTAAAACCTCCACGCACCAGGCCCCGCGCGAGCATGAAGACGGGCGTCCCGGAGAAGACCGCACGCTGCGCCTGGAGCTGAAGCTGCTCGCCGATGTTGGCCTCGTGGGCTATCCCAACGTTGGCAAGTCAACGCTGATTTCGCGCATCTCGGCCGCCCGGCCCAAAATCGCAGATTATCCTTTCACAACCTTGCAGCCAAACTTAGGCGTGGTCGCCGTCGGCGATCCACCCAACGAAATCAGCTTCGTCGTCGCTGATATCCCGGGATTGATCGAAGGGGCGCACGATGGCGCTGGGTTGGGAGTTCAATTCTTGCGACACATCGAGCGCACCCGCCTGCTGGTGCACTTGGTCGATATATCCGACTCGAGCGGCCGCCCCGATCCGGTCAAGGATTTCGAAGTAATCATGGGAGAACTGGGCAGCTTCGGCGCAGGCCTCGAAAACAAGCCCATGATTTTGGCGGCCTCAAAGTGCGATGTGGCGAACAAAACCAAGCTGACCAAGCTGAAGCGCTATGCCAGGTCTCACAACCTGGAAATATTCCCGATCTCGGCGGTGACGGGCGAGGGCATCGATAAGCTGAAGTACGCAATCGCCCAGAAAGTAGAAGAGTTGCGGCAGGTGGTCGAGGCAAGCGCCTGAACGGTGATCTGGGAGGCACAGTGGGGTTGCTGAAGTTCCGGGAAGCGAATTTCCGCTGCCTGCGTGAAGGCGTGGACTTCGCTTCGGCACAAGCGGTACCGGCAACCTGGTTCTCGAGACGCGCTGGCTCGGGCTATCATTGGGTGAGGAGGCATGCCTGGCGCTGGGCATAGCGCTCGAGGCTTCTCGAATACACCGCCGACCGGGGAGTGGAGAACTCTGATGATCGACTTTCCGATCCGTCTTATTCGCTAGAAATCTCGCCATCAACGGCTCGCTTTCGCGCTCGCATGAACATCGGCCTTTTTGGCGGCACCTTCGACCCAATTCACAAGGGACACCTTGCCCTTGCCAAAGCCGCGCGCGAACGCTGCCGGCTCGGGCGCATTCTGTTTGTGCCCACAAACCTGCCGCCGCATAAATCCGCGCAGCCCATTGCGTCGTATTTTCACCGCTACGCGATGACAGCGCTCGCTTGTGCCGCAGAGAAAGCCTTTGTGCCATCGCTGCTTGAGGCGCCGACGGAGTTTGTTCTCCAGGATAAGAAAGCCGTCAAGGGGAGCATCGCCTCAGCCCCCAACTACAGCATTGATACCATTCGTAAGTTGAAGCGGGAGCTCAAGAAAAGCGACCATTTGTTTTTCCTGATCGGTATTGACGCATTCAAGGAAATTGCCCAATGGCACCAAGCCGAATCGCTGTTTTCCGAATGCGAATTCATCGTGGCCAGCCGTCCCGGGTATTCCCTGGCCGATGTCGCCAGCGCCTTGCCCGATAAGCTGCGTCCCCGGGTGGAAGCGACGAAACCATTTTCGAAGCAGCCCGCCAGCGGCGACCTGGTTCTCGCCGGCGCGACCCTGCACCTGCTCGACAACGTAAATCAGAAGGTTTCCGCCACCGCGATCCGGGCTGCAGTTCGCGGCAGGCGTCCCGTTAAAAAATTCGTTCCCGAGAGTGTGGAAGAATACATAAAGAAAGAAGGGCTGTATGCTTAGATAGTCCCTCGTATGGAGCAAACGGCGGGCCCGGCAAGGGCCCGGCTGAGGACCGACCACCAACGATCGATGACCAATCCGACATGAAGAAGAATTCGGTACTCGCCCAACTCAAAGACGCCCTCCGTGCGTGTGAAGATAAGAAAGCCGAAGACCTCACCCTTCTCGAGCTGGACAAGAACTCGGGCGCCTTCACCGATTATTTTCTGATCTGCACCGGACAAAACCCTCGCCAGATCCAAGCGGTGTCGGACGAAGTCGAGCTGCGTTTGAAGCGCGAAGGCGTTTATCCCCACAATATCGAAGGGTACAAACAGGCCGAGTGGGTGCTGCTCGATTACGTAGATTTCGTGGTGCACATCTTTTCCCAGACCGCACGCCACTACTACGATCTCGAACGGCTGTGGCGAACCGCGAAAAAACTGCAGCCCTCGCAACTCACCGCGAAACCACGCCGGCGAGCAGCTGTCCCCAGGGCGGCGCGTAAGCGAGCCTGAAAGCCCTCAGCTGAGTCCGCCAAGTCAGCCGGGGAGCGCTTTCGGACCTGTGCGGTTAAAATTTCTTTGCCGTGAAGCTCGCAATTGCCTGGATCGGAAAAACCAAGAAGGCCGCGTTCCAGTCCCTGACCGATGATTACCTCAAACGGCTTCGCCAATATGGAGAAGTCACGAGTGCTCCGCTCAAGGATGAAGCGGCTTTGCTTAAGCTCTCTGGCCGCGATGGCCGTTCCACACGCGCCAGGCTGGTGCTTGTCGACTCGCGCGGCAAACAGCTTTCCTCCGAAGAATTGGCCGCCTTCCTCCGCGACCATCAAGACCGCAATCCGCTCCCTCTTGTCTTCGCGGTCGGCGCGGCGGACGGCTTCAGCGGAGATATCCTACGCCAAGCCGATTTCACCCTTTCGCTGGGGAAGATGACTTTGGCCCATGAACTGGCGCGGGTGGTAGTACTCGAACAACTGTATCGGGCGTTCACTATCCTCAAGGGTCATCCGTACCATCTGGGCCACTGATTAGCCATTTCCCCGGGTTGTACTCAGGTGACGTTTTCCTCCTCGCCGCGGAATCGTACATTCTTGCTACGGCTTAACCGCCGAGGAGAGCCATGCAAAGAGATCCCATCGAAGTGCTGCGCCGCAAAGAGGCCGAACTGGAACGCCTGCAGGAAGAAGTCGCAGCCCTGCGCCTGGTGGGAAAACTCCTGCGCGACAAGCCCGTACCCGACCGAGACCAGCCCACCCGCGGCAAAATCCTGCAGATGCCGTGAGTCACAGGTAAGAATGCAGAAAGTCAGAAATAGAAGGAATACTCCCCTTCTATTTCTAAGCTTGTCGTTCTCGATTTTTGTCGTTCTCGATTCTTACATGTACCTTTGTATCCTCCACAAGTTCCGTTTCGTGCTCATTGCGGAATGCTGAGTGCGGACTGCGATTCCTGTAAACTCCTCCCCATGGCCTTCGCGGATCAACTGGGGTTCAGCTTCAAAGGTCCAGAGCGCAGGGTTTGGATCGTACGGGACCTGGTTTCCGCTGTTCGTACCCACCTGGAGCGCGAATACAGCGACATTTGGGTGGAAGGCGAAATTTCGAACTTCCGCGCCCATGACTCCGGCCATCTTTATTTCACGTTGAAGGATGAAGGCGCGCAGATCCGGGCCGTAATGTTCCGCTCGCAGGCTCGGCTTCTGCGCTTTCGCCCGGGGGACGGCATGCAGGTTATCCTGCGCGGACGCGTGACCATTTACGAAGGCCGCGGCGAGCTGCAACTCTCAGCCGAGTATCTCGAGCCCAAGGGCGCCGGCGCCTGGCAGATCGCGTTCGAGCAGCTCAAGGCCAAGCTCGAAGCCGAAGGCCTGTTCGCTGCGGCTGGCAAGAAGCCGATTCCGGCATTACCCAAGCGGATCGGCGTTGTAACATCGCCGCAGGCTGCCGCGCTTCGGGACATTCTGAATATCTTGCGCCGGCGCCATCACACCGCAAGTGTGTTGATCTACCCGGCCCAGGTTCAGGGGGACACGGCGCCGCTTGAAGTCAGCGCCGGCATCCGCCATTTCAACCGCTCCAAAGATGTGGACGTTATTATCGTGGCCCGGGGAGGCGGCTCCGCCGAGGACCTGGCGGCATTCAACCATGAGGGCCTGGCACGAACCGTGGCCAGCTCGCAAATTCCGGTGATCTCGGCGGTGGGTCATGAAACCGACTTCACCATCATCGACTTCGTCGCTGACCTGCGCGCTCCCACTCCGTCTGCCGCCGCCGAACTGGTCATTCGCTCACGCCAAGAGCTCGAAGAGCAAGCCGAAGGGCTGCGCCTGCGCCTGGCCCGCGCCATCCGTTACCGCCTACTCATGGCCAAGCAGGCCGTGACCGAGGCTGCCCAGCACGGCGCCTTCGCCCGCATGATGGACGGCATTAATCAGCGCCAACAGAAAGTCGACGACCTCACCTTCCGCCTGGAAAAAGCCGCGCGCAAGATCCTCGAGAATAACCGGCGGCAATGGGAGCGCGCTTCGGCCGCCGTCCGCCACTACGATGCCCGCCGGATCCTGGCCGGAGTCCGCCGCGATCTGGTATCGCACACCGCCACTCTGGCGGCCACGATGACCGCGACCTTCGTCCGGTGCCGCGCCCGCCTCGACCAGGCTGAGCATCAGTTGAAAGCGCTTTCGCCGACAGCGATTCTCGAGCGCGGCTACGCCTTGGTTTTCGATCGATCAGGCAAGCTGGTAAAGCGTTCGGCTCAAGTCCAGCCCGGCGACGAAATTTCAGCTCGTCTGGCGGAGGGTGCCCTGATCGCAAGGGTGGAAGCGAAGGAGTGAAGAGGGCTGGAAGCATTAGAAGGGCCAGGGTCGAGCCCTGCCGGTATCGCCTGAACCGAGCCTCTTTCTAATCGAGGCTCGGCTTGCGCAACCGCTCCCTTTCCCCGCTGCATTACAATGGCGTGAACGCGCAGAATCTGACAGAGGAGAGCATGTTCCCAGGCGCCGGAACCTGGCCACATCTGACGGTGATCTCGGTCATCGACATCCTGCTTGTGGCCATCATCATTTATGAGTTCCTAGCCCTGATTCGCGGCACCCGCGCCGCTCTGATCCTGGTGGGCGTTTCCATTGTTGTTTTGGCGTTCTACTTTTCGCGGGTGGGCCAGATGGTCACTCTCAATTGGCTCATCTCTCGCGTGTTGCCCTATGCGGTTTTTGCGCTGATCGTTATTTTCGCGCCCGAGATTCGCCAAGCCCTGGCCCGCCTGGGCCGACGGCTAACTCTCGGTCGCTCGTCTGGGGCTGCGGCTGACGCCTACGACGATATCGTAATGGCCGCCAACCTTTTTTCCCAGAACCAGACTGGCGCGCTCATGGTGATCGAGCGTGAAATTGGCCTGCGCACCTACATTGAAAGCGGCGTGGCCATCGATGCCCAGCTTTCCTACGATCTGCTGGCCACGCTGTTTCGCCCCAGCGCGCCGCTGCACGATGGAGCGGTAATTATTCGCGGCGATCGCATTTCTGCCGCCGCCTGTTTCCTTCCCCTCTCGATGAATCCAATTCTCTCGACGCAACTCGGTACCCGCCACCGTGCAGGGATTGGCATCACCGAAGAGACGGACGCAATTGCGGTCATCGTCTCGGAAGAAACCGGTAGCATCGGTCTGGCCGTGGGTGGCGCGATTGAGCGCGACTTGACCGTCGAGCAACTGCGCGAGCGGATGGGGACCCTGCTGCGCCGCTATGTTCCTCCCACGCCTCTGCCAACCAGCATTGCGAATGGCACCGGCATGCTCGATGAGGAGAATGAAATCCCGATCCGCTCCTCCGAATACAATAAGCCGGGAGGCGGCCTGTGAGCGCTCGCGATTTCCTCCGCCGTCACGTTTTGCACAATCTCGCGCTGAAAGTCACATCGCTGGCGCTCGCTTCGGCCTTGTGGCTGGCCGTTTCGAGCAGCCCTCCCTCGGAAGTTGCGTTGAATGAGCCCCTTATTTTCCGCAATGTTCCCTCGAATCTCGACATCAGCTCCGAGAATATTCCCTCCGTGCAAATACGCGTGCGCGGGCCAGAGCGGATCGTGCGCCGGCTCACAGCTTCTGATATCCATGCCGAGGTCGACGTGACCGGAATCCGGCCCGGGGAGCGCATCTTTGATCTCACGAAAGCGATCACCGTACCCGACAAACTCGAAGTGGCGCAGGTCGTTCCGAGTGAAGTGCACGTGGATTTCGATATTCGCGCGAGACGTCAAGTTCCGGTTAAGCCTCGAATTGTCCCAAGCTACCGGGTTGCTTCTTTTAGTTCAGATCCGGCAACCGTCGAAATCATCGGCCCCAAGAAGCATGTCGACTCCGCCGACGGCGCCATCACT
>Ga0126373_10002330_pt1 | contig 13984 bp, 13 predicted proteins | sample PanSoiMetPlot_11_FD_92545 | JGI IMG/M metagenome (GOLD analysis project Ga0126373, IMG submission 92545) | Tropical forest soil microbial communities from Panama - MetaG Plot_11 | ecosystem: Environmental > Terrestrial > Soil > Tropical forest > Bulk soil | place: Panama | collected 2016-02-17 | reverse complement strand
TAACCAGCTGACCTACGGGCCCCACGTTTGAAACCTCGCGATCTTATACTATTTGTGGGAAATGCGCTGATCAGAACTGCACTAAAGGCAAGGCGAACCGCTGAAAACGGTGGTACTACCGTTCCATTGCGTGCCCCGGTCAGGGATACGAAAATTAGAATAGCTGGGAGAAATGCTCATATCCCTACTCATTCTCGTAGTCTCATTGGCGGCGCTGATTCAGTTTGCAGCGTTTACGTGGAGGGCTGCGTTCTTGACGATAGCTACCGCCGATCTTCCTGGGGACCATACTAAGCACTTTGTTGTGAATGACTTCGAGGAAGTTTCCGCTTACGAGAAGCTATGCCCTGAGCTTGGGGTTCGCGTCCGGACGCGATTTGGCTCCGTGAGCGCGTATAACTCATTGCTCCATTTCACCATGTCGATTGGCGATTCGATTTTTCCTTCGGCCTCCGGCTGGGCGCAACGCGAGATGGCACTTTGCGCGCGATATGCGACGGTGACTTTGGCGCGGCGGTTGGAACGAAATCAGGTCGTGGCCGCTGAACTTTCTTCCTTTTAGTCACTTCTCTTCTATCGCCTTTTCAACGAAGTCCGACACGCTGAGAGAACAATCAGTCGGGTTGCACCATAGGACTAAAAACAAAATGGCGAAGCCCGATGAACCGCGCTCCGCCATTTCGTAAAATGTTCGTTAGGCTGTAGCTGACTTTTGCCCTTGTATGAAGGCAAGCAGTTCGGCATTGATCTCGTCCTTGAGCGTGGAACACATTCCGTGTGGAGCGCCCGGGTAGATTTTGAGGATGGCTCCCTTAACGATCCTGGACGAAAGCAGGGCCGAAGCACCGATCGGTACGATCTGGTCGTCGTCACCGTGGAGAATCAGCGTTGGGACGTCGAACTTCTTGAGATCCTCGGTGAAATCGGTTTCGGAGAAGGCTTTGATGGTGTCGTAACAGGCTTTAATTCCGGCGATCATGCCCTGGAACCAGAAAGAATCGCGCAAGCCTTGCGAGACTTTGCTGCCGGGACGGTTGGCGCCGTAGAATGGGGCGCTCAGATCTTTCCAGAATTGCGAACGATCTTTCTGGACGTTGGCACGGATTTCATCGAAAACTTCGATAGGTAGACCGGCGGGATTATTGGGGGTCTTGAGCATGAGAGGCGGAACTGCGCCGATAAGGACGGCTTTGGCGACGCGCTTGGTGCCATGTCGGCCGATATAGCGAGCGACTTCGCCGCCACCAGTGGAATGTCCGACGTGTATCGCATCCTTCAGATCCAGCTTCTCAACGAGCTGTGCGAGATCATCGGCAAAGGTGTTCATGTCGTTGCCTTCCCATGGCTGGCTTGAGCGGCCATTGCCGCGGCGGTCATGCGCGATGCAACGGTAGCCACGCGCGCTGAGGAAAAGCATCTGATCTTCGAAAGCGTCTGAATCGAGAGGCCAGCCGTGACTGAAAACGACCGGCCGTCCCTTGCCCCAATCTTTGTAATAAATCTCGGTGCCGTCTTTTGTCGTGAATGTAGGCATGCATTCTCTCCTTCGAATCGAGTTACAACCCGAGTCTGATCCCTCTCCCCTTGGCAGCGTACACTTCGCTCGCTCCGATAACAATGAGGTAGGCATTCAGACTAAGCGCGGCAAAAGTTGCAGTGCCTTGAAGACTCTGACGGAAACACGTGCCACATGGGGTAACGCAATCGCGTAGCTTTCTTTTTGAGGCTGCGTTTTGACAGCTCGAATGCTGCGCGGAGTCTTCGCAACCGCTAGCGCGTCTCCTTCTGCTTCGCCAAATTTACGAAATTCACTTGCCAGCCCGCGTGAGAAAATTGCGGTGTACACTGACGAGCCTGGGTCGACGATAGACTGCCTGCAGTCCGAACCAAGAGACAATCCATGCCCATGTCACCGAATGAAATCGAAAACTTGGCGCGAGAACTTATGTCTGCATATGAGACGGGCCAGATGGTGAATGTCCCGCCCTCCGAGCGCCCTGGTTTCGATCTCGATGCGGCGTACAAGGTTGAGGGAATGCTCAAGAAATTCCGTGAAGCCGCTGGGCGCAGATCAGTGGGCCAAAAAGTTGGATACGCGAATAAAGCGATGTGGCGGATTCTCAAACTTGAAACGCTGATTTGGGCACACATGTACGACGACACGGTACATTATAGTGATCGCAATTCCGCAACCCTCTCCATCGCGCATCCGCGTTCATTAAAGATCGAACCCGAAATTGTTTTTTGCTTAAGAGAGCGAGCAAACGTGGAAGGCGCGCCGGATGCCACTCCCGCGCTGATGCGCACGGAATGGCTGGCGATCGGATTCGAAATCATCGATTGTCCCTTTCCCGATTGGAAATTTCAGCCGAGCGATTTTGTCGCGTCGTTCGGACTTCATGCAGCTCTTGTGATGGGCGAGAAGATACCTTTGCGGCCGGAGGCCATTCCCACGCTCGTGGACGAACTTTCGAGCTTTAAAGTTCGAATGTCGAGGAATGGCGCTTTTGTGGAAGAAGGCTCTGGGCGGAACGCCTTGAAGAATCCCGCTTTATGCCTCGCGGAACTCAGCAAGGCTATTGCACGACGTTTCCCGGAAAATCCTTTGAGCCCCGGGGAAATCGTGAGCTCCGGAACTCTGACAGCCGGACACGCCACGGGCACGGGCGACGAATGGACCCTGGACGTCGAAGGGATCAGCTTGCCTTCGCTCAGACTTCGCCTGGCTTAGCTTTCGCACGCACGCGCGACAAGGGCAGGGATCATAAATAATTTCGAATACGCCCTTGACAAGGCTACAACGGCGTCTTATAAACTGGTCTGCTTATCGGACCAGTTGACGAGTGCCGACTCCCGCCAAATTCGACTTCGAGGTTATCCGCAAAGGCAAGGTCTACGAGGAAGTCGCCAAGCAAATCGAACGCCTGATTCTAAAGAAACTGAAGCCGGGCGACAAGCTGCCGTCCGAGCGCGAGCTGGCCGAAATGCTGCAGGTGAGCCGCAGTTCGATTCGAGACGCGATTCGCGGACTCGAACTGGTGGGCATGGTGGAACCGCGGCAGGGTGCAGGGACAATTGTCCGCGAACTCGCCACCGATTCATTAACCAATCCATTCGCTGATGCCCTCGAGCGCCGGCAGAAGTCAGTGGGCGAACTCCTGGATTTCCGCAAGATGCTCGAGCCGCCGCTGGCTGCACGGGCCGCCATGCACGCTTCTGCCGACGAGATTTCCGAAATGGAAGAGATTTTGCAACGGCAGGAGGACAAGCAGGAGCAGGGAGAAGTGACGATCGCCGAGGATGCCGAGTTTCATTACAGCGTCGCTCTCGCTTCCGGAAATAGCGTGGTGCTCAAGGTAATCGACATTTTGATGGAGCTTTTACGCGAGACCCGTGAGCGCTCGTTGCAGGTAAGAGGCCGCTCGCAGAAGTCCCTCGCCGGCCACCGGCGGATTCTGGCTGCGATCAAGCGTCGCGATGCGGAAGCAGCGAAGGCAGCCATGCGGCGGCACATTGAAGACGTGGAAGAGATTGTAATGAACAAGTTTTGAGAGAGCTTGGGTCCAGCCAAGAGTCGCGTATGGCGGAAATCAATCAATCATCCTCCGGAGCAAGTCTAACCTTGAGAGTTGCGGAGGCGCGTGTCGAAGACGTGGGCCACGCCATTGCACGTCTGGCGCCAGCCGACCTGCAACGCATTGGCGGTCGTGCGGGCGGCGTGTTGAAAATCACGGGCGGGATGACTGGAGTGGGGCGCGCTGAACTCTCCGACGACGGCTTCGAAGGCATGATTCAAATCGACGGAACATGCCGCAGCAACTGTGGCGTTGGGTTGCAGGAGCGAGTGACCGTTTCACTGATTGAGCACGAACAGGCCGTCGCCGTTCGCTTGTCGCCATTGTGGGTGGGTGCTGCGCCCGCGATCATTGCGCCGGAGCGGATGCTGGAAGATCTGCTGGATGTTCCGGTTATCGCCGGCTGCGTTGTGAGAGTACCTACCTTCGCCAAGGCCGTAAATTTCCAGGTCGTTCGTACGATTCCCTCCGGGCCAGTGGTTATCGGGAAGCGCACGGACATTCGCGTGGTCGAAGGCGAGCAGACGGCAGCACGAGCCCCGGCTGTCTCCTACGAAGATATCGGTGGGCTCGAGCGCGAAGTAGCGCGCGTGCGCGAAATCGTGGAACTCCCGCTGAAGCACTCGCGCATTTTCGAGCGGTTGGGAATTTTAGCGCCCAAGGGTGTGCTGCTATATGGTCCCCCCGGCACCGGAAAGACTTTGCTGGCGCGGGCGGTGGCTGCTGAAAGCCGCGTTCACTTCATTCATCTCAATGGACCAGAGATCATGCGCAAGTTTTACGGGGAGAGCGAGGCGAAGCTCCGCGAGGTTTTTGAGGAAGCGGCCCGTCATGCGCCGGCCATCCTATTTATTGACGAGATAGACGCAGTAGCCCCCAAGCGCACGGAAGTGGTGGGAGAAGTAGAAAAGCGCGTGGTGGCGCAACTCCTTAGCCTCATGGATGGTTTCGTCGCCCGCGGGCAGGTCATCGTGATCGGCGCCACGAATATTCCCGAAGTTCTTGACCCGGCGCTGCGCCGCCCCGGCCGTTTCGATCGTGAAATCGAAATCGGCGTTCCCAATACCCAGGCGCGGCTGCAAATTTTGAGGATTCACACGCGCGCGATGCCGCTCGCGCCTGACGTCGACCTGCAGGAAATTGCGGAACATTCCCACGGGTTCGTCGGGGCTGATCTAGAGGCCCTCGGGCAGGAAGTCGGAATGATTGCCTTGCGCCGCTTCCTCTCTGCATGCTCGCTGGATATCGACGGGGCCGCATCCGCGGAGCTGGGGACCCTGTTGGTTACGCGTGACGATTTTCTTGCCGGTTTGAAAGAGGTGGAACCCAGTGCCACCCGCGAATTCTTCATTGAGAAAAGCAGATCTAGCTTTGCTTCGCTGGGCGGACTGCACGATGTGAAGAAGTTGCTCGATGCGGTTATCGAGCATTCTCACATGCGAGATGAAATCTATGAGCAGGTTGGACTTGCGCCGCCGCGAGGCATCCTGCTGGTGGGACCTTCCGGCACCGGGAAGACAGCCATGGCGCGGGCGCTTTCGGGCGAAAAGCAGATTCCCCTTATCGCCATAGACGGTCCGCAGTTGTATTCGAAGTGGCTGGGAGAATCGGAGAGAGCACTGCGAGAAGTTTTCAAGAAGGCGCGGCGGGCAGCTCCGTGCATTTTGTTTTTCGACACGATTGATGCGGTGGCACCTAAATTTGGAGCCGAGCAGTTTGGCAGCGACGTGTATCAACGAATTCTCAGCCAACTCCTGCGGGAAATCGATAATTTGCGCGACGTAAAGGGCGTGGTTCTGGTGGCGGCTACGAATCGGCCTGAGCGTATCGAACCGGCGCTTTTGCGGAGCGGGCGCTTCGATTATATCGTCCCGTTTGCGAAACCTGACGCCGCGGAACGCGCGGACATCATGAGGATCTGTTGCCAGCGCGTGCCGGTAGCGTCCGACGTTGACTATGAAGAGTTCGCGAGCCTGACGGAAGGCCTCACCGGCGCGGATATTGAAAGCCTCTGCAAGAAAGCCACGCTGCTGGCAATCGCGGAATTCCAGAATCGCAGTCGCGTGGCGCCTTTCATTGTGTTGCGGAACGATTTTCTGTCCGTGCTTGAAACCGACCGCGGCGACGGCGGTCCGAAGGCTTTCTTCGGCGACAAAGCAGGAAGCGGCGGACATTCGCGTTCGGAAATTTCGTTGAAATGAAGAGTCAATAAATTAGGCGAGGGTTGAACACATGAGCTACACCGAACTCACCGTTTGGACGCGCGGAATCATTATGGATAAAGAAGGGCGCGACATCGTCAACTCCATCTCCGCTTCAGCCCGGCTCGAGGGCAAGTATTCGCAGGCGATGGAAAACTATGTGGACAATCCCGATCGCACGAACGCGCCGACGCGCAAATACTGCCGCGTTAGCGACAATGTGATCGAGAACGAGCTCACCTATGAAAATGAACAGCCCAACATCGTCGTGCTCGTGGAAGGGACGATGGTGAAGGGATGGGATTATATGCGCGGGATGCCGCCCGGCGGAACGCTGGTGATCAACACGCAATATACGCCGGAGTACATGATCCGCTTCGTCCCAGGCCCAGAGCGGCTGGCTCAACTCGTATGTGTGGACGCCGCTAAACTGGCTGACCATAAGTGGCTTTATTACCGGTTGGGCGAACTTGGTCTCGATCGCCTTTCAACGGAAGGCGCGGCCGAGCGCAACAAATCGGTGGCGCCGGATATCGCCGCTCCGCTGATTGCAGCTGTGGTCAAAACGACAGGAATCGTCAAAATGGCTACGATCGAGCCGATGATGGCGAACAAGCACGCGTTTAATTTGGCACTCCATGAACTACATATCATGCCGCTGAATCCTGTGGCGGCATAGGACAGGACACATGTCGACTAAGGGCACAAGGATTCCCGAGCGTCTCCAAATACCATTTGCAGGCATTACCCCTGCGCCTTTGCAGGAAAAGGGCCAGGATCTATTTCCGACCGGCAACTGGCGCGCAATACGGCCTGTGTATCGGGACAAGTTGCCGCCCTGCAACAATGCTTGCGGAACCAACGAAAAAATCCAGGGCTATCTGGATCTGGTGAAGCGGGGCAAGTATCTGGACGCGTACGCACTGATCAAGGAAGACATGCCGTTTCCGTCGGTGACGGGCCGCGTCTGCTACCACCCGTGTGAGCAGGCCTGCAACCGTGGCAAATACGACGAGGCCATTTCGATTCGCGCCGTTGAGCGATTTCTGGGCGATCTCGGGCAGGCACTGAAGCACGACGTGGTAAAAGCCGGTACACCCAACGGAAAGAAGGTCGCGGTAGTCGGTTCGGGCCCGGCCGGGCACAGCGCCGCGTACCAATTGGCGCGTCTCGGTTATAAGGTAACGATATTCGAGAAATCTCCAAAAGCAGGCGGGCTGAATCGCGGTGGAATTCCGGATTGGGTCCTTCCACAGGACGTGCTGGATCGCGAAATCGAACGCTTGCTCGAACTCGGAATCACGATCAAGACGAACACGGAAGTCGGCAAGGACGTCAGTTGGGACGATTTGAAAAAGAATTTCGACGCCTGCGTGCTGGCTGTAGGCCTGATCGAACCTAACAGCGTGCGGGCCGAGGACGAGAATAAAGACGGGGTTCTATACGGACTTCCATTCTTGCGCGACATCGGCATGGGTACGTCGAAGGTGAAGCTTGGTGCTCGGGTGGCCGTAATCGGAGGAGGAAATACTGCCATTGACTGCGCGCGCGAAGCATTGCGGCAGGGCGCCGTTGAAGTAACCATGATCACGGTGGAGGCGCATCCCCAGGAAATGCCGGCCGTCCCGGAAGATTTGCACGACATGCTCGAAGAAGGCGTAGAGCTGATGCACGGGCGGGCGATGACCGCGGTCCATGGCAATGGCAAGGTGGAAGCGCTTCAATTGCATCCTGCGCGATTCTCGGGCGCCATCAATGCGTCTCCAATCAACATCGATCGCGAGGCTCCTGCTGAGCGGTTCACGGTGGATAATGTGATCATCGCGGTGGGCCAGCGTGCGTCACTCGATTGGTTGCCGGCTGAATTCAAGAATGAACGCGGAACCATCAAGATGGACCGCTTCGGCCGGCTCGGTGATACGAACTTCTTTGCAGCAGGCGACATCGCGCAAGTAGGTTCTGGTCAGCAGTTGATGGTCGTGAATGCGGTTGGCGACGGGAAACGAGTGGCTTTCAATCTGGACAAGGTGCTGCGCGGAGTAGCGCTCGAGCCGCGCCAGATTCCGGTCGACGTGATTTTCGATCTGAATCGCATGAACATGACTTATTTCCCGCACTTCCCGCGCGTCCAGCAGACATTGCTGCCGCCGGCGAGTCGCAAGAAAACACAGGACGAGGTGATCCAGGCGATTTCGGAAGAGCAGGCGGTGGAAGAAGCCAGCCGCTGTTTTAGCTGCGGCACTTGCAACGCCTGCGACAACTGTTATCTCGTATGTCCCGAGCCCTGCATCGTGCGTGGCGAGCGTTCGAATGGCTTGTACAAGATTCTGGTGGATTACTGCAAAGGCTGCCGCGTGTGTATCGAAGAGTGCCCCACGGGCTGTCTGGAAGGCGTCCCCGAACTTGACTTCGATACGGGCGTCGTCCGAATGGACAGTGCATTCGCCATCTCGCCGGGATTGCATGGACGGCAGGCGGAAGAGTTAAGGCACCTCGGAGACCGAGCTGCGAAGAGCATTTAGGATACGCATGAAGTTGGGCAGAATAAACACGGCGGAGTGAACTATGCCAACTGTAACGGAAACAAAAAAGAAGACGGTCCGCATGAACGGCTGCGTCGCATCTGCGCAAGCCGCCAAGTATGCCGATGTCGATGTGATTGCGGCCTATCCGATCCGGCCTTATACGGCAACGATGATGGCGCTGGCGCAGATGGTGGCCAATGGAGAACTCGACGCCGAATACATCGTGGCCGATAGCGAGCACTCGCAGCTGAGTATCGCGCACGGCGCAGCATCGAGTGGAGCACGCGTGTTTACCGGTAGCTCGGGGGTAGGCGTGCAATTCGCTTACGAACTTTATTCGCCGATTTCGGGCAGCCGCATGCCGGTGCAGATGATGATTGCTGACCGTACCCTCGATCCCCCGGGTGATTTCGGCTCCGAGCACACTGACGCACTCTCCACACGCGATATGGGATGGCTAATGGGCTGGGCGTGCGACGCCCAGGAAGCGTTCGACAATCACTTGATGGCTTATCGTATCGGCGAAGACCGGCGGGTGTTGCTGCCCCAGATGGTGTGCCAGGACGGTTTCTTCGTGTCGCACATCACAACGGATGTTGAACTCCCAGACCCGGGTCAGGTTAAAGAATTCCTGCCACCCTACAAGCATCCCTATCCGCTCGATCCGCGCCATCCCGTGTCGCATGGCCCTCAGATCATGCCGGAGCAAGGGCCGCCGCTCCAGCTGGAGCGCGCCCGCGCGATGGAAGAATCCATGGCTGTGATTGAAGAGGTTCACGACGAATTCGCGAAGATCTTTGGCCGCCGCTACGATCCCTGGGTTGAGGAATTCATGACGGACGGCGCTGAAGTCGTGTTTTTCCTGCAGGGCGGTCACGGGGTAACAGCGCGTTTTGCGATTCAGCATATGCGCGATCAGGGCTTGAAAGTCGGAATGGTTCGGCTGCGTACCATCCGGCCGTATCCGACCGATCGGGTCAATGAAGTTCTCAGCAAATTCAAAGTGGTGGGTGTGATTGAAACGAATTTGGGGCTCGGCAGCGTGAGCAGCGGCGGTGTTCTTTATGCCGAGGTTTGCGCGGCGCTTTACGAAAGCTCCAAACGCCCGCTGGTTCTCTCGTTCATGGCTGGAATGGGCGGCGAGGCCATTGTCCTTAAAGAATTCTACTGGATGGCGAAGAAAATGACGGAAGCTCAGAAAAGCGGAAAGATCGAAAAGCGGACGCATTGGGTTGGATTCGAGGAGTAGCCGTAAGAACGAGCTCTAATAGAATTCCTGCAGAGCCGGACTCTGCGATTGGGAGGAGTGGTTATGCCAACGATTGAAGTTCAAAGGCAAGTGCTGCCGATTCTTGGAAGCCCGAATCAAGGGGCGCGCTTCTTTAACCCCGAATTGCCATCCAGCGAGCCATTCGTCCCCGGGCACCGCACGTGCGCCGGCTGCGGTCCTTCCATCCAGTACCGTATGACGAGCAAGGCGGCCGGCGACAATACGATACTGGTAGGCCCGACCGGGTGCATGTATGTAGCAAACAGTTCGTACTTGTGCACGCCATACAATGTGCCGTGGGCGCACACCCAGATTGGTAGCTCGGGCAGCTTTACCGCAGGTGTCGCCGCGGCCTATGAAGCGATGATTCGAAAGGGCAAGTGGAAGGGTGCCTTCCCGAATATCATTTGCGAAGCGGGCGACGGCAGCGCTTCGGACATCGGACTCGCGTCAATCTCGGGCGCGCTCTATCGCAACCACGATTGCTTGATCATCTGCTATGACAACGAGCAGTATGCGAACACCGGTATCCAGGCGTCGTCGCGTACGCCCTACGGCGGAATGACGACCTTCTCTCCGCCGGGACCGGAAGTTCCGGAAGGGAAGAAATTGTATCCCAAGGATCTCGCCCGCATGATGGCTGCTGGCCACCCACACTGTTATGTCGCGACCGCAAGCGTAGGCTACCCGATCGACCTGATGAACAAAGTGCGTAAGGGCCTCAATCACAAGGGTGCGGCATATTTGATGATTTACACACCGTGCCAGAAGGGCTTCGTTTATGAGACGCCACGCTCGATTGATCTTGGCCGGCTTGTCGTCGAATGCGGGCTCTATCCGATATGGGAGTGGAGTCCGGAGAAGCGTGCGTATGATTACAGTTTCCGTCCACAGAACATGCGGCCCGTATCAGAGTACTTGAAGCTGCAAGGGCGTTTCGGCCATCTACATGCCGAGCACGTTGCGAACTTACAGAAATTCGCCAATGAGCAATGGAAAATGATGGGTATCGAGCTGCCGGAGGCCTTAGTCCAGGCCGCGGATCCAAAAAATGTGGCGGCGATGGCCTCGGCAGCAGAAGCCGAACAGGTGGCGCAAACCCTATGAATACCAAAGCGACAGCAACTCCTCCGCCCGCTGCTCCGGAAGCGCAGGAAAGTTATATCGTCAGCGAAGGCAAAAAACGCGGCTCGACACGCGAAGTGCGGCCAGAAGCGGCATTTGACCGCTACTACACAGTCCTACGCGTGCACCCGGGTGATGCCATCGTGACCGACAACTGGCACACGAATGAAGTGCTGACCCACGCGCGGCACAACTTTGAAGGAGTCACCTTCGCGATGCGTACGCTCGAAGCGTGGGGAGCGATGATCGAGAACGATCACCGCGCTTACTACACTGCGGGCGGACGGATATGGGTGATGGATCTGGAGCCGTGCGAGGGCAAGAAGAAACGGCTGCCGGGAACCGGACCCAGCAAGAAGTAACCTCAGCTTGCACCGCATCCTGCTCATTGACGATACGCCTGAGATCGCCGAGCTTCTTAGTTTTTCTCTGCGCGACGCGGCTTATGAAGTATTTGCTTCCGGCTACACCACCACCGTGAACGAATTGATCCGGGCGCATCAAGCTGACGCGCTTGTGCTCGATTGCACCTCCTTCGAGATGAGCGAAGCGCTCTTCGATGCCGTACGCCACACCTCGGACCACGCCGAATTTCCGGTAGTTATTATCAGCGACACGCCCGAGGTTGCTGATGCGAGTCTTCGTGCGCGAAAAGCCCAAAGGGTCCTACTGGTTCCCAAGCCTTTCACCGGGTCGCAGGTGGCAAATGCGCTCGGTCAACTGCTGGATTAATCATGCCTCTGTGGAGCATGGACGATTGGCAGTATATCGAGCGCGAGGTCGTCACCGACCCCAAGGGCCGGCGCTGGACGGTGGCTCTGATGGATGTGTTGCGCCAAGAAGGCGATCCCGATATGCCGAACAAGTTGCTCGAGGTTCAATATTCATCGGGCCGCTTTTTCACGCTCATCTACTCAGAGAGCGGTGCGTTGCAGCGCGAACGCGGCTATGCGTCGCTTCCCGAAGCGACAAACGCTTACAACGACATGGTTATGGGCGTCATTGATGGCAGCCTCGACCCCTCGCAGCCTGTATTCCGGCAGGATCTGGAAGATTGATGCAGACAATATTCTCTGCTTGCGCTAAGGCCTTTTCTCGTCACCGTCGGCGGGTGCGGGCGCAGCACTTGTTTGCGCCAAGATACTGGCGAGATGGATGGTGCGAACCTTCGAGCCTTGTTTCCGCAAAATGCCGTCGAGATGCAGCAGGCAGCTCGGATCGGTGGAAGTGACGTACTCAGCGCCGGATGTTTCTGCATTCCCAGCTTTTGTGTCGCCCATCGCGCCCGAGATCATCGCAAACTTTGTGGCGAACGTGCCGCCAAAGCCGCAGCAGTCCTCACTATAGGGCATTTCGACTAGCTCAAGGCCGCGCACGTGTTTCAGTAGATCGCGGGGTCCCTGCTTGATCCCCAACTCGCGAAGCGCGTGGCACGCGTCGTGATAAGTCACACGATGCGGGAAGGACGCTCCGACATCCGCAACCTTGACCACTCGAATCAGAAACTCTGAAAATTCAAATGCTTTACGCCCCACTTCGATCGCTCTTTCTCGAAGCGGTGAATCCGCAAGAAGTTGCGGATAGAAGTTTCGGACCATGGTGGTGCAGGAGCCGGAGGGGCAGACAACAATTTCCGCTGGGCTGAAGATGCTGACGAACCGCTCCGCGAGCGGCTTCGCATCGGTCCAATAACCGCTATTGAAGCCGGGCTGGCCACAGCAGGTTTGCTCCTGTGGAAAGTCGACATCGTAGCGAAGCCGTCGCAGCACCCGCACCATATCCAGCCCAACCTCCGGTATCAGTTGGTCGACAAAACAGGGGATGAACAGGGCGATTCTCATATCATTCGGCCCAATCGAAAGAAACCTCTCGCCGGTGCGCGTCAGAACTTTGTACCCCGAAAACAAAAAATGTCCAGAGGTTTGAATTCTAGAATGTTGGATAGACCGCTATTTTTGAGGCAAGAGGCGAAATTTTAGAGGCTGAAATTTGAAACGGTCTTCGGCTACGCCAACGCGAGGGCCGTCGGGCGAAATCTTGTTAGGTGTTTACCTGGAGGCTATAAATTCGCACCCGAGCACAACTTCCATGCACGCGACACAGTTGCTCACTCCCGGCACTTCTGTGAATTCGAGGTAGGGCTGCTGGGATGCGGGCGAGAGAAACCTCTTCTTGCGCTTGCAACTCGAGCAGAGAAGCCTTCCCACGGTCGGTGGATCGAATCTTTTCAGCGCGCTCCTGTAAAATCCTTGGCCCGCCTTAGGTGTGCGTCTTTCGCCACCTCAAAACGTGCGCTGTCGCTGAATCGCACAAGCAGCTCTTCGCGTTTGCTAAGTTCTAGGAGACGTGATTGTGTGAGCTTGCTTTCCTTTAAGGAAACTTCTTCTTCAGCGGTCGCAGTGCGATATCAAGAATCTGGCCCGACAAGGATGGTAGCGTACACGTTGCGCTCGGCTATACGCATTCTACTGGTGCGACCGCTACTTCCGACCCATTGGGGGACAACGGAGTGGAGTGCAACTCGTTGAGATCGGTACGAGAAATCTACGATGTGGCACCCTAGCTCGAAGCAGGTACCTTGGAAGCAGCCCTCCTTCCGGTAGCTCGAACTCCAATCCGATGGAGACAAAGTATTTGACTAGTTTCCGTCTTTGTGCAGCAGCGCGGACTCATGAAGTGTAGCGCACTGGATATTCTTGAATGCGTCGCCTGTACAGTGCCGAACAACGCGCTGCGATTGTCAGTAGGAGAGATGAGACTGGTGGTGGCAATTTGCGCAAAGCGTGATCAGATTTTCGACAGCGTCATCGCCAAGCGCGCTGCGAGAACGAATATGATGCACCTGAAGGCGTTCCGAGGTTCCGCAATTTTGGCACCTCCATCCGTCTCGCTCTAGCACATTCATGCGAAGCCTGCGGTAGGCATCCGGGTCCAGCCGCAGCCTTGGCTTTCGCTGCCGAATCGATTTCATGCTGTCTTCTCGACTTGCCGCAGGAATTCCACTTTCTGAGGACCGGGTAGCAAAGAGTAGAGCCGATCGAGTGCCAGAAGCAAGGCGCTTGAGCCGCTGCCTTCGAGTTGTGCTCCCGCCAGAAAGTCAGCGCAAATCATCTCTAAGCAGTAGCCTCGGGACTTCTGGGAGCCAAGCATCAGCGACGCGGTTTCTAGAGCCTTCTCGATCACCTGCAGCTGGCTCTTGTAGATCTTGAAATACAGCATCTCCCAAGGTTCCTGTTCCTGCCCCGTCAGATGACGTTCCACCTCTCGCTTAAATTCTTCCTTCGGTAG
>Ga0126373_10002329_pt1 | contig 13988 bp, 12 predicted proteins | sample PanSoiMetPlot_11_FD_92545 | JGI IMG/M metagenome (GOLD analysis project Ga0126373, IMG submission 92545) | Tropical forest soil microbial communities from Panama - MetaG Plot_11 | ecosystem: Environmental > Terrestrial > Soil > Tropical forest > Bulk soil | place: Panama | collected 2016-02-17 | reverse complement strand
TAGCCTGCCGGCACGGCCTGCAGCGACTCCTCAGCAACGACGGCGTCAGGCAGGTCGAGCAGCCGGCCGGCGACCCTGATCTCGAACCTGGCGCGGGCCGGCGACGAGACGCCGGCCAGCCAGCGCCTAGTGGCCGCGCCGAAGACGGCCTGCACCACTGGCAGCAACTGCCGCTGCTCCGCGCTCAGGGCCTGGCCGGCTCCGGCAACGTACTCGAGCGTCTGCAAATGCAGGAGCTCGACCCGTTCGAGGATCTCGCTGTAGCTCCGGCTCGTCTCACTGATTACCCGGCTCAGCGCGGCCGTCAGGCGCGGCTCTCGCTGCGCGGCCCGGAACTCCCTGAGCAGGTGACTCGTCACTCGCTCGCGAGCGGTACGGCCGGCCGGAGTCTCTGCGGTCACCTGCGCCAGCGCCGCCGAGTACCTGCTGAGCAGGATGGCCAGCAGCACGTGATCTTTGGCCGGGAAGTACCGGTACAGCGTGGCTAGCGAGACCCCGGCGCGCTGCGACAGGTCCTTCATCTGCAGCGCGTCCTCGCCGCCAGCCGCCAGCATGGCGGTGGCAGCAGCCAGGATCCGGTCGTGCCTGCCGTGCTGGGCGGCAGTCGACGGGATGGCCGGCCCTGCCTGTGGCACTGCACTGACTCGCTTTCTGGAATCCGTTCTGATTTTGGCCGCGTGCCGGGACTGGGGCGTTCCCGGCGTCATCGCCTGAGTTCTGTCCGGCGGCTAGATCCCGAGAGAGTCGGCCAGCCGGTCGAGCTGCTCGCCCGGCCCGCCCAGCAGGACCTTGTTGGACAGCCCGTTCTTGTAATACAGGTGAGCGTCATGCTCCCAGGTGAAGCCGATTCCGCCGTGCAACTGCACGGTGTCGACGGCTGCGTCGGCGTATGCGCTGGCGAGCAGCACCCTGGCCACTGAGGCGGCGACTGAGAACCGGTCCGGCTTCTCATCGCCGGCCCGCGCCGCGTCCCGCAGTGCCGCGTTCCCGAGCTCCCAGGATTTCTCCATGTCAGCGAGCCGGTGCTTGACAGCCTGGAACGCCCCGATCGGCTGGCCGAAGGCGACACGGATCCGGGCGTACGCGCTGGTCATGTCCAGGCAGGCTTTCAGCGCTCCGGATGACTCCGAAGCCAGTGCCAGGTTGGCAAGGTCCGCTGCAGCGGCGAGCGCTGCAGCCGCGTCACCGGCCAGGACGCGGCCCGGCGTGGCTGCCAGCGCGAGCCTGGCCAGCGACCGGCTGTGGTCTACCGCCGTCAGCCGGGTTCTGCTAAGGCCAGCCGCGCCTCCGTCGACCAAGCAAATGACCGTACCGCCTTCGGCCTGCGCCGGAACCAGCAGCACATCTGCCTCGGCCCCGTTCAGCACCGGGGACACGCTGCCGGTCAGGGTGACGCTGGCGCCACCTGAGCCGACCGCGGTCACATGCCCGCCGGCGCTGCTGGCAACCGCGAACGTAGCGATCAGCTCACCACCAGCGATCTTAGGCAGCAGCTCGGTCTTCGCGGAGTCGTCATCCATCCGCAACAGCACCTCGGCCGCGAGCACGCAAGCCAGCAGCGGTGAGGCCACCAGGCCAGCGCCCAGCTCGGTCAGCGCGACTGACAGCGCTGAATAGCCGGCGCCGGCGCCGCCGAAAGACTCCGGTATGGTCAGCCCGGCCAGTCCAAGCTGCGCGGACATCTGTTTCCAGACGGCTGCGTCGTAGGGCTCACCAGAGGCGATGAGCTGTCGCAGCGAGGTCAGCGGGCTGCGGTCGGCCACGAACTTCCGCACCGAGTCAGCCAGTGCGAGCTCTTCATCGGTCAGTATCAGTGTCATCTGCTGGCCCTTACTGCTGACGCTGCGTGCCGACGCGCAGCTGATTGAACGGAGTGGCGCGGTCCACGCCGGGGTCCTTGGCCAGCCCGAGCACGCGCTCGCCGATGATGTTGCGCTGGATCTCGCTGGTGCCGCCGGCTATCGCGCTGCCCGGCGCCGCGATGATCGAGGTAGTGACCGCAGCCAGCTCGTCTGCGTCGAACCCCGCGATCTGGTCGCCCAGCACGTCCGCCGCGACGTTGCCGGCGAAGCGGCCAAGGTCGGACCCGGCCAGCTTGGCCACCGAGCCGCGAGCGCCTGGCGGCCGTCCTGCCTGCGTCTCCTCGCGCAGCAGGAGCGCGAACAGCTGGACTGCCCGCCCCCTGGCGTACAACTCCGCCAGCTCGCGCCTGACACCCTGGTCTGCGGTACGGTCAAGGCCAGCGGCGAGGTCACGCAGTGAGTCGAAGGCCAGCGGGTTAGTGCGAGGCGACCCCATCGTGCCGATCGCGATGCGCTCATGCCGCAGCATCACCACGGCCGCATCCCAGCCCTTGTTCTCCTCGCCGATCAGTGCGTCGGCAGGAAGCCGCACGTTGTCGAAGAACACCTCGTTGAACGGCGAGTGCCCGGTCGCGACCTTGAGCGGCCGGACGGTGACGCCGGGCGCGTGCATATCGACGATGAACATGCTGATGCCGTTGTGCTTGGGCTTGGTCGGGTCCGTCCTGGCCAGGATCGCGCCGAAGTCGCTGTACTGAGCGCCCGACGTCCATACCTTCTGGCCGTTCAGCACCCACCCGTCACCATCGCGTACTGCGCTGGTCTGCAAGCTGGCCACGTCAGACCCGGCGCCCGGCTCGGAGAACAGCTGGCACCAGATCTCCTCGCCGCTCAGCATCTTTGGCAGGTAGCGCCGTTTCTGCGCTTCCGTGCCAAGCTCGACAAGCGTGTTGCCGGGCATGCTGAGCCCGATGAAGAAAACCCCCGTCGGGAGCTCGAAGTCCCGCGATTCCTGGCTCCAGATGATCTGCTCGGCGCCGGTCAGACCCTGCCCGCCGTACTTCGCTGGCCAGGTGATCCCGGCGAATCCTGCGGCGTGGAGCTTGGCCTGAAACGCCTTCTGTTCGGCGATGACGGCGTCCTGGCCCCTGCTCTCCGCTTCGGCCTCGTCGTCAGCGGCCGCCCGGCGCGGCGCGTTGGCCGCTAGCCAGGCGCGCGCCCGCGCCCGGAAGTCGTCGCTCATGGCGTTGCCTCTCATTGGTCAGCTGCCCAGGTCGCGAGTCCTGGCGACCAGGCCGGAAAACTGAAATCAGTTATACTTTCCTGTCTGGGTCTGAGCGAAGCATGGGGCCAGATCCCATGTCAACCGCTCGCGGACGGCCGGGCCCGAAGGGATTCTGAACACCGATGCAGGTAACGGGCACACGGCAGCGCGAGGCATGGCAGCGGGCCCAGTTCCCGCCAGTAGAGAAGGTCACCAGCGGCGTGTGGTCGGTGCCGGTGCCGATCATCGGCAACCCGCTTCGCTACGTGCTCACTTACCTGATCGAGCACGACGCTGGCTTCGTCATGATCGATCCTGGCTGGAATCACCCGGATAGCTGGCAGGCACTGACGGCCGGGATGGGCGAGTGCGAGATCCCGCTCACCGCCGTCACCGCGGTGCTCGTCACGCACGTGCACCCCGATCATCACGGCCAATCCGGCAAAGTACGGGAGCTGACCGGCGCCTGGGTTGGCATGCACCCGGCCGAGGATGCCTTCCTCGAGTTGCGCGGCAACAAGCTCATGATGCGCGACAACATGATCGGCTTCCTGCGCTGGTGCGGCGCACCCGCGAGCCACCTGGACGAACTGGTGGCGAGCAGGCAGCACGTTGCCCAGGCCGAGCCGATGGTCCGGGCGGACCGGCTGCTCGAGCACGACGAGAAGATCGAGGTTCCCGGCCTCCGGCTGCGTACCGTCTGGACGCCCGGCCACACGCCCGGTCACTTGTGCTTCCACGACGAGACTCATGACCTGCTCCTGACAGGCGACCACATCCTGCCGCGGATCACGCCGAACGTGTCCTCGTATGACATGAGCTCGAACCCGCTGAAGGACTACCTGGCTTCGCTTGACTCAGTGCGCGGCATGCAGCCGCGCGAGGTGCTGCCCGCGCACGAGTACCGGTTCACTGACCTCGACTCGCGCCTTGATGACCTCGCCGAGCACCACGCAGAACGGCTCACCGAGGCGAAGGACATCCTTGCCGGAGCTGGCCCCGACGGTCTGAGTGCCTGGCAGATCGCGATTGGCGTGACGTGGTCGCGACCGTGGTCTGAACTGGCCTCGTTCCAGCGCCAAGCCGCCATCGGCGAGGTCCTGTCGCACCTGAGGTACCTCCAGTCGGAGGGCGTCGCCGCCGAGTCTGACCGCGACGGGGTCGGGCTCTGGAGCTCCGGTACCCGACTCGCTAGCGGACGGAGAGACCACTTTGGCTGACCGGCACGCGTGGACCGAGGAAGGCGCGTACCTAGTTGCGCCGGGCGTTCACCGGATTCCGCTGCCGCTGCCGTCGGACGGCCTTCGGGCGGTCAACGTCTACGCGATCGAGGCAGGAAGCGGCCTCGTGCTGATCGACTCGGGATGGGCGCTGGCTAACGCCCTCGACCAGCTGAAGCGCTCGCTAGCGACGATCGGCGCCGATCTGCAGGACGTCCGGCGATTCCTGGTCACCCACATGCACCGTGACCATTACACACAGGCAGTCGAGGTCAGGCGGCTGTTCGGGACCCCGGTCGCAGTCGGCGAGGGCGAGAAGCCGTCGATTGACGGACTGCTGTCCGGCGACTTCCGGCCGCTTCGCGCTCAGCTAGCGATCTTGCGGACCGCCGGAGCCACCCTGCTCGCTGACCGTCTTGCTGAGCTGACTTCCGGCAGCCTTGGCCCGCGGGAGGCAGCAGCCGATCCGGGCTCCGGCGGCCAGGGCTTGAACGCCCTGAGATCCGACCCACTGTCTCCCGCTGGCCCCGCGCTGCGGCCGGGCACTACCGTCGGGGCTGCGCTCGGCTACGAAGCACCCGATGAGTGGATCCGCGGACAGCAGGTTTTCGACCTCGGTTCGCGGACCCTGACGGCCGTGGAGACTCCCGGTCACACCCGCGGGCACGTGGTTTTTGCCGATGCCAGGGCCGGGCTGTTGTTCGCCGGGGACCACGTGCTGCCGCACATCACGCCGTCAATCGGGTTCCAGGAAGCGCCATCGGCCGAGCCGCTGCGGGAGTACCTGCAGTCTCTGAGCGTGGTACGGCGGATGCCGGACATGCGCCTGCTTCCGGCGCACGGCCCGGTGTCGCCGAGCACGCACGCCCGCATTGACGAGCTGACCGAGCATCACGCGCAGCGGCTGCGGATCATGGCCGACGTCCTGTCCGGCGGTGAGCGCACGGGCTACGAGGTAGCGCTGTCGGTTGCCTGGACGTCACGCCAGCGGAAGCTCGGTGAGCTCGACCTGATGAACCAGATGCTCGCGGTCTGCGAGACGGTCTATCACCTGGATCTGCTGACCGCGCAAGGCACCGCGGTCAGCCAGACCGCCGAAGACGGCATCAGGCGTTACCGGCTGCCTGCACCGCCGGCTGCAGGACTGTGACTGGTCCGCCCTACGGGTTGTCGCCTCGCCGCTGCTCATCCGTGCCTGCGGGGCCGCCACTGGCGCTGCGATGGGCGGCGCCCGCCTGGTCGGCACCCGACTGCCCGCCGGCGCCCGTCTCCTGCGCGGCGCTCGGCTGAGGCGGCACCGTTCCTGACTGTGCTGTCGCAGGCTGGGCTGGCCCGGCCTCCGACGTCCCGGCCCGACCGTAATGGCCGGGGGCGGTTGTGCCCTCATACACACCGCCGGCTGTGCCGGAATACACACCGCTGGCTGTCTTGATCACCAGCGTCCTGGCGAGGTGGTCTCCGATCCGCTGGCGGTGCCGCGAGCAGAGCATGACGATGAGTCCGAGTAGCCCGGTGAATGGCCACATCCACGGCGCGGAGTCAAAGAGCAGGCTGATCCAGCGGACGAATAGCTGCAGCAAGCTGGCAGGCTCGCCCTCCTTACTGATGACGCGCAAGCCAAACCACTTCATCGCGAAGGTCTGGCCGTGATGGGAGTGCGGCCAGATGACCCAGTACCAGAGGCCGATCAGGACAAAGAGGACGACATATACCACTCCGCCGATCACGTGCATGATGGTGCTTGCACTGCGGTCGAATGGGATCGACACGAGGTACGGGATGACCGAGACGAAGAACGCGTCGATCCAGTACTGGAAGATACGACGCCACGTCACCCTGGTCTCTGCTGCGGTGATAGGCGCCGATGCGGGCTGACCGCCCCATCCGCCCTGCTGGCCCGCCCATCCGCCCTGCTGACCGGCCCACTGGCTGCCAGCCTGGCCGGCCTCAGGCTGCCCAGGGATGCTGCCGGCTGGCGGGCCGAACCGCTCCTGTCCAGGCGCGCTGCCCTGGCGCGGCGTGCTCCAATCGCCGGGACGAGCGCTCTGCCCCGTTCCGCCGCCGGACTGGCCGGGAGTGTCTCGCTCAGGCATGCTGCTCATCTGATTCCCCCGATCCACGCCGCCGTCAAGGCGTTTCGCAGCAGCTTCCTAGCGGGCCGCCACTAGGCGCACCCCGGTTCGTACCCGTGCCCACCGGGTGAACACATCTGGCTACAGACTGTTAGGAACCGTGAGCTTTCCCAACGGGTCCGCTGCCATTTCGCCTCGTGCGCTGGCCGGCTCCGGGCAATGAGGAAGCAACAACGGCCAAACCGGCTGAGCTACGCCGGCGACCGCATGGTGAGATTACGCAACGTACTCGAGCGAGCGCCGCGTGTGCGCGGATCGGGAGATGATTCCGATGAGATCCACCGTTCTCATGGTGACCGCTGCGGCGCTCGGCGTCAGCGTGGCGACCGCTGGCTGCGGCTCGGACGGGAACGCAGGCTCAAGTGCGGTAGCGCGCCACCGCGGCCAGGCGAGCGTCGGTCCTGTTAGCACCGGCCCTGCCAGAACCGGTCCCGCGAGCAGCCACCCGCCGAGCAACGGCCCGCCGAGCGGCAACAGCCCGGATTCTGTTGAGAGTGCTGCCGCATCGCGAGAGCCGGGAACCGGACTGGCCTTCGGGCCCGCCTGCGCCAAGATCCCGGCCACTGGCGCGGGCAGCCGCAGCGGGATGGCTTCGGCACCGGTCGTTATCGCTGCCGCGCATAATCCGCTGCTGACCGACCTGGCGCATGCGGCCGACGTAGCCGGCCTCACCAGCACACTTAACTCAGCGTCAGCCGTTACCTTGTTCGCGCCTGACAACTCGGCATTCAAGGACCTCGGCAAGGGAAACTACAAGACCCTCATGGCCAACAGGGCCGACCTCGCCAAGGTCCTCAAGTATCACGTCGTCAAGGGCCGGGTGACCCCGGCTGAGCTCGCCGAGCACAAGCCCCTGAGAACACTCGCCGGCCTGCCGGTCCACCCGGTCAAATCCGGGAGCGTATATAAGGTCAACGGCGTGCCAGTCATCTGCGGCAACCTGCAGGCCGCGAACGCGACCATCTACATCGTTAACCAGGTACTCGTCCCGACAAGCTGACATGCCGCCAGTCGGCTCCCGGCAGCAACCCGCTATCCGCGAGCCTGTGTCACAGCTGGCCTCCGGGTACTCGGCTACCCGCTCTAACCCGCCCTGGCATTAACAGCGCGTAGCCTGAAGTACCAGATCCGGAGATGCTATGAAACTCAAGCTCGACCTGCACGACATCTACAACCGCGGCCACGACATCGACCGCGCCCTGCGCGCGGTCATCGACGAAGCGGTGCGGACTAAAGCTCCGCTGGTCGAGATCATCCCCGGCAAGGGATCGGGGCAGCTCAAGAAGCACGTGCTGCGGTTCCTGGAGCAGAAAGACGTCAAGGCGCTCTACCACCGGGTAGAGAAGGACTCCAAGAACTTCGGTCGCGTTTTCATACATTTCCGCTGGTAACGCGCGGCACGCAACCGGGCATCAGGCCCAGCGGCGCCAGCGATCAGGTGCGGACGACCCGCTCGGGGGCCGCGGCACCTTTGCCGGCCGGGCTGCATGAGCGCCCCGCCCGGCACCGCTATTTCCGCGGTCGTCAGGGCTGCTGGCCGGATCGATATTGCCCAGCTCCCGGCCGGATTCTGGAAGGCCAGCGCGGGACCTGCCGAGTGGCGTGATGCTGGCCACGTTGAAACCTCGCAGCAGAGGCCGCTGGCCGTGACTCAGCACGTGCCGCCCTGCCGGGCTCCTGAGGACAACGCGGACACTGACGCTGCGGTAATAACGTCCGCCGCGGCGCTGGCCAACTCGATGCAAATCGCCGTGCGCATCGCCGTTGTCCGGCCTCCACGCGAAGCCCATCCCCGTTCCCCCGACCGAGCTGCAGCCTGCATGGCCGCGACGTTCAAAATCCCTGGAAGCGATGGTGGCAGTGCTGCGACCGGCTGTCTACTACCGCCTCTGTGTCGTCCCTGGTCTCACGGCTATATCCGAACATCCTACCTATTAGTCGCCTGGGTGGGGATGGAGAAGATTATGCCTGTTAGCGAAACATGGCAGGATGAAGTCATGAAGCTCCTGTTGCGCATCCTGATCCCTGCCGCGGCGCTCGGCATCGCTCACCTGCTCATCAGCGGAATAGAGCTGACCGGCAACAGTGACCTGTCGAAGGCCGGCACACTGATTCTCGTCGCGCTGATCTTCGGCGTCGTCAACGCGGTGCTGAAGCCCATCGTGAAGACCATCGGCTGCTTGTTCTACGTGCTCACGCTGGGGTTGATCGGGCTGGTCGTCAACGGGCTCTTGCTCTGGCTCTGCAGTTGGGTCGCTGGACAGCTCAGCGTGCCGTTCCACATTACCGGCTTCTGGTCGGCCTTCTGGGGTGCCATCATCGTCGGCGTCGTCGGCTGGCTGTTGAACCTGATCTTCGACGAGAAGCACGGCCTGGTCCGCCGCTCCGAATAGGCCGATAGCGCCAGCCGGCCTGGTGCCGGGCACTTGGCGGCGGAACCTCCTAGTGTTACGACCTGGAGGTTGCCGTTGACGAAGCCATGGACCGTGATCGACCTGTTCTCCGGCGCTGGCGGTATGAGCTGCGGATTCAGCCGCCAGGTCGGCTTCAAGCTCATCGGGGCGGCGGATGCCCAGGTGGGGAAGCCCAGTGCCGCTCCTGGCTCGCTCGGCTGCAATGCCAGTTACTCCGTCAATATCGGCCTTACACCGGTGGACGCCGACCTGTCTCGGACGGATCCGGCCGCTGTGTGCCAGGCCATGGGCCTGGACGGGCAGCGCCCGGCCGTGCTCGCAGCATGCCCGCCGTGCACGGGGTTCTCGCGCGCCGTGGCGAGCAATCACCTGCGCGATGACTACCGCAACCAGCTCGTCGGCCGGATAGCCGACTACGCCGAACTGCTGCGACCCGAAATCCTGCTGATCGAGAACGCAAGGGAGCTGGTAACTGGCCGGTTCAGCGGACACCTGCGCGACCTAATCGGCCGGCTGTCCGATCTCGGCTATCAGGTCTCAGCAACGACGCACTTCCTGACCGAATTCGGGCTCCCGCAACGGCGCGAGCGAGCAATCGTCATCGCCGTCCGCAGGAATCTTCGGCTCCGCGGTCTGGCGGACCTGTGGCGCGGCTGGCGCGTCGACCCGAAGGCGACGCACGTGCGGCGCGCGATCTGGGACTTGCCGCCCGTAGCCGCCGGTCAGCCGCATCCGGCCGATCCGCTGCACGTCGCTCCGGCATTCAGGTCCGAGCGTGGCCGACAACGGCTGTCTGCGGTGCCTCACGATGGTGGCGGCTGGGCTGACCTGCGGGCGAGCCATGACACAAGGGTGCTGCTGACCACAGCGATGGCCAGCCGTGCCGCCCGCGGGGATCTGGGCAGCCATCCCGATGTCTACGGACGGTTGTGGTGGGACCGGCCAGCGGTCACGATTAAACGCGAGTGCAGTCATGTCGGCAATGGCCGCTATGCCCATCCCGAGCAAGACCGCCTGTGCACCGTCAGGGAGATGTCACTTCTTCAGGGCTTCCCGCGCGACTACCGGTTCACCGGCACGCTTGCCAATATGTACCGGCACATCGGGGATGCGGTTCCCCCGCTGATCAGCTTCCAGCTCGCCGCGCTATGCGGGTGGATTCTCACGGACCAGCGGCCGGCCGCTGAGGAACTGCTGCTTCCTGGCAGCCACCTCGCCGCAGGCGACCTGGTTCACGCCTGACGCTTGCCGCTTCTGCGCCGGGGTCAGCTAGACTGCGACTATGCAACGACTGCAGCGATCCTGCTGGTGGTGGCCGCTCTAAGCGGCCGCCAGTCCTTGCATTTTCCGACGGCGCGCCCGCTGGGTGGCGCCGTCTTGCATGCCACGGGCGCGATCTTCGGCGGGCCAGTTACTCCAGGAGGTCCCAGCCATGCCCGCGCTCACCCCCTCGGCACCCGCTCCATCAACGAGCGCGATCGCGCCGCCCATGACCACGGGAACGGCCACCGCCGCGACGCCGTCCGTACTCGCCAGCCAGGATCGCACCGCGGCACTTGAGCAGGCCATTACGCAAGACCCGCACTCATTCCGGATGCTCACCGGTGACCGGCCGACTGGTGCGCTCCATCTTGGGCATTACTTCGGCTCGCAGCTGAACAGGGTCCGGCTGCAGAACGCAGGCGTCGAACTGCTGGTGCTGATCGCCGACTACCAGGCCATCACCGACCGGACCGCCGCGGAAGATCTCCCCGATATCGTCATCGGCCTCGTCGCAGATTACCTGGCGCTCGGCATCGACCCCGAGCGAGCCACGATCTTCGCGCACAGTCACGTCGAGCCGCTGAACCAGCTTCTGCTGCCGTTCCTCAGCTTGGTCAGTGTCGCCGAGATCGGCCGCAACCCAACTGTCAAAGACGAAATCGCAGCAACAGGATCGCCGACGGTATCGGGGCTGATGTTCAGCTACCCCGTGCACCAGGCGGCGGACATTCTGTTCTGCCGAGCCAACCTGGTGCCCGTCGGGAAGGACCAGTTGCCGCACATCGAGCTGACAAGGACGATCGCAAGGCGCTTCAACGAGCGCTACTGTCCGGAGGCGCCGTACTTCCCTGAGCCTGACGGGTTGCTGAGCTCAGCTCCGTTGCTGCTGGGTACCGACGGCCGGAAAATGAGCAAGAGCCGTAACAACTCGGTGCCGCTGCGCGCCACGCCGGACGAGACCGCGCGGCTAGTGTCGAGAGCGAAGACAGACTCAGAACGGCAAATCAGCTACGAGCCCGGCGCACGGCCCGAGGTGTCCAACCTTGTCTTGCTGACCGCACTGTGCCGGGACACAACACCTGAAGCAGTGGTGGCGGAGATCGGTAATGGCGGCGCTGCCGCGCTCAAGATGGCGGCCATTGAGGCGATCAACGACCGGTTCGCCGGACTGCGCGCCCGGCGGGCGGAGCTCGCCGCTGATCCCGGTTACCTGCGCAGCGTGCTGGCGGCCGGCAATCAGCGAGCCTCGGCCATCGCCGCCCGGACACTAACGACTGTGCGCGAGCTCATGCATCAGCAGTACTAGGTCGCACGCCAGCATGGCCGGGCCGGGCCTGCGACTGCTAGCTGGACACATGCACGTTTCCTTATATAAGCTTTAGCTCATATGACCAGCGCATTCGAGGTAGTGGCGGAGCCGACGCGGCGCCGGATCCTGGACTTGCTGTTGGCCGGCGAGCTTGCCGTGGGCGAGCTTGTCACCAGTCTGGCGATCAGTCAGCCCGCCGTGTCGCAGCATCTGCGGGTGCTGCGTGAGGCCGGGCTAGTCAGCTCGCGCACCGACGCGCAGCGGCGGTTGTACAGCATCAACCCCGCGCCGCTCGCTGAACTGGACTCCTGGCTCGAGCCGTACCGCAGGCTGTGGGCCGGGCGCCTGGACCGGCTGTCCGCACGCCTTGACTCGATGCCCGGCGACGCCGGATGACGCATAAGGAGTAGCTGATGAGCAGTACTGATAGCGGCGAAGCCGGCGGCGTCCGTGCGGGCGAGCATTTCGGGGCGCTGGAGCGCGGCGACCGCGAGGTAACGCTGCGCTTCGTACGCTGGCTGCCGCATCCGCCGGAGAAGGTCTGGCGTGCCCTGACGGAGTCTGAGCACCTGGCTGCCTGGTTCCCGACAACCATCGAGGGCGAGCTAACCGCAGGCAGCGGGCTGCGGTTCAGTTTCAGGGAGGCACAGGCGCCGCCGTTCGACGGGACGATGCTCGCATTCGATCCGCCAGCACTGATGGAACTGATCTGGGGCGACGAGCGGCTCCGCTTCGAGCTGACACCCGACGGCGCCGGGACGCTGCTGACGTTCACGGCTTCTTTTGCCGAGCTGGGCCGGGCTGCGAGGGATGCCGCCGGCTGGCATGTCTGCCTGGACCTCCTCGGCTACGACCTCGGCGATGCCGCGGCGCCATGGACGCAGCCTGACCGGTGGCGCGCGGTGCACACCGAGTACGTGGCCAGGTTCGGTCCTGAAGCGGCAATCATCGGCCCGCCCGCGGACTTAGCAGAGACCAACCGGCAGGTCGGCACCGAGTCCCGCTGAGGCCGGGCGCGTAACGGACGCAGGACACACGCAAAACCGGCGGGCCGCTGCTGCGGCCCGCCGGCTTGATCTTGCGGTGCTAGCCGAGCGGATCAGGCTCCGCCAGTGCCTAGCTTGGCCAGCTCTGCCTGCACCATTGCCTCGTGCTCGGCCTCATCGCGCTTGGCGCTGCGCGGCGACCAGCGCCCGCGCAGGAGCGGGATCGACAGCAGGAAGACCACGATTCCTCCGAAGCAGATCCAGTACCAAGTCTTCCACTGACTGGCGGTCCTAGATGCTGCCGATTGGACGTCCCCGGCGTGTGCCGTCATGTACGCGGTCACCGCCGGCGGCACCTTCTGCAGGGCCGCCAGCTCGCCCGCAACACCTGGAGCCGACACAGCCGCGATGACCGCCGGCGGTACCTGCTGCAAGGCCTTCAGCTGAGCCGTGTAAGGCTGAAGCGCCAACAGCTGCGGCGCAACCGCGATGACGCCCTGGATAGCAGCCTTATTGGCACTGATCGTGCCAAGGATCTGGAGGCCCTTGGTACCGCCACCAGCGGCCTTGAGGAGCTTAGCTGCCAGCGCGGGCGGGACCTTGTTTGCCGGATACTTGGCAGCCTGGAGGAAGAGTTTCTGGTGCGCCTGGATCACCGCGAGCTCAGGAGCAAACTTCTGTGCGTTGGCGATCTGCGTGGTGTCCGCTTTCGCGGTTGCGATGATCGTGGGGTGCGCAGCGGCGAACCCCAGCTGTGTCGAGTACGTCTTCGCGTCGTTGACGACGGTGGCGTGCTGCCCCGCCCATGCCAGTGACGGGTACTTGGCTACGTATGCCTGTACAGTGCCGCCGTAGTTGACCAGCGGGGTCACGGTGTTGATCACGACCGGGATCAGGAGGAATGCCAGGAAGACGATCACCCGGATGATCCAGCCCCAGATCGCCAGGCCCGTCGCGGTGAGCGCCGGGTTGCGGTGTTCCACAGTCTCGGTGTAGCTCGCCATCCACGGCGTGTAGGCGATGCCAAGGCCGAAGGCCGTCAGCGCCAGCATGATCGCGAGAGTGTAATAGGTCGGGTGCTGGCCCGCCTGCTGTAGGTAGAGCACGACCATGACCGCGGCCAGCACGCCTCCGATGATCATGAACGGCTTCCGCACCCGGAACCGGTCGGAGATTATCCCTATCAGGATCACGCCGATGGCGTTGAAGCCCCAGTTCCAGTTGCCCAGGCCGTTGGCATCCTTCAGGGAGAAGCCAAACACAGAGTTCAGGTAGATGACGCTGGCCAGGACAGCGGTGTAGTAGATCAGCAGCATGAGCGAGACGGCGAGCGCTGAGATGATGATGTCTGCCTTAAGCAGCTGCCGCCATGGGTGCCGCAGCGCGGCCTCGATGTCGATCCCCTTGGCGCGCGCCTCGATCAGGGCGCGGTCCCGCATAGTCACCATCAGCTGGTCGCGAAGCTGCGGGGACAGCTCGCGAAGGCCAATGAGCGCTATCACGAAGACGACGATGCCGGCGACACCGCAGATCCGGTACTCGTGGCTCCAGAACGCGGGATTGTTCTCCACGGCGGGGATCGTCCAAGTGCCGACGAC
>Ga0126373_10002328_pt1 | contig 13989 bp, 10 predicted proteins | sample PanSoiMetPlot_11_FD_92545 | JGI IMG/M metagenome (GOLD analysis project Ga0126373, IMG submission 92545) | Tropical forest soil microbial communities from Panama - MetaG Plot_11 | ecosystem: Environmental > Terrestrial > Soil > Tropical forest > Bulk soil | place: Panama | collected 2016-02-17 | reverse complement strand
TGCTGACTGACGCCAACTATCACCTGTCGGCAACGGCAGCGGTTGCGTTCCGCGAGGAGGTCGCGCGCCAGATGAATCAGCCTGGCTTCGCAAACGCTCGCAGCGTGCGCAACGACCTGGACCGGGCGCGCCTGCGGCATGCCCACCGACTAGCTGCGGACGTCGGCCGCATGTGGACACGCGACGAACTCATGCGCCTGGAGCCGGAGGACATCCTGGAAGCCGACCTCGGCCTCGCCCTGGGCACTGCTGGCGGGTCCGCGACGACCTCGGGGCCACCGTCGGCCTGACGTCGCCAGAGCGCTAGCGAGCAAGCGGGGCGCCCTGGCTCGCGCCCGCCGTGTCGTCTGCTACGTCGCTGCGGCGGTGCGTCGCTGATTCCCGCGCCGGGGTCCTAGGGGCAACGGTTGCCTAGTCTTGCCTGTAGAACAGCAAGAGTCGGTAACTCTTGCTGTTGGCTCCGCCGCCCTCGCCGGCGCGCGTCGTCACCCCGAACGGGCTTGAGGATCAGACGCGTCGCAGTACCGCTACGACCTTGCCCAGGATCTCGGCTTCATCGCCGGGGATCGGTGTGTAGGCGGGGTTGTGCGGCATCAGCCAGACGTGGTCGGCGCTTCGCTTGAAGGTCTTAACCGTTGCCTCGCCATCGAGCATCGCGGCGACGATGTCGCCATTCTCGGCCACCGGCTGCTGACGCACCACCACCCAGTCGCCGTCGGCGATCGCTGCGTTGATCATCGAGTCGCCGACCACCTTGAGCAAGAACAGATTGCCCTCGCCCACGATTTGCCGCGGCAGCGGGAAAATGTCCTCGATTGACTCCTCGGCAAGAATCGGGCCGCCAGCCGCGATTCGGCCTACCAATGGCACATACGCCGCCTCTTGCGAGGCGATGTCCATCGGCGTGTCGTCCTCGGGCTCAGGCTCGGGCCGAATGGCCGGATGACCGGGCAGGCGGACCTCAACGGTGCGCGGACGCCCCGCATCGCGTCTGAGGTAGCCCTTGGCCTGCAAGGTGGACAGCTGATACGAGACGCTTGAGGTACTCGTCAGGCCGACGGCCTCGCCGATCTCGCGCATCGATGGCGGGTAGCCGCGACGCTGTACAGACTCCCTGATCACCTGAAGAACCTTGCGTTGCCGCCAGGTCAGCACGTGACCTGGATCCGGCTTGTCAGGAAGATCGGCAACCACAGCCGGAACGCTGCCCTTTGGCCGTCGGCCTGGCTTGCCGCGCGGCCGCTCCGCTGCGGCGGCGTCGACGTCCACGTCCGTCAGTTCGAGGTCGATGGTCGAGGCCTCGCGAGCCCCGTCACCGCTGGTTGCATCGCTCATGTCTGGCCTCCGGCTCGGATGGAGAGTGCTGTCGGAAATGCTCTCTGGTCGAAGCCGACGCTAACCGTTCTAGCTCCGGATCTCAAACATCTGTTCGACGACACTCAAAAATGTCGTACCCATGCGATAGAACGATACCGTATCTTCGTTCGATCGAACGAAAATGCGATAGAACACAGATACTATCGAACAGTCATTCGTTAGATGGAGGCTGTGATGAGCGCACTGAGCGCAATCGAGACGCCGGCTGCCGCTGCGGATGCTCGCCTCGGGGCTAGATCGAACGTCTCAAGCCGTCAGCGGTCTTTGCGGGTGGTCGACAGACCGACGAAGGCAGCGGCGACATTTGCCGGCCATGGCTCCGTTGGTGCTGACCAGGCGCGCTCTAGTTCGAACCGGCAGGATGCCGATCCCCGGATTCCGATCCTGACTGGCACCGTCCTGCCGGGCCCGGGTCGGCGATACTGTTCCGCCGCCGATGGCCGGATGTCGCGCACACCCGTCCGCCTGACGAGGCGCGGCCGGCTCGTCGTTGGGACGTGTCTTGTCGCTGTCGTGAGCGTGGTTGTGCTCTTGGTGATGGCGCTCGCGTCGGGTCGGGCGCAGGCGACGAACCACGGCCAGCCCGGGGCGGGCTATCAGGGGATGCACCAGGTTGTCGTCAGGCCTGGCCAGACGCTGTGGTCCATAGCCGCCGCAGCCGAACCGTCCGCGGATCCGCGCAACGTCATCCAGGAGATCATGTCGACCAACTCGCTTGGCAGCCCGACCATCAGCGCGGGGCAACTGCTGTGGGTTCCCTGACAATCCGCCGATTGCGCCCGGGTACGAGACACCGATGACGTTTTGCGGCGTCTCTCCATGGACGAGAGCCTTGTCGCAGTTCGCGGTGCAGGCTGGATGCGACACGCCGGCGCGTTCGCTGGATTTCCTGGACGGGGCCTCGACAGCGAGGCATCGTCTACCAGCCAGTTCTGCCCACAGCGCGATCGACTTGCCAACAGCCGCCTCGTGGACCACAATATGTAGTAGTTGCACGCTTGTAATTTTCCTATAACTTGTGCTTTGAGGTCCAAGCGTTCAGGCCACCGGGGAGGTGATCGCGTGTACTGCCCGTATTGCAGACATCCCGACAGCCGGGTCATTGACAGCCGGACCGGGGACGACGGCACCGCGATCCGCCGGCGCCGCGCGTGCCCCGCATGCGGTCGCCGGTTCACCACGCAGGAAACGGTGATCTTGACGGTGGCGAAGCGCAGCGGTGTGACCGAACCGTTCAATCGGGACAAGATCGTCCGCGGCGTGCGGCGGGCCTGCCAGGGCAGACCGGTATCCGAGGACCAACTCGCGCTGCTAGCCCAGCAGGTCGAAGACGTAATCAGGAGCCGAGGCAGCGGCGAGATTCCCTCCCACGAGGTTGGCCTCGCCATCCTCGGCCCGCTGCGGGACCTCGACGAGGTTGCCTACCTGCGATTCGCCTCGGTGTACCGGGGATTCGAGTCGCTGAGCGACTTCGAGCAGGAGATCGCGACGCTACGCGCAGCGCATCTGAATGAATGGCGTCCAGAGGACGCACAGTTCGTCGCCGACCAGGCGGAACTGCGACCAGGGAGCGGTCGCGAGGCCGGACCCGGGACATCGGCCGGTAATCGCGCCACGAGACAGCACGGGCAGCAGCCCGCGTCGGCCAGCTAGCGCGGCCGAGCATTACAAAATCAGCGGAAGGGCCTCCGGGCCCGCTATCGGATCCAACCGGATTCGTGAAGGGGGAACAGATGACCGAGACGGCGAGCGGGGCGGCGTCGCAGGGCAGCAGCAAGCGTGCTGACGGCCTGACCTTGCGCCGTATCTACACCCGCGAGGGCGTCCACCCATATGAGGAAGTGACGTGGGAGCGCCGCGACGTCGTGATGACGAACTGGCGGGACGGCTCGGTCAATTTCGAGCAGCGTGGTGTGGAGTTCCCCGATTCCTGGTCGGTCAACGCGGCGAACATCGTCACGACGAAGTACTTCCGCGGAGCGCTCGGGACGCCACAGCGCGAGTGGAGCTTGAAGCAGCTCGTCGACCGGGTGGTGGGTACCTACACCGCCGCCGGTCGCGAGTACGGCTATTTCGCTTCGGACAAGGACGCCGAGATCTTCGAGCACGAGCTGAAGCACGCGCTGATTCACCAGACATTCAGCTTCAACTCGCCGGTTTGGTTCAACGTCGGGACGTCGTCGCCCCAGCAGGTCTCTGCGTGCTTCATCCTCGCCGTCGACGACACCATGGATTCGATACTCGAGTGGTACCGCGAGGAGGGCCTGATCTTTAAGGGCGGGTCGGGCGCGGGCGTGAACCTGTCCCGGATCCGGTCGAGCAAGGAGCTGCTGACCTCTGGCGGCACGGCGAGCGGCCCTGTTTCCTTCATGCGGGGGGCTGACGCGTCGGCTGGCACGATCAAGTCCGGTGGCGCGACACGGCGCGCAGCCAAGATGGTCGTCCTGGATGTCGATCACCCGGACATCGAGGAGTTCATCGAGACCAAGGCGCGCGAGGAACAGAAGGTGCGCGTCCTGCGCGATGCGGGCTTCGACATGGACCTTGGCGGTAAGGACATCACCAGCGTCCAGTACCAGAACGCCAACAACTCGGTTCGCGTTTCCGACGAGTTCATGCGCGCGGTCGAATCGTCGGGCCTGTTCGAGCTGGCAGCTCGCACCACTGGCGAGCCGCTGGAGCAGGTGGACGCCAAGACCCTGTTCCGCAAGATGGCCCAGGCCGCGTGGGAGTGTGCAGATCCCGGCATTCAGTACGACGGCACGATCAATGACTGGCACACATGCCCGGAGTCAGGCCGGATCACTGCTAGCAACCCCTGCTCGGAGTACGTCCACCTGGACAACTCTTCGTGCAACCTGGCCAGCATTAACCTGATGAAGTTCCTGCGGGCCGACGACACCTTCGATGTCGAGAAGTTCGAGCAGCTTACGGAGCTGATCATCACTGCGATGGATATCTCCATCAGCTTTGCCGACTTCCCGACGGACAAGATCGCCGAGACGACTCGTGCCTATCGCCAGCTCGGCATCGGCTACGCCAACCTCGGCGCACTGCTCATGGCCACGGGACATGCCTACGACTCGGAGGATGGCCGGGCGATCGCGGCGGCGATCACCTCGCTGATGACCGGGACCGCATACAAGCGATCGGCCGAGTTGGCTGCTGTCGTCGGGCCGTATGAGGGGTACGCGCGCAACGCCACCGCGCACCAGCGTGTGATCGCCAAGCACGCGACGGCGAGCGCATCGATCAGGCCGCTCGGCGGCCTCGACACGCCTGTGCTAGCGGCGGCAAACAAGACCTGGCAGGAGTGCCTGGCACTGGGCCACGCCCACGGCTACCGGAACGCGCAGGCCAGCCTGCTGGCTCCGACCGGCACGATCGGCCTGATGATGGACTGCGACACCACTGGCATCGAGCCAGATCTGGCACTGGTCAAGTTCAAGAAGCTGGTCGGCGGCGGGTCGATGCAGATCGTCAACCAGACCGTGCCTCGCGCGCTTAAGAACCTTGGCTACCAGACAGAGCAGGCTGAGGCGATTACCGAGTACATCGCCGAGCACGGTCACGTCGTGGATGCGCCCGGTCTGCGACCCGAGCATTATCCGGTGTTCGACTGCGCCATGGGGGAGCGAGCGATCAGCCCGATGGGGCACGTCCGCATGATGGCGGCCGTCCAGCCGGCACTCAGCGGCGCGATCAGCAAGACCGTGAATCTGCCGGAGTCGGCGACCGTCGAGGACATCGAGAGGATCTATTTCGAGGGCTGGAAGCTCGGGCTCAAGGCCCTCGCCATCTACCGCGACAACTGCAAGGTCGGCCAGCCGCTGTCGGTAGCGAAGAAGAAGGCCGCGGAGGCCGCGGAGCCGACCGCTCCGCACGAGGTCCGGCCGGTTCGGCGTCGGCTGCCGCGGCAACGCTTGGCGACAGTGACGCGCTTCTCCGTCGCGGGCGCAGAAGGCTACATGACCGCGTCGAGCTATCCAGATGATGGCGTTGGCGAGGTGTTCCTGAAGCTCGGCAAGCAGGGATCGACGCTGGCTGGTGTCATGGACGCATTCTCGATCGCGATCTCGGTAGGGCTGCAGTACGGCATCCCGCTTGAGTCATACGTGGCCAAGTTCACCAACATGCGATTCGAGCCCGCGGGCATTACCGATGACCCCGACATCAGGATGGCCAGCTCGGTGATGGACTACATCTTCCGGCGCCTGGCGCTCGATCACCTGCCGCATGACGAGCGTGCCGAGCTCGGAATTCTCACAACCCAAGAACGGACCGCACAGCTCAACGGTGAGGACCCGCAGGCCTCCGACGACCTCGATCCGGAAGAGCTAGCGCAGTCGGTTCCGGTCGAGAAGGCCAAGCGCTCGGAGCCGGAAGTGGAGGAGACCATGGCCGCGCGCCTGCCCACTGGCCCCGAAGAGCCGCACAGTTCGACAGAGCTGATCGAGTCACAGCTAGGCCGGATAGCCGATGCGCCGCTGTGCCTGACCTGCGGCACCAAGATGCGCCCGGCCGGCAGTTGCTATGTCTGCGAAGGATGCGGCTCGACAAGCGGCTGCAGCTAGCCGCTCTGTCTGGCTGAAAGGACGGGCTTCCAGCTACAGGAGGGGCGCGGCTAGCGATCGTGCCCCTCCTGGGTGTCGGCAGGAGTCAGCTTGCGGTGCAAGAAGCCGGCGGTCTCCTGGGCAGCTTGGGTCACGTAGACCTCGGAGTCGTAGAGGTCGATGTGCTGGCTAGCGTCAAGCCAGCGGATCTCTTTCTCGCCAGGCTTGCGTTCATAAAGAGCTCGCGCCAGCTCCGGTGAGCAGTATGCGTCTGTCGTGCCGTGCACTATCAGCAGTGGGGTGTCGGCGAGGAGCTCGGCCGCGCTGAGAGCGTCGAAGGTCATCAGCGAATGAAGTGATCCTCTGGTGACCTGGTTCCGCCAGTGCGGCGAGAAGGAGCGACTGGCGTTGCCGTAATACGCATAGGGCTCAGCGCCGCTCATCGCCGCCTCTCCGCTGTCGGGAGCCACGGCGGGCATGTATTCGTCGTAACGGCGCAGCGCGGCGGCAAGCGCCGCCCGGTACGAGCCGGCCCCCATGGCCTGGAACATCTGGACAGGGCTGTTGTAGCCGCCAGCGATTCCGGCTACCGCTTTGATGCGCGGGTCAGCCGCTGCGGCGCGTACCGCGTAACCGCCGCCGAGACAGATGCCGACGATCCCGATCCTGGCCGCGTCCACCTCTTCGCGGCTGGCGAGCACGCCGACGGCGGCCCGCAGGTCGGCTAGCTTCCCCTGGCTGTCTTCATGGCAGGGTCGGCCGCCGCTTTCACCGAACCCGCGGTGGTCAAAGGCGAGCGTGGCAAATCCTGCGCTGGCAAGAATCTTGGCGTAGGTCCCTGCGACCTGCTCCTTGACACCAGTGAACGGGCCCGTGAGGACTACACCAGGCTGCGGGTGCACTCCTTCTGCATGCCGAAACTCGCCTGTTAGGTGCAGGTCTTCGCTGCCGAACCTGACCCGCTCAGCCTTGACCTTAAGCTCAGTCATGACATGCAGGCTAGGAGCCGTGAAGCTGGCCCGGCCAGAAGGCACTTCAAAGTGCCCTCGAGACGGGGGGAGGGCGCCGTGGCACTCGTGATACCTGATGTCCTGGAAGAAAGCTGCGCCACCAGACGGGCGTTGGAACGGCTGGCGGCGAAGTGGCGGGTCCTACTCCTCTACGCACTGCTCGCCGGACCGCAGCGACACGCCGAACTGCGCCGTCGGCTGCCCGGAATCACGCAGAAGGTGCTGACCGAGACCTTGCGCGGCATGGAAAGCGACGGCCTTATCGAGCGGCGCGTGCTGAAGGAGAATGCGCCGCAGCATGTGGAGTACGCGTTGACAGCCCTCGGCAAAACCTTGCAGGAGCCGCTATCGGCCATCTGCGCCTGGGCGATAGAGCACGGCTGACAGCTCAGTCCAGTTCGGGCCAGCTGATGAGTTGGGGCACCAGCTCGGCGTCGCCATCGATCTGGAGATCGTGGATGGTGTCGCGGCGGTAGAACGCCAGAATCATGTCGCTCGGCTCTGCGGTCACGATTGCCGTCGGCTTGACGTGGCCATGCATGTCGCCTTCGAGCACTCGAACCCCGAGCGGGCCAAGGTCGAGAAGCCAAGTCCCGCCAGCGCCGGTTTCCAAGATGACCGTGGCCGCTTCGTAAGGCCATGGACCGTTGGTCGGCAGCTCTACGGTGATGAACTCGTGGACGCCGTCTGCGGCGACCGGGGCAGGCAACGGCAGTCCACGACCAGCGGCCTGCTGTGCGTCGAACGCGTGCACCGCGGCTTCCTGCACCTGGTGGCGAGCTATCGCCGCCGATGTGTTCGGCGCCAGGTCGAACTCTTCCCACCAGGTCCAGCAGATCCGATTGGGACCAGCGTCACTAAGGGCTGAGGTCAGCTTGGCCGTCGCCGCCGCTGACCAATCGAGCAACTCGCCGTGTGGTTCCCGGTCACCGATGAGGTCATCGGCGGGTGGCCCCTCGGCCGGTCCCGCGGCAACGGCAGCGGCCCAGAATAGCTGGACCTGGCCAAGGTGGGTGATCAGGTCGGCGGCGCGCCAGTCGGGGCAGCCAGGCACTTGCGCGCTCATGCCAGCCTGGGCTGCGGCATCCCGGACCGCGGCCGACCGGTCTTCGATCAGGGCCATCATGTCGGGGAAGCTGAGACTCTGCATGCCAGCCGTTCTAGCACGGACCTCGGACGTTCGGCCGAGCGGCTCAAAACCTTCATCGCCAGCGGCGGTCATGGCGCCTCAGCGCTCACTTAGCCCGCGGGGCAGCGCTGTCACGGGCTGTAGTTTTCGCTCGCGCGGTCAGGTCAAGGCCCTGGGCGACTGATCACCCTTGATGTCGTCAATGATCGCCTGCGCGTCGGCCTTGGACATTGGCGCCTGGACAACTGCCGACCTGCTTCTTGTCCCGAGGACCTTTGCCCCGATGGCAAGAACTGACACTGAGAGGACTACGCCCGTGAACACGCCGAACGCGAAGACCCACATTGCCTCGAATGTTGACACGCGACTCACGCCACTCGCTGCAATGCATGGCACAGTTTCACTAGATTTCCCCCCTGCATGGTCACCCACGATCATGGATGACCCAGTTACCCGTTACCCACACTGGTTGCCTGCGAACCGCGTGCGCCGAGGCACGGCAACTGGCCTTCACCAGCCATTACCAAAAGATCTTGCCTAACCGAGGGCTGTATTGCGGATGATCTTCGCAGAACCGAGGATCTTATTGGCCGTGATGTTTTAGCGTCAATTCGTAGCAAGGGCCTGCTCAGGGCGCTGCATCCTCGTAAATCGCCCCGAGAATGCGCTATACAGGTCTCAGTGCAAGGGAGGGTAATGGGGTCAGCGCAGCAGCGAGCTTCCCTGCCCGGCCGGGAGGCCGCCCGGGGATGGCTGACCCGTTTCCGTCGGTTCGCCGCCGCCGCGCCACTGCCCGTGCAGATCCTGGCGGTCGCGCTCGTATGCGTCTTCGCTCCGGCGCTGATCGCTATCGCGCTGTTCGCCGCGCTGGCGTATGCGCCGTACGCGCTCTGGACGGGGGACAGGTCCGGGCTCGCCGCTGCGTCGGTGGCGCTGTGGGGCGTCGCAGTCACTGCCGCGCTGGCGCATGGCGCCGCTGAGCCCCGGTACCTGCTGCTGATCTTGCCGCCTGTTGCGGCAATGGTCGCCAGGATCGGATTGCTCGGCCGGATCCAGGTCCCAGGCCGGACCACCGCGTGGGTGATCGTCTGGTCGCTGCCAATCGGCATCGCGGCATTCCGCATCTGGCAGAGTCAGCGATTTTTCGGCCCGGCCGCGGCCTGGGTCATTGCGCTTGTCGTGCTGGGCTGGCGGCTGGCCAAGGCGTTGCAGGAAAGCAGGGAACTGGGCCGCAGGGCAGCTATGTCCGGTGCGCTCGCGGCCCCGTATGCGATGGTGGCCGCCGGGACCGGCAACGGGTCGGCTGGCGGTTCTGGCCTGGCCGGCGGCGGCCGATCCGGCGGTGCTGTACAGCCCGGACCTGGAACTACGCTCGGCCCGGCTGTTGTCGCCAGCGAAGGCGGGCCGGCGACCACTGCAGAGGCTGCCGTGGCGGCTGCCGGCAACACGTCCGGGGGCGCCCGTGCAGCATCGGGCTCGGTGCGGGCCGCCCAGGCTGCCCGCGGCCTGCGCAGCCTCGACGGTGACGGCAGCTCGCAGAGTCGCGCCGTCCAGAACGCCGCTGCGACCCGGCCGGTCATCACCGTCGACGAGGCGGTGGCCGAGCTGAACGCGATGATTGGCCTCACGGCCGTCAAGGATCAAGTGCGCTCGATCACCGCGTCGGTGGAGGCGGCCAGGCGTCGCGCCGTGGCCGGACATGGCACCGAAAAACCGATGCAGCATTTCGTGTTCCTCGGGCCGCCGGGCACCGGGAAGACGGCGGTCGCCCGCGTGATCGCAAAGATCTTCTACGCGTTCGGGCTGCTTGACTCGCCAGCTGTCGTCGAGGCGCAGCGCGCCGACCTCGTCGGCGAGTACCTTGGCGCGACGGCGATCAAGACAAATGAGCTCATCGACTCCGTCCTCGGCGGGGTGCTGTTTATCGACGATGCCTACAGCCTCGTGAACGAGGGAGACGGCCAGGGCGACAGGTTCGGGAACGAGGCCGTTCAGGCACTGCTCAAGCGCGCGGAGGACGACCGGGAGAACCTGATCATCATCCTCGCCGGTTACGAACGCCAGATGGAAACGTTCCTGGCCTCGAACCCCGGGCTGAACTCGCGCTTCAGCTTGCGTGTCAAGTTCCCGACGTACACGCCGTCTGAACTGATGGCGCTTGCGGAGACGGCCGTGCAAGGCCGGGGCGAGCTGCTCGATCCGGATGCCCGGCCGGTGCTGCGGCGGATGTTTGACGAGATTGGCCGCCGCCGTCTCGCCGACGACCTGGGCAACGGCAGGTTCGTCCGCAGTCTGCTGTCGCAGGCGGGGCAGCAGCGCGACGTGCGCGTCATGGCCGGAACCGCAGAACCGACGGCGACGGACCTGGTCACCATCGGCGGACAGGATCTCGAGCTCGCCTACGCCGAGCTCACGGCGAGGTTCCGCGGCTACACCGATACGCCGACGGTCGAGGACGCCCTCGCCGAGCTCGACGCGCTTGTCGGACTCGAGCCGGTCAAGCGTCAGGTACATGAGATCGTCGCGCAGCTTCAGGTCGCCCGGCTGCGGGACCGGCAGGGACTAGCCAGCCAGCCGCCGTCGCGGCACTTCGTCTTCACTGGGCCGCCGGGCACGGGCAAGACCACAGTTGCGCGCATCCTCGGCCGCATCTTCGCCGCCCTCGGGTTGCTCGTCCGGCCAGAGGTCGTTGAGGCACACCGAGCCGACCTAGTGGGGGAGCACCTCGGCTCGACGGCGATCAAGACGTCGCGGCTGATCGACTCGGCCATGGGCGGCGTACTGTTCATCGACGAGGCGTACGCGCTGTACAACGACGCGTACTCCGGCGGCGACGCGTTCGGTTCCGAGGCGATCGCCACGCTCCTCAAACGCGCCGAGGATGAGCGCGAACGCCTCGTGGTGGTCCTCGCCGGCTACACCGATGACATGGACAAGCTGCTGCGCAGCAACCCCGGCCTGGCCTCGAGGTTCAGCAGCAGGATTGCGTTCCCCAGTTACACCGACGCTGAGCTCACCCAGATTGCTCAGGTCATCGCGGCGCAGGCAGGCGACACGTTCGACGCCGACGCCGTGCCGGTGCTTGAGTCGATCTTCACGCAGACGGTCGAGACGGGCCGGATCGACACGCTCGGGAACGGCCGGTTCGCCCGCTCGCTGTTCGAGCGGGCATGCGCATCGCGTGACGTGCGCGTCTCGCTCCAGGGGGAAGCGGCCACGGCCGCCGACCTGACGACCGTGCTCGCTGCCGACCTCCTGACCGCCTACCGCGAGCTAGCTGGTTGACGCCGGCACCAGGTCGCGCGTTATCCGGAATCGGATCTGCTGGCCGGGCCGCAGCTGCGCGGCGCGGCCAATGTCGGCGGTGACCACGACGGCGATAACGGGGTAGCCACCCGTGGTCGGATGATCGGCGAGCAGCAGGATTGGCTGCCCATCATGGGTGACCTGGAGCGAACCAGTCGCCATGCCCTCGCTCGGCAGCTCTGGCAGCCGCGTGCGGCGCAACTCCGGCCCGGTCAAGCGGAGCCCGGTCCGATTGCTGGCGGGGCTCACGATGTAGGTCTCGCCCGCCAGGGCGGCGAGTGCGTCGCTGGCGAACCAGTCGTCGCGCGGCCCCGCGATCACGCGCAATTCGACCGGATCTCCGCCCGATCCCGCCGCAGCCGCACTTGGTCGCTCACTTCCCTGACCCTCAGGACGGGAACGGGGCCGATTCAGTGGCAGCCAGTCGCCCGGCCGCAACGGCGTCGGCCCGAGGCCGGACAGGGAATCGGTGGACTGGCTGCCAAGTACCGGCGTGACGCCGACGCCGCCGCTAATGGCCACATAGGTGCGCAGCCCCGTCGTTGGTGCGCCGAGCCTGAGCTCGGAGCCGGGCCCGACCGTGAACGCCGTGCCTGGCGACTCCTCGCGGTCGCTGGCAGTAGGCCGCCCGCCAGCGACCGCACTGACCCGGATCGGCGTCGCCGCACCCGTGACGGCCACGACCGCGTCGCAGTCGACCTGCAGCACGAGCCTGCCGAGCGTGACTTCCACGCACGCGTCGCCGGGCTCATTCCCGACGAGGTAGTTCGCGAGCCTCAGGCTCGGGACGTCCGCCGCCCCGCTGGCAGGCACGCCGAGGTGCGCGAGTCCAGCCCGGCCAAGATCTTGGATCGTCGCGAGTGGTCCCGGCTGCAGCACCCGGACGCGTCGCACCTCGGCCGGTACCAGAGGCTCATCAGCTACCACGTCTGGCTCGCGCCGCGGCGGCAGGCTGTCCACCGCCCGGAATCGGACCCGCGTGGGCGGCGTCAGCAGCGCTGGCGGGTCACGGCCCGGTTCCCAGAGCGCGGCAGCCGTGCGGCCGATCAGCCGCCAGCCACCCGGCGACGCCGCAGGGTAGACGGCCGCCAGGCCCCCGGCGATCGCGACCGATCCCGCCGGAACGCGCAGCCGCGGGCTGTCGAGGCGCGGCACCGTGGCAAGCAATGGGTCGAGCCCGGTGAGGTAGGCGAAGCCGGGGGCAAACCCGAGCCAGCCAACCTGGTAATCAGGAGCCTGATGCCGCGCGATCACTTGCTCGACCGGCAACCCGGTCAACGCCGCGACGTCGGCCAGATCGGGTCCGTCATAGCAGACCTCGATCTCGGTGCGGGATTGCTTTTTCAGCGCAGCCGGGGCGGCGGGCCCGCCACTTCCCTCCCTCTCAGCAGCCTCGACCAGCTCGGTCAGTCGCGTCGCCAACGCGGCCGTCACCGAGCTGCCTGGCACGACGCTGATCAGCACGGTCGCCGCGCCCGGGACGATGTCGATGACGCCCGGCAAATCCGCGGCCCTGACGACGGCAGCGATGGCTGCGGCCCCGTTCCCTTCGTGATGGGTTGCCGAGGTCTCCAGCAGCAGGGCCGCATCGCCGGCCGATCGGATCCGCATCACGCAAAAGACGCCAGCGTCACACCCGCCTGGTCGAGCGCGCTGCGGACAGCGGCGGCTAGCAGCACTGCCCCTGGAGTGTCGCTGTGCACGCAAATGGAACGCGGGTTCACCTCAAGCGCGGCGCCGGACACGGTCTCGACGGTGCCGTGCACAACCATCCGGACCGCGCGCGCCGCGACGGCCTCTGAATCGGTCAGCACCGCGCCCGGCTCGCTGCGCGGTACCAGGGTGCCGTCGTCGCGGTAGCCGCGGTCCGCGAACGACTCTGTGATCGCCTGCAGCCGGACGTCGGCCGCCGCGGTCGCTAGCGCCGATCCCGGCAACGTGAGCAGCGGTAGGGCCGGGTCGTACGAGACCGCCGCTGACGCGATCGCCGCGGCCTGCTCGGGGTCGGTGACGGCGCGGTTGTACAGCGCACCGTGCGGCTTGACGTAGCTAACGCGGCCGCCCTCCGCCCGCGCAATCCCGTCGAGGGCGGCGATCTGGTAGAGCACCTCGGCCGCGAGTTCGTCGATCGGGACAGTCATCGGGCGGCGCCCGAACCCGGCCAAGTCGCGGTAGGAAACCTGGGCACCGATGGCGACGCCCCGGGCCACAGCGCCAGCACAAGCGCGGCGGATTGTGAGCGGATCGCCAGCGTGGAATCCGCAGGCGATGTTGGCGCTTGAGACGATCCCGAGCAGGGCTTTGTCGTCGCCCAACCGCCACGCGCCGAAGCTCTCACCAAGATCGGCGTTGAGGTCGATAACCGGCATCGGGCGCTCACCACCCTGATCTAGTTCAGCCCGGCTCTTCCGGTGGGAGGTCGGCGAGCGCGGCGGCGATGTCGCTATCCCGGGGGACGGCCGACCGCACGGTCTCGATGAGAACGTGCAGCACCTCGTGCCGGTCCTCGCCGAGGTCCAGCAAGCGTTGGGCGGCTTCCCACAGTTCGGGCGGGTCGCCGCGCCAGAGCCGATCGGCGAGCGCGATGTGACGATCGATGTGCTCGCTGTTCGCG
>Ga0126373_10002327_pt1 | contig 13992 bp, 11 predicted proteins | sample PanSoiMetPlot_11_FD_92545 | JGI IMG/M metagenome (GOLD analysis project Ga0126373, IMG submission 92545) | Tropical forest soil microbial communities from Panama - MetaG Plot_11 | ecosystem: Environmental > Terrestrial > Soil > Tropical forest > Bulk soil | place: Panama | collected 2016-02-17 | reverse complement strand
TTGTCAGCACGATGTTGGTCAATGGCGAACAGATTCATCAAAGCCGCCTGGCTGAGCATTTCTCTGTCTTCGAGGCGTGGCGGCTGCCTGCCATGTCCGCCAGGATGCCCGGGGGGCCCCATTTCCTCTCGCTGCCCGACCAGCTCGCGGGACCCAAACAGGGGCTCGCCATGATTTACGGACAAATCCAGCTCCAATCCGCGATGCTGGCGCTCAACGATATCTACCGGATGCTTCTGGCCATAGGGGCCACCGTGATGCCGCTCGTGCTGATCGCCTGGATCTGGCAAAACCGTAAAACCAACCGCCCTTCAGCCGGCTCCGATGCCGCCGCACTGGGACACTAGGCCAGCTGCCTTAGTCCCTTCAAATCTCACGTCTGCACGCCAGGGCCTCCAATCTTGTTGATAAGATGTTCATAAGGCTGTTCATAAATGCTGCTCGTCATTGCGTCCTTACGTACACTTAAGCCCCTTGCAAGTAACGACCTGGCAGAAACGCAAGAACTTCGGCCGGCCGGTCACCCTTTGCCCGCCCACCGTCGCATTGTGTTTTCCGTCTTCGCCGCCTACGGTCCACTCGGGGGCCTCGTCGTTTATTTCATTGTTCCTCTGCACGCGGCACGCCTAAACTTGAGGTCTGAAGCGCCCCGGCGGGGCGGAGACGGCGCGGCCGGCGGCCACGCTAAAGATGTTTAACAACAGCGTACTGAGCAATTATCCGGATGGCTGTAACCTCATATGTACGCTGGCTCACGAGCCCGGTTCTTCTGGTGCTGCTCTGTGCCCCTGCCTGGGCGTTGAAAATCGACCAACTTACGCCCGGACAAACCTACCGGGTCGACAAGATCGTCTTCAGCGGCAATCACGCCTTGTCGAGCTCCGATCTCCTCTCTCACATGACAACCAAGGAGCGGCCGTTTTATCTCTTGTGGCAAAAGCGTCCCGCCTTTGACTCTGACGTCTTCACCCAGGACCTCAAACGCCTGGCGCTCCTTTACCGGGCGCACGGATACTTCGAGGCCCATCTCGGCTATGACCTTAGGGTCGATGGCAACCTGGTGACGCCGGAAATAAAAATTACGGAAAACCACCCGGTCCATGTCCAACAAATCCGCGTCGTGGTCCACGGGCACCGTCTCCCGCCAAAAAGCCCCCTCTATGCCAAGCTGACGGTAAAGACCGGCCAGGTCTTCGACGCTGACGCCTATCAGGCCAGCGAAGATATCGTGCGCAACTACTACAAGAACCGGGCCTACGCGCATGTCACTACCCAACGATGGGCCGAGGTCAACGTCTCCGAAGACGCAGTCCGCATATCGTATTTCGTGCAACCCGGGTACAAGGGCGTGTTCGGAAAAACCACGGTGGTAGGCAATAAACTGGTCGCCACTTACATCATCACGCGCGAACTCGCCTACTCGCCCGGCCAGCAGTTCTCACAGACCGGGCTGGATACGACCAGCGAGCGCCTGTTGAAGCTGGGGCTGTTCTCCGTCGTACGCTTGACCCCAAAGCTGGATAAGAAAGAGCCTCACGTCGTGCCAATCCGGCTGACGGTCAGGGAGCGGCCCAGGCATTCGATCGACGTTGGGGGCGGATATAATACGCAAAGCCAATTCATCGCCAACTTTGCCTGGCACGACAACAACTGGATGGGCGGCGGCCGCCAACTGAGCGCCACGCTCCGCTACTCCAATATCGACAGCTACGCGCGCGTCACCCTGACACAGCCCTATCTGTTCGGCGCACGCGCCACCACCGGCATCCTCAGCCTCGGCGAAGACGTTCAACAGGTGCCTCCTTATACCCTGCTGGGAACCCGGTTTCTCCCCAGCATCCGTTATTCGTTTTCCGAGAAAACCAAGGCTTTCATCGGTTACCGGCTGGAATACGACAAGCTGAGTAGCGTGGATCAACAGGTGGTGGCGGTTCTCGGTGGAGTGAAAATGAGCGGCATTGTTTCCGGACCGGAGGCCGGCTTCACGATGGACACCACCAACGACCTCTTTAATCCCAGCAGCGGCTACGTTGTGGACCTCGAAGCGATGGAAGCGGGAGAAATCTTCGGCGGAGATTACAACTTCTACCGCTTTTGGGGTCAGTTCAAGCACTACCACCTGCTCGGATGGAAGACCATTCTGGCCATGCGTCTTAAACTTGGCACCGGCGACTCATTCGGATCCCTCATCAACTACCCGCTTTTCTACCGGTTCTTCATCGGCGGCGAAGGCAGCGTGCGCGGATGGCGCTACTGGATGCTGGGACCACATACTCCCGACAACACCCCAATTGGAGGACTGAGTGACATCGACGGTTCACTCGAGCTGCGCCGCCCCATCTGGCAAAAGTTATCCGGTGCGGTCTTTGTGGATTTCGGCCAGCTTTCCACCCACGCCTATGACATACCCATTGACGATCTTCAGTTTTCCGCCGGCCCCGCACTCAGTTACAACACCCCGGTCGGTCCGGTTCGAATCGACATCGGCATCCCGTTCCAAAAACCCCGCGATCAAAGTCAATGGCAAGTATATTTCAGTGTCGGCCAATATTTCTGATCGCTGCCCCTTCTTCCACATCCACCCGCGGGAGAGAAGCGATGGTAACGGTGACTGAAACACTTCAAGCACCAGCTTCAGGAAATCGGATCGATCGAACATGAAGCGACTAAGGCGAATCATATTCTGGACCGCAGCCGGCGCCGTTTCGCTCGTCTTGACCATAGTTGCCGCGCTGGTGATCTTCACCCGCACGGCCCGCTTCAACGATCTCCTGCGCGTGCAAATAGTAAACTACCTGGCGCAAACCTATCGCGGCCAAATCACCATCGGCAGCATCGAAGGCTCAATTTGGGGCAGCCTGACCTTGCGCAACATCGAAGTGCACCACCGCGGCACGACCATCGCTTCAATTCCGCAACTGCACGCCGGGTATCGAATCCTCTCCGCTTTGCGCGGCCAGATCGTGGTGTCGGATATTGTCGTGCTCAACCCCGACCTGCGCCTCGCCCCCGACCCCGACGGCCAATGGAATCTGCTCGCGGCGATAGCCGAACGCAACCCGTCCCCGCCTTCCGGACCCTCCAGCCTGGCCGTCGCATTGCAGCGATTCACGATCGAGCGTGCCGCCGTAGCCGTGACCGCGGCGCCCTCGGCCACCTACCGGCTCACAGACGGTAAGATCGAGGGTGCCGGGCACCTTGGTCTTTTGGGGCAACACTTCAACGTCAATACAATTTCCTTCACACTAAGCGGGCCCAAAATGCCGGTCCTGCGGGCGTCTGGCGCCGCCCAATACAACGAGGCGGCGCAGGTCGCCACCATCAAGGTTCCTGACTTCTCTATCTGGACGGATCATTCGCGCGTCGATCTCAATGCAACCCTGCGCGATCTCAGCGAGAAAAACGTTACCGCTATGGTCAATCTGCGCCGCTTAGCCGCCTACGACGTCAATTCGATCGCACCGCAAGCCGGCCTCGCTCGCGACGTCGCTGGCACAATTCGCCTGAGCGGCCGCGCATCCGACCTGCACACAACCATCGCGCTTAACGCCTCCAGCGCGCGGATCACGGCGAATGTGCACGCCGATGTAACGAAATCGGACCCGATATGGAAGCTCGATTCCCAGCTCGCCGGAATCGATCTGCACGACCTCCTCAATCGGAAGGATTTGGATGAACTACCCACGGGCCCGATCAACGCGGCCGTGCGCGCCGGCGGCACCGGGTTTTCCCCCGGCGCCGTCAAAAGCGACATCGACGCGCAAGTGGCCGGCCTCTCCGCCCGCGGCATGCATTTGGGAGATTTGAGACTTACAGCGGCCGTCGATCGCATGGCCGCCAACCTCAAGGCGCTTCTAGCGGGTCCCGGCGGCCGCGCCCAACTCGCGGGCCGCGTCGACGCCTCTAACCCGAAGCTGCCCGCTTACAACCTGACCCTAACGATGGACCACCTGCGTCCCACTTATGTCTTTAAAGCGCGCGGCATCCCGTCCGCGAATCTTAGCCTCAGCGCCGTCATCGACGGTTCAGGATACCAACCCGATATGATGCGCCTGAGCACGCAGGTAAAGCTCGTGACTTCCAGCGTCGGGGCAATTCGCATCGACAGCGGACGGCTTAACGCGCGGCTCGACTCCGGGCTTGTACGAATTGCCACGGCCTCACTCCAAACCGCCGATACCAGCGTCGACATTAATGGAAACCTGTCGCTCGATTCGCGCCGCAGCGGTCAGCTCAACTACAAATTGACCGCCGGCCAGATCTCCCAGTGGCTCGGGCTTGTGGGCAAGCGCGGCAGCGGCCGCATCGACCTCGCCGGCCGCGCCCAAGGCAGCCTTAAGGCCTTGAGCACCACCGGGTCTGTGGAAGTTTCAGCTCTGAAGGTCGATTCAAACTCAGTGGCGCACGCGCGGCTCACTTACGACGTCGGTGGGTTGGGAACTCCGCTTAAACCTTCGGGCCAGGTGACGCTCCTGGCCAACGGTCTGCATGCAGGAATCGAACTTAACTCCCTGCGAACCAGCATTCGGCTGATCCCAGGCGCCAACCTCGGCGCCTCCGTGAACATCAGCACCCAGGATCGCCAGTCTCGTCCCGCCATCGTGCGCGCCGACATCGCTTACAAGCCGGGGCTGACGGTCGTCAATCTGAGCGAGATGTCGGTCGCGACCGTCCAAGGCACCTGGCAGCTTGCCGCGCCCGCGCAAATAACGCAGCGCGGTAGCGCCATCGAAATCCGCCGCTTCACCGCTGCACATCACGATCAATCCGTCAACCTCGACGGCACACTTTCGATGGCCGGTCAGCAGGATCTGACGCTGCGCGTGAATCAATTGCAGCTCGCCGATTTTGCTGCCTTTGTACCCCAGCCGGTCAAGATAATCGGCCTTGCTTCTACTCAACTCACCATTCGAGGAACCGCTGCCGCTCCTGTTATCGCCGCGTCTGGCAGCGTCAGCCAACTCCAACTCGCCGGCATTCCTCAGGCTGGAATGTCGCTTCATCTGTCTTACGCGAACGGTCGCGCACAGGCCGGGACCACCCTGTCGCAGGACTCGACCCATTCGCTCACTGCCAGCATTGCGATGCCGTTTGCGCTGAGTTGGGCGCAAGGCGTTCAGGCGAGGCCGACCGGCGACGTGGACCTGCGTGCCGTTTCCAGCGGTCTGGATCTCGGCGTATTCAACGCCATTCGTAACCCGCAGATAAGCGGGGTAGGCGGCGTTCTCAGCCTCGACGTTACTGCCCACGGCCCGCTCGCACATCCGCTGCCGCACGGATTCATCCGCCTGAGCGCAGTTCACGCTTCAGCCCGCCAACTCAAGGTAGAAGTGACCGGCGGGTCGGCAGACGTGCAACTGGGGCCTGGCGAGGTACGCCTGGTAAGTCTTTCCGCCAAGGCCGGTGACGGCTCTTTGACCGGCTCGGGTGCACTCACCCTGAAGCCCAATGGCTCACCTGACCACCTTGACGCCCGCATTGCGCTCGACCGATGGCCCGCCATTGCCACCCACGAGTACAACGCAACCATACAGGCGCGTATCGACGCTGCCGGACCTTTGACGGGGATCAATGTCGGCGGAAGAGTTGAGGTTCTCTATGGCGTATTTCGTCCTGACCTCTCCGTTACAGGGAGCGCCCCGCGGCCCGATGAGACCATCACAGTCGTCCATCAATGGAGCCGAAATCCTCGGCAAGCGCCGCCCCCGCCGCCGGGCGCTGCCGCAAACGCTGCAGGCAATCCGAACCTGTCTATCGACATGGACGTTGTCATCGACCGCAACACCTGGATAAAAACCCCCGATTTTGCCGTCGAGTTGGAAGGTCACGTTCACATCCATAAAAAACCTGACGGCGAGCCAAACATTTACGGCACGATCAACACCGTACGCGGCACCCTTATCGTCGCATCGAGTCAGTTCGATCTAACTCGCGGAGAGATAATGTTCACCGGCGGGCACGAAATAAATCCGCAGCTGTTAATCGTCGCGCAACGCCGTGTCCAGAATTACACCGTTTCGGCCACCGTCGGCGGCTCCGCGACCAAGCCGACGCTTACCCTGAGCAGCGTCCCCGATCTGCCCCAGGCCGACATCTTATCGGTCATGATGTTCGGCAAGACCACCAGCGACCTCAGTGGCGGCCAGCAAAAAGATTTGCAGACTCAAGCTGCCACAATGGCGGGCGGTTATGCCGCGTCGCAGATTGGCCAGGCAGTCGCCCAATCGCTGGGGCTCAGCGATCTCGGCGTGACCACCAGTTCCGGCGGGGTCGGCTTCGGCCGCTACTTAACCAAAAATGTGTACGTATCGGCATCCCAATCAGCTTCGGACATGCGCGACCGCCGCGCCGAAATCCAGTACTACATCACGCCAAGTGTCAACTTGAACACGTCCGCGTCAAGCAACTACGGCAACGAGATAAAGTTGCAATGGCACAAGGACTACTGAATTCAGTTCCTTTGTCCAACACTCGCGGAACAAGGCAAACTTGATGTCAAAGACAACCAAAGCGGATAAATCCTCTCCATCTCGTCAGGCAGACGGTTAGGGAGAGGACATCACCACTGCGCCGCTACTCTCAGTGACCCACCCCGATGCGCTTCTCTCCGCCGTTCCGCCGCGCCCGCTCGGCCACAATCGCGAATACCTCCGGACTGAATGGCATGCTGTTATGCCCAGCGCGCACCTCGATTGCCTCAATATTCGGCCCGGTCTCAATGCAGCTCCTCCAGTCCACCACCGCATCGTTGCGCGAGTAGATGATCGTTTGCGCGATCTCCCGTGACGCCGGCTCCGGGCGGTGCGCGCCGCACAGGGACCTCAGATGGTCATGACAACTGCCGCCCTCATGATGAGACCGGCGGGTGGCCATGAACCACATCCGTACGAATGGATTGCTGTTGTCCAAGGGCTCGCGGATCGCCGAAGCCAGCAGAATCGTGCGTTCCACCATCTCGGGCAAGCGGCGCGCTAACTCCCGCGCGTAGATGCCGCCCAGGCTGTGCCCGAGCAAAACCAGCTTGCGCCCATCGCTGTAAAATGCGTTCTCCAGGGCACGCGCTAGCCGCTCCATCGTCTGGCGCGGGCAATCTACGTTGCTCCAGATACCGGCGAAGAACACTCGATGCCCCATTCCACGCAATCCGGTCGCCAGCGGATAAAGACTCGCATCTCCGGCCATGAACCCGGGGATCATGATGATCTTGGAAGTACTCTCAATAAGGGTGGCGGGCCGGGTCATCCAATGACCCGGCGTAGGAAGGAACTCGTACAGCACGCTCTTTTGCCCTCACAGTCATCAGTCTACCACCGTTCATAGGCAAAAGAGTGTCGATATGCAAAGGGATTCGGCAGAATTGTGCGGTTTTGCCCGCGAAATGAGCAAACCATGGGTCCCGCGGCGTTTTTTAAGACCGCTAATAGATGCGAAGCGCGACGCAGTCGGGGCGACTTCGTCCCCCCCGTTTGAATCCCGTTGCTTGTATTGCAGATCGATTCAGCCAGGACGCGGAACCGCACAGCAAACGGACCGGCCTGCGCGCGCCCAGCGCAGGCCGACACATCCAGTTCAATTCTGGCCGATTCGAATCAATCAGGACTCAAAGCCCGTTGCTCTTTCCCAAGCCGCACAGCTTGCGCGTCATTTCCATCGAGCTTTCCATCATCTGCTTGCCTGCCGTGCGCTGCGCTTCAAACAGCGGCGCCAGCATCGTTTCCTTTGCCCAACTGGTCGTGCGCTCATGCATCTCCAGCATCATCTTGCCCAGCTTCTCGCCGCTCTCGACGTAAAGTTCCACGGCTTTCTTCGCACTCTCGGTCCAGACACTGCCCAATTCGGTTGTTTCCATTACTCCTTTTCCTCCTATCACGTCATCCATGCTCGCTAAGATTCGATGTTTATCCTCATTTTTCGAAGGCCTGCGCCTTGATTTGGTTGGATGCCGATTCACTTCCAGCTCCTTCATCATCCGCCGCCGCAGGCGACGGTCATCCGCTCCACGCTAGTTATGCGACGCCAGCCATTGCGCGACCTGCGGCCATAGCTTGCGTTGCGCTCCGCCGCTGACCGCGGTGCCGACATGGCCCGCCGGATAACGCAAATTGCTCCAATCGCGGCTGGCCGTCGCCTCTTCAAGCGCAACACTGGAACGCGGCGGCACCACGTCGTCGTACTCGCCAATCACATTGAGCAGGGGACAGGTGATGTTCTTCAAATCGACGCGCGTGCCGCCAATCCGGAACTCCGACCGCATCAGCAGGTTATGGCGAAACAGTTGCTCGGTGACTTCACGGAAAATGGCTCCGGTCATCGGCACATCGCTATCCATCCAGCGCTCGAACAGCCGGAACATTTCCGAATAACCCTCTCCCTCCCGATTCCTGTACAGGTCCACGTATTTGGACAGCGCGTGATGCACCGGGGCCATCGACTTGAAGCACGCGTTGATAAACCAACCCGGGCAATTGCCATACATCTCGATCAGCGGCTCCACCGCTTCCGACAGCCGCCCTGCCACCGCGAACAAAGGGCTGTTCGGGATGCGCGCGTCAACCGGCGTAGCCAGCGTAACCAGGTTCTTGACCGTCTCCGGATATAATGCCGTCCACATCAGCGACAGCACGCCGCCGAAGCAGTAACCCAGCATGTCAAGCTGCGCACTTCCCGACCGCCGCTGAACTGCACGTACTGCGTCGTGAAGTTCGCAATTGACGTAGTCATCAAAGCCCCGCCAGCTGTCCTCTCGCGTGGGCGGAATCCAGTCGGTCAGGTAAACGTCAAGTCCGCTGCGCGTCAGCGTTTCGACCACGCTGCGTCCGGGTAGCAGGTCTAGGATGAAGGGACGCTTAATCAGGGCATAAACCACCAGCAGCGGCGTTCGAGGCCCGGCGCCATTTCCAGGATAATGGCGCAGCTTCAATTTTTCACCCTGGTAAATAGTTTCGAACGCTGTCGCCCCGGCGGGTTCGCCATCAACCGGATACGGATCGCGTAGCGTTCTTAACACCCCCTCCGCAGCCCGCGAGGCGCCCTCCAGCCAATAACGTCCCAGCTCGTTGATTACCTCAAACATTTTATCTACCTGTCTGCGTGTCCTATCCGCTTTCCTTGAGCCTGCTTTTGCCCGCTTTCTCCCTTGCTCGTATCCCGTCTCGCGATTATATCCGAACCTGGCTATCTACTTTTCGTATGCCCCTTCAACGCAGTTCCGCAGCTACCGTCTCGCGACGATCCATCAGGTTCACCCGGGCTTTCAGACCCCGGACTTCCTGCCGTAGCCGGATCACCGACTCACGCAGCTCCGCAATTTCCGCTGCGCCTTCGGCGGTCTTGTAGGTCCCAGAGCCCGGAACCAGTGACTCCAGGAAATCACGCGCGACACGCTGGCATTGCACCAAATGCTTAACCGACCCCGTCATCAGCCCCACGAAACCCTGCGCCTGAAAAACGCGTTCCATGCTCTGGTTGGCCAGATTCGTCCATGCCTGACACGCTTTCAGCAGCGCCTCTTCCACTTCATGACTGTCGTGGCCCAGGCTGAGCATCCACTTCTGCGCAGCCATAGGAAATTCCCACATCGACGCCTCAACCAGGCTGCGTAAAGCTCCCCGATTTTCCGCTTCCATCTCTCTGTCTTTTTTTCCCTACTAAGCGTTAGGCAGTCACGATGTCCTTAAATCCTAACTGACTGACGTTACATCCGGCTTTCTGCTCGATGATCTTCTGACTGCGGCTGAGTTCTCTGTTTCGACTTAGTTGCACAATGCGATTGCGCTTCGCAGATTTGCGAAACCTTTCAACAACTTGCCTTGGTTTTATTAGAAACAGGCGACGCTTAGGTTTAAGATTAGCGTTCGTGACACGGTGAAAAGCAGCCTTCGTGCCAATAAAAACGCCTTCCGTACTGGAGGTCAAAATTCTGTACCTGCACCAAAAGGCGGCACATTCGCTCCCTAATGCCTCAAACTCCGGCAAAGATGCCGCAATGCTCACTCTCACTTCTGTTCGGAGCCATGGTGATCCAAAAAAGGGTTAGAGCCCTCTGAAGCGCGCGCTTTAAGGAGTAAGCAGCGACCGATTTAAGGTCATCGACACTGCTGGGTGCGCGAGGCCAACCCTGTGCCCGCCCCTAAGCGTCAACCGAGCCGTTTTTCAGTTATGACGGGATAACACTGCTATTCGGTTTTTCCATGCGCACCCCCCCGCCTGGAATCACCTCGCAGGCCGTAGCCATCAAGCTGCTCAAGATGCCGACGTCAAATCTCGGCCGCGTTACGATCTATGGTGTTAACGGCTGATCGCAAAGTCAAGCGAACAGCCGTCATGCACCACCGTTCTTCACACGAAGTTCAAATCCGACCGAGCCGAGAGCTTAGTTCCATGGTGCGTTTAGCTTGCGCGTAAGCTGTCGAATCTTTTCCCGCATCTGATCCGCGCTCATCCCGAACATCGAGCAACACAAATCAAACTCGATCGGCGCACCTGGATCGCCGGCAAACCAGCTGTCCGCAACTTTGCGCGCCTCACGGCGGCGCTCGGCAACTTCCAGATTGGGCGAGGGCTTGAACGAATCGACGTACTCAACAATCGCGCTGAGCAGCACTCCGCGCAGCAATCCGAATTCCGGAAGATCCTCTGGTTCCGACTTGAGCTGGACGGGCAACATTACCTGCGGCGTAACCAGCTTGGACAAGGCTTCCACCGCCCGCATCATTGCGTTGGAGTCCCACCGCGCGGCGTTCTTGCGCGGCCGGCCCCTCCGACCGCTCACACCTGATTTGTTTCGGCGCTTACCCCGCACCCCTGGCTTGATTTCACGCTCCTCCAACGTCCCCACCTCCACGGCCATCGGCCACTCACTCACTATGCTTTCTTCCATTCGAATGCTCCTTGCGCCGGGCCCGGCTTGGTTGTTCGCACCCTTGGGATCAGCCCGGGTGCCGACCAATGCTCGGCCATTTGTGCGCATTGCGCTCCGCCACTTAGCTCCTCGACCCGCCGCGTGATTCGCCCTTCCAGCAACGCCCCAAACAGACGAAAGAAATGGGCCCGCGTAGCCTCGACGTTGGGATTGGTGCACACTTCGCTCCAGTCCATCGCGTCAACCGCGCGCGCCAGCGTTGAATTGCTGAACTTGGGCTCACGGTAGGAGCCGTGCCTCCGGATAGCCGCAGCCACCTCGGCCCACGCCTCTTCCGGGCTCATCGCTGCTTCGCCGCCATCCAGGGCCAGGCGCGCTGCCTGATGACAAATCGATCCTACCGGCGGCGCGAACTCCCTCGCCGTGCGGATAATCTGCAGCACCGCCTGCTCGGCCAACCCCGCCTGCAACGGGCGCAACAGCCGTTCGTACAATTGCATAGTTGCTTCGCTGGGTTTCCAGGCCGGGTAGGCCGCAACCAGCAGAGTTGTGATTCGCTTGCTCTCGACTTCGGTCATGAAGCGCTCCCTGATCGTTCACGTTCGCTCGCCTCGCGCAGGCGCCGTAGCGCCACGTCCATCGCGCTTTGACCGGGTGATGCGCGTGCCCTTGCGGCCGTGCCGCCGGTACCAAAGCGCAACGCATTGCGGCAGCGGCCCCGCCAGGCCGCGCGCCAGTCAGCGTAACGGCGGTCATGCGCCGCGCAGTCGTCGCGCCACGCCTCAAATTCGGTCTCCGGGTCGATTCCCAGCCGTCGGGCGAACTGGCCCATCTCCTCATCCAGCGCAAACCCGGCTGGCCATTTGACCTCCGGCCGCTTACCTCGATGTCGATATTCCCCTTCGGGCTGAGCTTTCTCGATCTCGTTTGCCTCACCCGTTACCCTCGAGCATGGGAGATCAGATTCAGAGACAGAGACAGAGGATGTATCGATCGGCGGGCAGGACGTCTCCTCTGTGCTAGCCGGATGCTCCGGGACAAGAAATCCTGACGCCAGCAGGGCGGGGAAATCGATCGGCTCGGACGCGCACAATTCGTGCGCCAGCCATTCGGGGTCGTCAGGGATACGGTTGTCCAGCCGCGCCGCAAGCGCGAACAGGCCAATGAGATGGGCCTTTACGACATCGGGCAGACGGAAGAAAGCACGGTCTCGCCACAACGCTCCATAGAGGCGGATCCAGGGTGGATTACGATCTTTGTAGTGCTGAAAGCGTTCGAAATTGCGGATGCGGAAAAAGTTAGCCATCTACCTCATCACCCACAGCAGCCCCAACGTCCGCCCCTTCCCATGAGAGCAACGCTCCCGGGCAAACCATCCCGCGAACCCGCCCAGAGCCCGTTTGTGTTGAAAAATTCGGCGACAATGCGGAGAGCGCGTAGTTAACCAAACGGGAGAGAGCCGGCTCGGCAGCAACCTTCCACGCATCTCCGCAATTCAGTGATTTACGATGATTCCCGCAGGCGGCTTTGCCCAGCCTCGGGCAAATAGGAGCTTCGTCTCCGGCAATTCTGCAGCCGGCCGCGCAAGCTCCCACTTCTGCCACAATAGTGCCACAAAGCCGAACTCGCCAACCGGCCCAAGACCCGGTCCGCGTAGGCCAAAAAACCGCATTTCCGTCAATGTTTAAGGCAAAACCAGACCTTGGAGCGGGCGACGGGGGTTGAACCCGTGACGTCCAGCTTGGGAAGCTGGCATTCTACCGCTGAATTACGCCCGCTCTGGGTTTGGAGTCTAGGGAGACCGCTCTTTAGTGTCAAATCTTGGGATTTCTAGGGCCTTGGATTGTTGACCTTGGCATCGATTTTTGGCTTGCGTGTTTTTATGGCGGACCTGTCTGGACGCAAAGGGCCGATCGCGCTGCTTAGCGATTTTGGCTATCGGGACCATTATGCCGGGGTGATGCGTGGCGTTATTGCCTCTATCGCGCCTGGAATCCCGATCATCGATATCACCCACGGTATTGGGCCCCAGAATGTGGCGGCGGGAGCACTTGCATTGCGCGAAAGCTGGCGGTTCTTTCCCGCTACTACCGTCTTTGTCGCCGTTGTGGATCCAGGGGTGGGTACGCGACGGCGGGCGATCGCGGTGGAGACCCACCATGGAGCGCGTCTGGTGGGACCGGACAACGGTCTACTTTGGATGGCCGTCGAGCAGGCCGGATTGAAACGCGCCGTGGAATTGCGAACGAAACGGTATTTCCTTGCACATCAAAGTTCAACCTTTCACGGCCGTGACGTATTTGCCCCGGCCGCCGCCCACCTATGCAATGGAGTCAGCCTGACGCGGCTGGGACCTCTAATTAATGACATCGAGCGAATTGACCTACCCGAGCCAGCGGTGCATCACGACGAGCTGGTTGGCTCGGTGATCTACGCGGACACCTATGGCAACCTGGTGACCAATCTGACGCGCAACGCGATCGAGAATTTGCAAGCTTGCTTTCCAACCAGAACGCTTTTGGTTAGGATCAGAAACAGCGTCCCTTTCGTTGTCTCCCAAACCTACGGGGACGTGCCGAAGAATGCCCCACTTGCACTGTTCGGAAGTTTTGAAATGCTGGAAATAGCGGTTCGCGAGGGCGATGCGGCCCGAACTTTCGACGCAGGGCCAGGTGCAGAAATTAGAGTGTGCGCGCAGCCATGACCGAAGAAACCTCTCCAGTCCTAACTGAAATCCCCCGATATATTCCGCCGCCACCGAGCTATCAGCCGGAGGTGACGCTTGCTCCCCCGCGCAGACCCACCGCCAACATCGTGTTGTTTGCGCTGACATTGCTGACCACGACCATGGCGGGCGCGTACATGGCGGGCGTTGACCATCCGCTGCTGAGGCCCGCGGGTCTGCTCCAGGGATTGACGTTCTCGGTGCCGCTGATGGCGATTTTGTTGCTGCACGAACTGGGCCATTACATCACGGCGCGCCGAAATAATGTCAGCGTAACCCTGCCCTATTTTATTCCCGCGCCACTGCCTTCGGTCTTCATCATCGGGACCTTTGGCGCCTTCATCAGGATGAAGTCCGCACCGCGCTCGCGACGGATCATGTTCGACGTCGGCGCAGCCGGACCGTG
>Ga0126373_10002326_pt1 | contig 13993 bp, 13 predicted proteins | sample PanSoiMetPlot_11_FD_92545 | JGI IMG/M metagenome (GOLD analysis project Ga0126373, IMG submission 92545) | Tropical forest soil microbial communities from Panama - MetaG Plot_11 | ecosystem: Environmental > Terrestrial > Soil > Tropical forest > Bulk soil | place: Panama | collected 2016-02-17 | reverse complement strand
GTCAGTAGCCAGACGCTGACGAACATCACCGCGCTCGACGATGCGGTCAAGCTTCCGATCCTGCGGCCCTTGATCGGCCTGGACAAGACCGAGATCATCAGCGAGGCCCGCCGGATCGAGACGCTGGCGATATCTGAGCTGCCGGATCAAGATTGCTGCTCCCTGCTCACGCCCCGGCAGGTAGAGACGCGGGCCCGGATCGAAGACTTGCGCCGGATTGAAGCCCGGCTGGAAGCTGACGACCTGGCTGAGGAACTGGCGGCCGCTGCTCAGGAGCACGTGCCTGGCACTACCTGAATGTCAGTGCGTATCCGGGTGCGCTCTGGCGTCGAGGCGATGGAGCGTGCGCACCCACACGGCGGCGTCACCGCCGAGCTTGGTCAAGATGCCGCCGGTGGCCCAGAGCGTGTGGCTCCACGGTGCGTAGGCGACATCGCCCACGCCGCTGCCGAGACTAGAGGCAATTCCTGACCAGGTCAGGTGGCCCTGGGATGTAACATCCACGATCAGGCCCTCGGCCAGGAGCCCCGCCGCGGTTGCCGTCCCTATCACCTGGCCTGGTCCAGCTGCGGCGAGCTGGCCTGCCCACGCATCGATGGCCGTGTTGAACCTCGTCCAGCGGGTGCCGTTCCAGTGCGCCAGCACCAGCTTGCCGGTGCCGAGATGACTGGCCGCATCGCCGATCAGCCAGACGTTGGTAGCGGACTCGGCCAGGATGTCGTGCCAGCGGACGCCAACAAGTGCACGCCCGGTGTCGATGCGCCGCCAGCCGAGCTCGCCGTAGTGCAGGATCGCGTCGCTGCGCGGGCCCGCCGCGATTCCCCAGATGTCGTGCGGCGAGACGGCGCTGGCGCGGAATAGGTCAGCCGCCATGCCCGTCACCGCAGACCACGACCGGCCGTTGAAGTGCCAGGTGCCGATGCGGCGAACTCCGGCGACCGAGGTCCCGCAGACCCATACATCGCGCGGGCCCAGGGCGGTCACGCCGCTGAGCACACCGCCGTGGCGCCACCGTCTGGCAACCTGCCAGCTCTTCCCGTCGTAGTGCAGGATGTAACGCCCGTAACCGCTGACGGCCCAGATGTCGCTCGGCGATGTAGCACTGGCGTCGCTGAGGAAGTTCCCTAGTCCGGCCGGCATCCGCGGTGCCCCCCAGGAATGGCCATTCCAGACCTCGGCAACGGGTGAGCTCTGCCCGCCAGGGTTCGTACCGCCGAATGCCCAGATTCTGCGCCCGGCGGTCACGACGGCTGAGTATCCCGAGGCATTCCCCGGCGCGCCGTAGTGGCGCTGTGTCGCCACCCGCCAGGCATGCGTCGAGATAGTGGTGCGGACCGACGCCCGGGTTGCAGCGTGGCCGATCACGTTCGGCCCGGCGGTCGGGTTCGGGCCCAGTGCGAGGGCAGGCAGCACCGCCACGGCGACCGCACTAATCGAGCGGACCCTGGGCATCACTGCCTCCGGGCAGGGGGCCGTGGGGAGGCTTACCCCGCAGATACGCAACGTTAAGGTCAAGGCTCGCACAAGATACCGGGTAACGCCCACTCCTGGAGCTTGGTTCGCAGGATGATGCCGCGGCCTCGACCCCCATGGACCACGCCGTGGCTAGCGGAGATGGAAGGCAGTCGGCTGCACGGATATGACAGGCTGTCGCTGAGGTGATGCAGGTGCGGATAGGGGTGCAGATTCCTGACTTCCAGAGCGCAGGCGGTCCGGAGCGGCTCGGCCAGCGACTCGCCGAGGTCGCGCGGACCGCAGATGACGCGGGGTTCGCGCAGATTGCGGTGATGGATCACTTTTTTCAGATAGGCGTAATCGGTCCGCCGGAACAGGACATGCTCGAGGCGTATACGACGCTCGGTTATCTGGCCGGCTGCACGTCACGCGCTCAGCTCCTGACTCTGGTTACTGGCGTGGTCTACCGGCATCCAGGACTCCTCGCCAAGATCATCAGCACCCTGGATGTGCTCTCTGGCGGGCGTGCCTGGCTCGGCATCGGAGCCGCCTGGAACCATGAGGAAGCTAGCGGGCTCGGCATCCCGTTCCCGCCGGTCGCCGAGCGGTTCGAGCGGCTCGAGGAAACCTTGCAGATCTGCCTCCAGATGTGGCGCGGGGACGAGTCGCCATTTCATGGGGCGCACTACCAGCTAGAACGCCCGCTCAACAGGCCGCAGCCGATCTCGCAGCCACATCCGCCGATCATGATCGGCGGCTCTGGCGAGCGGAAGACTCTCCGGCTGGTGGCTCGCTACGCCCAGGCTTGCAACCTTTTTGCCAGCCCTGACCTCGCGCGGAAACTGGACGTGCTACGCGGGCACTGCGAGGCCGAGGGCCGGGATTACGAGGACATCGAGAAGACCGTCTACTTCAGGTTCGACGTGGGTGAGCGCGGCGAGAACACGGGCCCCGTCAACGACCAGCTGGCTGGCCTCGCTCGGCTTGGCTTCGGAACCGCCATCGGCTCGGTGGCGAACGTCTGGTCGCTTACTCCGCTCGAGATCATCGGCGACAAGGTCATTCCGGCCGTGGCCGAGCTCTGATCCAGGACACCGAAGAGGGGCCGCGTTAGTGCGCCACAGCTGGCACCGGGGCCGGGGCTAGCTCCTTGCCGAGCAGCCGCGGCAGCATCCGGACCGCGGTCGCGAGCTCGCTGATGTCATCCCCCGTCAGCGCCTGGTCTCCGTCGCACATCGCGGCAGCAGGCTGCGGGTGCACGTCGACGATGATCCCGTCCGCACCGACAGCGATAGCGGCCCGGCTGAGCGGCAGCACGAGGTCCCGGCGGCCGCCCGAGTGCGACGGGTCAATGATCACTGGCAGGTGTGAGAGCCGCTGGGCGACCGGTACTGCGCTGATATCCAGGGTGTTCCTAGTGGCGGTCTCGAAGGTCCTGATGCCCCGCTCACATAGGACGATGTCGAGGTTGCCTCGCTGGGCGATGTACTCCGCGGCCATTAGCCATTCCTCAATGGTGGCGTTCATGCCGCGCTTCAGCAGGACTGGCTTATTCGCCGAGCCGACCGCCTGGAGCAACGTGAAATTCTGCATGCTGCGAGTCCCGACCTGCAGCATGTCCGCGTAACCGGAAACCAGGTCGACGCTAGCCGGGTCGATCACCTCGGTCACCACGGGGAGCCCGGTCTCAGCCCGGACGTCGGCCAGGATCCGCAATCCCGCCTCGCCGAGTCCCTGGAAGGCGTAGGGCGAGGTGCGGGGCTTGAAAGCGCCGCCACGCAGCAGCGACGCGCCAGCCGCCTGGGCCATCCGCGCTGAGGTCAGCGTCTGCTCAGGCGTCTCAACCGTGCACGGACCGGCGATGACCGTCAAGGTATCTGGCCCGATGGGCACTCCGCCGACGTGGATGACCGACCGGCTCGGATGATGCTCCCTGCTGACCAGCTTGTAGGGCACCGAAATGCGCATGACGTCGCTGACGCCGCCGTAGCTCCGCAGATTCAGTGCGCCGAACTGCTCGACATCGCCGACCAGGCCGATGATCGTGCGGGACACGCCGCGGCTGACGAAGGCTTCGCCCCCGGCTGCCTGCACGAGCTCTACCACTGCATCGATGTCAGCCTGCGTGGCCTCCGGGGCCATGACCACAACCACATCGTCCTCCTCGTCTCCATAATGACGAAAAGCCCCGGACCGTTCCGGTCCGGGGCTCTGGTTAGAGTCGCTCGCGTCAGCGCACAGTCTGGCGGGCGACCGTCCCAGGACCGGGCCGGTAGCCGTAACCAAACCAATACTCGCTACGCATGCGCCGTAGCTTAGCGCACTCGGGACTATGCGGTCTCCGCCGTGGGCCAGGCTCCGCCAGATTCGAAGGGGTGGCAAGATAGCTGCACCTGCGAGGACAAGGGTCGACTTCGTGGCTAGGTGCTGCGCGAGTGTGGGAAGGGGCAGGTCAGCCTGAAATGACGCAGCCTGATACAGGCGAGCGCGATAGCAGCGAACGAGTGCAGGACTCGGCCGCCGCGTGGGAGACCAGCCAGCCCATCGCCACCCGGATGGATCCGGACTGCGGCAACGGGCGCCCAGCCGACGGCGCAACGGGTTCCGGGGGACAGGTGGTAGCTGAGGCGGTGGGCGAAGTTACGGCCGGCGGGCAGAGTGCGGCCAGTTCGCAGGCATCGGCGAGTGACCAGGGACCTGGTATCCGGGCCAGTGCGCTCCCGCCGGGTCAGTACATCCCGAGGACGTTGCCGATCCTGCACTACGGGCCAGTCCCTGCCTTCCATCCTGAGACCTGGGACCTGCGGATCTTCGGCGCCACCGCATCCGGCGACGAGGCGCAGCTCGGCTGGGATGACTTCAGTGCACTGCCGGTTAGCGAGATCAGCGCTGACTTCCACTGCGTGACCAAGTTCACCGTGCCTGATCTTTGCTGGTCAGGCGTCATGGCCGCGGACATACTCCGCAGGTTCCCGCCCGCTCCGGCCGTAACGCACGTCATGATCTGGGCTGACTTCGGCTACAGCGCGAATATCAGGATCTCGGACTTCGCCGCGGATGAGACTGTGCTGGCCACGCACAGAAACGGCGAGCCGCTGACCCCAGAGCACGGCTACCCGCTGCGGCTCGTCGTGCCCAGTTTGTATGCATGGAAGAGCGTGAAGTGGGTGCGGGCCATCGAGTACATGACCGTGGACAGGCGCGGATTCTGGGAAGAGCGGGGATATCACAACACCGCCGACCCCTGGCGCGAGCAGCGGTACTCCTACCAGGAACTGGAGGGCGAAGGCCCGCCGCTCTAGGTCAGCCAGCGTGCCCGGTAGGACTAACCGCCGGAGAGCAATCCGACGTTAATCGTGATCGTAGAGCCCTGCGGCGCCTGCCCGGTTGGTGAATAGCTTTGCACCGTCCCGTTCGAACCACCGCCGATGAGACCGTCGTTCTCCTGGACCTGGAAGCCGGCCGCTTCGAGCGCCTTCGTGGCATCCTTCGCCGTCATGCCCTGGACATTGGGTACTTGCACCATCGGAGGCCCGCTGGAAACCCAGACCTGCACGACCTCACCCGAGCTGATCGGTGAGCCGGGCTCTGGAGATTGCTTAACGATCGTGTTGGCAGGCTCGGTGCTGTTGGTGACCGGGATCTCCTGCAGCGTGACGCCCACCGATTGCGCTGCGCCTTGCGCGGAGTTGAAATCCATGCCGACGAAGGGCGGCAGCGGTGGCCCGGCGCTCACCACGATCCCGACGGGCTTGAACTTGGGCCAAGCGGTTGACGCGACCGGCGTGGTGGCGATGACGACGCCCGCCGGAACGGTCGAGGACGTCTCTGACGTAGGCGTGCCGGCGATAAGGCCGGCCGCCTTCAGTGCCTGCTGGGCGGCCGCGAGCGGCTGACCGGTGACGTTCGGGACCGTGACCAGGACCGGGCCAAGCGACGGGACGAGCGTGATGTGCTGACCATGCCTGACGCCGGTGCCGGCACCGGGATAAGTGGTAATGACCTGACCGGCCGGCACAGTGTTGTCATGCCGTGCGGGAGCGACCTTCACGATCAGGCCCGCGTTGGTCAGATCGGCTCGCGCGGTGCTGACCGTCATGCCGGTGACTCTTGGTAGTCCGAAGTACTGGCCAGCGACCAGCCACCAGGTGGCGGCGCCTACGACGATTACGGCCAGGATTACCAGGACGCGCCGGCTGAAAAGCCACCGCTGCAGGAAGGGCTCGTGGTAGCCGCCGTAGTGTCGCTGCCACGAGGGGTGTCCGCCGCGGTCAGCGTAGTCCGGCTCGATGTCGACCGCGGGAACGATGATCGTGTGGTTCGGCGCGCCAGTGGGGTTGGCCGATGAATGGTCCGACCGCTCGTACCCGTCCACTGTGGCCGTATTCCCTGGCCGGGCGTGACTGGGGAGCCGGCCGGTCGAGGCCGCGCTGAAGGTGGTGCCGTTCCCATCAGCTGCGGCCTGGAACGGATCATGATCGGAGGGAACGGGCGGTGCCGCGTGCGCACCTCGGCGCACCTGGGGAATCGGCAGCCCGCGCCGAACCTGAGAAATCGCTTGCAGGAGGTGGCCTGCATCCGGTGGCCGGAGCTCAGGGTCGCGAGTTGTGCTGAGCGCTACCAGCGCATCGAGCGCCGCAGGCAGCACGGGAACAAGACTCGATGGCGGGGGGACTACGGCGTTCACGTGCTTGTAGGCGACTGCGAGCGGTGTATCGCCTGTATGCGGCTGAGAGCCGGTCAGCATCTCGAACAGCATCACGCCGGCGGCGTAGACGTCGCTGCGCTGATCGGAGGTGCCAGCGGCGACTTGCTCAGGCGCCAGGTACGCGGCGGTGCCAATGAGCAGGCCGCTCTTGGTGTTCCGCATCCCGTCCGCGGCCCTGGCCAGGCCGAAGTCCGCGACCTTGATGGTGCTGCCGGTGCCGAGCAAGACGTTCTCCGGCTTGACGTCGCGATGGATGATGTCGGCGTCGTGCGCGGCAGCAAGCCCGGTGAGGACGCCCTCGATGATGTCCAGAGCCTCGCGCGGGCTGAGGCGTCCGCGCGCGTTGAGCAGCTCGCGCAGAGTCGGCCCGGGCACGTACTCCATCGCGATGTAGTTGATGTCGCCGGTCGAACCCTGGTCGAAGACGGCGACCACGTTCGGGCTGGATAGCCGGGCGACAGCGCGAGCCTCACCGATGAAGCGATCAGTGAATTCCTCATCGCGGGCCAGCTCAGGGTGGGCGATCTTGAGCGCGACGACACGGTCCAGGCGAACGTCGCGGCCCACGTACACGGTTGCCATACCGCCACGGGCTAGCTGTGACTCGACCAGGTACCGGCCGTCCAGTAGCTGCCCTATAGGCGCTGACAACGTCGCATCCATCGGGAGAAGTCTAGAGTGCGAAATAGCATCCTCGCCCGCCAAAAGCTCGGCCAGGGTCAGCCAGGCGGGCTGACAGCGCTGTCAGCTTGGCCGATGGGTTAGGCGACGGGCGGGGAAGAGGCGAGTGCGTGCCGTCGGCGGGGGACTCGTCCAGCCCGGAACGCGAGCCGACCCCCGGTCACAGCGAGCCGCATGGCTTCGGCCATGAGTTCCGGCTCGCGGGCCCTGGTAACCGAGGTTGCCAGCAGCACGGCGGCGCAGCCGAGCTCCATGGCGATTGCCGCGTCGCTGGCGGTTCCGATCCCCGCGTCGAGCACAACCGGCACGCTGGCGGACTCGACGATCAGCTCGATGTTGTGCGTGTTCCTGATGCCCAGGCCCGAGCCGATGGGCGAGCCGAGTGGCATAACGGCGGCGCAGCCCGCTTGCTCGAGCCTGCGAGCCAGGACCGGGTCGTCGTTGGTGTAGGGGAGTACCACGAAGTCGTCAGCGATGAGCTGCTCGGCCGCGGTGAGCAGCTCTACCGGGTCTGGCAGCAGCGTTCGCTCATCGGCGATCACCTCGAGCTTGACCCAGTTGGTGCCGAGCGCCTCGCGCGCAAGCTTGGCGACCTTGACCGCCTCGGCCGCGGTGTAACAGCCAGCCGTGTTCGGCAGCACCCGGATGCCGCGGGACGCCAGCAGGTCAAGCACGGATCCGCCGGCAGCGGGATCCAGTCGGCGCACGGCAACCGTGGTCAGCTCGGTACCCGAGGCGACCAGCGCGCGGTCCAGCACCTCCAGGCTGGGTGCGCCGCCCGTGCCCATGATGAGCCGCGAGCTGAAAGACTCGCCCGCGATGAGGAACGGATCGTCCATTCTCAGCCTCCTTGCACAGCCGTGACGACTTCGACTTGATCGCCGTCAGCGAGCTGCGTCGTAGCCCAGGCAGCGCGCCTGACCACGTCGCCATTCACGGCTGCCGCCACGCCGCTGGCGGCCTCGGTGAGCAGGCGCACCGCGTCCGCCAGGGACATCGGGCCAGTTGCCTGGTGTGGCTCACCGTTCACAACTACGGTCATGTTCCAGCCTTCTGCGTGGTCATCGGCCGCCGGGCCGCCGGGAACCTGCCCGCACCGAACGCAGCCCAGAGCGGGTCAGGCCGCCCGGACTGCAGGTACTCCGCGATGGTGTCGGCAGTGACCGGTGCAAGCAGCACGCCCGCGCGGAAGTGGCCGGTGGCGATGACCAGGCCAGGAAGTTCGGCCGGACCGAGCACCGGGGCGTTGTCAGGGGTGCCAGGCCGCAGCCCGGCGACCACGTCCGCGAGCGCTAGCTCGGTGATGCCGGGAACGATGCTCCGCGCATCTCGGAGCAGCTCCCAGACGCCTCCGGCGGTAACGGTGGTATCCGCGCCCATCTCTTCCTGCGTCGCGCCCACCACGAGTTCGCCGCTCTCGCGCGGGACGAGGTACACGCTCGAGCCGTGGACCACGCCTCGGACGGTCCGCTGCAGCAGTCCCGGTGGGAGCCCGGCAGCCGTCGTTACTGGCGTAGAACGCAGCCGGAGTATCTGACCCTTCACTGGCCTGATCGGGACAGTGGCGCCTAGCGGAATTCCTGGAAAGCCTGCCGACCGCCAGCCGGCCGCGAGCACGACCGCTGCTGCGCTCACCTCTGACCCGTCGGCAAGCCCGACGCCGCTCGCGCCTTCCGCTCCGGTGAGGACCTCCGTCACCTGCTGCGGTACATGTCGCATTCCGGCAGCGGTGGCCGCTTGCAGCAACGCGGTCGCCAGCAGCCGCGGGTTGACCGAGCCGTCATCCGCCGCGAGCAGCCCGCCCCGAATGGACGGATCCAGCATCGGCTCGTTCTCGCGGCATTCACGCGCGCTTAGCTGCTTGGTACTGACGCCGAAGGACTCTTGCAGCATCCGCAGCTCATCGAGGACCGCCAGATCGTCTGCGTCGCAGGCGACCTGCAGGGTGCCGGTCTGCCGGAATCCGGTGGGCAGCCCGGTTGCCCGCTCGATCTCGGCCGCGAACGCCGGATAACGGCGAAGCGACTCCTGGCCGAGCGCGAAGATCTCGCGCTCGGCATAGGCCGCCTCGGCAATCGGGGTGAGCATGCCGGCGGCAGCGTGCGTCGCGCCCTGGCCCGGCTGCGGATCGGCGAGCACAACGTGCATGCCGCGCTGCGCGACTCGCCACCCGATGGACAGGCCGATGACGCCACCGCCGATGATGACCACATCGGCGTCTGCACTGGGCCTGGGAATTTTCGGCTCCCTTCGCCGGCATGACCCGGATCAGGTTCATGCGGTCGGCGGCTCCCCAGCCGCCCTCTCAGTCCGGTCAGCACCGGACTCCCGCGCGATAGCACCCAGCGTAGCTCCATTACCCGAGTGCAGCTCGGCGAGCCCGCCCGAGCGGTCGCAGCCACTAGGTCACCGCCGACGCGCACCCGGTGTGCCGATGGCGCGCCTGCCCTGGTGCAGACTGCCTGCATGGGCAACCGGGCACGGGTCGTCGTAGTTGGCGCCGGACTAGCCGGGCTGCGCACCGTCGAGGAGTTGCGCGCCCGTGGGCACGCTGGCCCGATCACCCTGATCGGCGCCGAGTCCAGGCCACCGTACGACCGGCCCCCGCTCACCAAGAAGCTGATGACGGGCGAGCTGGACGACACCTCGCTTCGTGCGGACCTGGACGCACTCGGCACCGACATACGCCTGGCCGAGACGGCCACCGACCTGGCGCCGGGCTCCGTCGTCACCGACGCGGGGGAGTATGACTGGGACGCCCTCGTGCTGGCCACCGGCGCCACTCCGGTTCGGCTTCCTGGATCCGGCCCGCAGCTGGTCATGCGGACACTGGATGACGCGCTTGGCTTGCGGACGCTTCTTGTGCCGGGAACGAGGCTGGCCGTGGTCGGCGCCGGCTGGATAGGCGCAGAGCTTGCAACGTCGGCGAGAACCCGTGGCTGCCACGTCACAGTCCTCGAGGCGGCCGATGCACCGCTGGCCGCTGCGATCGGGTCGGAGGTGGGCGCCGTTACTGCCCCCTGGTACGAAGAGGCTGGCGTCGACCTTCGCATCGGTCAGAAGGTCGAGTCCATCGAGGACAGCGGCATCGCGCTCGCGGGAGGAGAGTGGGTGCCCGCTGATGTCGTCGTCACTGCCGTCGGGGTACGCCCCGCGGTTGCCTGGCTAGCTGGCTCACCGGTCGAGCTCGACAACGGCATAGCCGTCGATGCACAGCTCCGGACGTCGATGGCCGGAGCGTTCGCGGTGGGCGACTGCGCGTCGTTCTGGTCCCTGCGGTTCAGCCGGCGACTCCGGTTCGAACACTGGGACGTCGCGTTGCATGCCCCGGAAGTAGTCGCGGCCAACCTGCTGGGCGAGAGTTGCGAGTACGACCCCGTTCCCTACTTCTGGTCTGAACAGTTCGGCCGGATGGTGCAGTACGTCGGCTGGCACGGCAACGCCGATCAGCTCATCTGGCGCGGCGATCCGGCGGCGGATCGCAAGTGGTCGGCGTGCTGGCTGGACGGCGGGCGTCTGGTCGCGATTCTGACGGTGAGCTTGCCGCGAGATTTGCTGCAAGCGAGGAGGCTCATCGAGGCGTCTGCTCGAGTCGACCCGGTCAAGCTAGCCGATCCGACGGTTGCAGTCCGTGACTGTACGGCTTAGTTTCGTCAATATGAGCTGGGCGGTCGCCGGAAATGCGAGTAATGCCCGGACATGCGAGATGTTTTGCCGACAACTTGATGTGGGAAGCTGCAAACGTGGCACAGATCGACCCCCCGACCGACGCCATAGTCGGTGACTGGCTGAGTGTCCCGGAGGTGGCTGGCCGCCTTGGCCTGCCGGTCAGCCGGGTCAAGCAACTGCTTCGTGACCGCAAGCTGCTTGCGGTCCAGCGTCCGAGCGGCGAGTTCGCCGTACCTGCTGGTCTCCTTGACGGCAATCAGGTGATCCACGGGCTCGGCGGCACGCTGACACTGCTCTTCGACTGCGGATTCACCGAGCGCGACGCGTTGAGCTGGCTGTTCACAGCGGACGAGTCGCTGCCTGGGACTCCAGTCCAGGCGCTCACCGAGCACCGGCGCACCGAGGTGAACAGGCGGGCTCAGGCACTAGCCTTCTGAGCGTGTCTGAGCGGTCTGAGAGTCTGCGCACCCGCCTCGGCGGCGCGCGGCTTTACCTGTGCACGGACGCCAGGGAGCGGCAGGGCGACCTCTCCTGGTTCCTTAACGACGTGCTGAGCAACGGCGTGGACGTCATCCAGCTGCGGCAGAAGGGCCTGGAGGCGGGCCAGGAGCTGCGCTACCTGGAGGCGTTCAGGAAGGCGTGCGAGCGGCACGGCGCGCTGCTCGCGGTCAACGATCGGGCGGATGTCGCCTACGCGGCCGATGCGGACGTGCTGCATCTGGGCCAGGACGATCTTCCGGTTGAGATCGGGCGGTCGATCGTCGGCCCCGATCCGCTGATCGGGCTTTCGTCGCACGCCGAGGCTGAGTCGAAGGCGGCCAGTGTCGAGGCGGCGGCCGACTACTTCTGCGTCGGCCCGGTGTGGCCGACGCCGACCAAGCCAGGCCGGCCGGCACCGGGAATTGACCTGGTGCGTTACGTGGCTGGTCTCGGTTCGGCGCGGCCGTGGTTCGCGATTGGCGGGATCGACGAGCAGAGTCTTGATCGGGTGCTCGCAGCGGGCGCACGCCGGATCGTGGTAGTGCGTGCCATCACCGAGGCCGACCAGCCCGGCGCTGCTGCGGCGCGACTCGCTGCGCGACTGCGCTAGCCCGGCGCGGTCTTAGTCAGCGCGCGAGCTCGTCAGGACCGCCAGCTCGATGAGCGCGGATCGCGCCGCATCGGTAATGGGCGCGCCATCGAGCGCGGCAATCGCCTCTTTGACGCTGGCGCTGATCAGGTTCTCGCACTCCGCGAGTGCACCTGTTTCGGCAATAACTCCGCGGACCTCAGCGGCCCCGCCCGCCGTCAGCTGCCGGTCGCCCAGATGCTGGTCCAGGACGCCGAGCTGGTGAGCGCTCGCGCGTTCTCTCGCCAGGGCGATCAGCACTGTGCGCTTGCCCTCGCTGATGTCGCCTGTCACCGACTTGCCCGTCCTGGCTGGGTCGCCGAACACGCCCAGGATGTCGTCGCGGAGCTGGAATGCCACCCCGAGCGGGAGGCCGTAGTCGGTAAAGGTGGCCGCCACGGCAGCGACGCTATGCGGCGGTTCCCCAGCCAGCGCACCGCCAGCCAGGGCTGCGCCGAGGTGAAGCGGGCGCTCGATGGTGTACTTAGCGGTCTTGTAGGTGACCATGCGCATCGCGCTCTGCACGGTCTCGTTCCCGCTGAACTGGTTGAGCAGATCCAGGTACTGCCCAGCCGCGACCTCGGTTCGCATGGCGTTCAGCATCGGCTGGCCGCGCTGGAGTACATCGGCAGGCAGCCCGCTGGCGTGGTACAGCTCGTCGGTCCACGACAGCAGTGCATCGCCGACAAGAATCCCCGCCCCGGCGCCGAAGGCCTCGGCGGAGCCGGCGAACCCGGCGGCCTCGTGCATGGCGGCGAACTGGCGGTGCACGGCGGGGCGCCCGCGCCGGACGTCGCTGGCATCCATCACATCGTCATGGACGAGGGCGCTGGCCTGCAGGAGTTCGAGCGCGGCAGCCGCCGTGAATATCTCGGGGCAGGTCTGGCCGCCCGCCGCGCGCCAGCCCCAGTAGCAGAAGGCCGGCCTGAACCGCTTTCCGCCGGAGAGCAGTTCGCTGATGACTTCGACCCAGGGCAGCAGATCATCGCCGATCGTGGCCAGCACATCACGCTGGCGGCGCAGGAACCGCTTGAGAGCGGTCGCCACCTCGGCCCGGATGAGGCCAAGATCGGCTGGGTCTGATGTCATGCACGCGAGAGTAGACCCGTCCAGGTACCAGACGGTCCCATCGCGGGGTGTCAGATTTGTGCAGTCTGACCTGGCACCGGCGTGCTTGGGCCCTGGCTCGCCGTCCGGCTGCCCTGCCCTGACGTGCCGCGCAGCGACTCAGCGTGGCGTTACGCTAGTGCGCATGCCAGTCCGGTCTGCTCCTGCGATCAGAGAACTGCTGGCCGATGGCCGCCAGTCGTTCTCGTTTGAGTTCATGCCACCAAAGACGCAGGAGGAGGAAGAGCGGCTCTGGAAGGCTATTCGCCAGCTCGAGCCCTTGCGCCCGACCTTCGTGTCCGTCACGTACGGGGCAGGCGGCTCTACCAGAGATCGCACCGTGCGAGTAACCGGCCGAATCGCCGAGGAAACCACCCTCACCCCGGTCGGCCACCTGACCGCCGTCAATCACTCGGTCGCCGAGCTTCGGCACGTGATCGGCTCGTATGCCGGGGTCGGCGTGCGGAACGTGCTGGCGCTGCGCGGAGACCCGCCAGGAGATCCGGCGGCGGAGTGGCGCCCGCATCCCGAGGGCCTGACCTACGCCGAGGAGCTCGTGCGGCTCGTGCGGGCCTCAGGCGACTTCTGCGTGGGAGTGGCGGCCTTCCCCGAGGGACACATGAGATCGCCGAGCCGGGAGTCGGATGTCGACTTCTTCGTCAGCAAGTGCCGTGCAGGTGCGGACTTCGCGATCACGCAGATGTTCTTCTTTCCTGAGGACTACCTGCGGCTGCGGGACGACGTGTCAGCGAAGGGCTGCCACGTTCCCATCATTCCGGGGATCATGCCGATCATCAGCGTGCCAGGCATCGAGCGAGCCGTGCTGCTATCTGGGTGCAGGTTCCCCGAGGCCCTGGCCGATGACCTGCGGCGCCACGCTGATGACAAGTCTGCGGTGCGGAAGATCGGCGTGGAGTACGCGGCCTGGATGTGCGAGCGGCTATTGGCGGAGGGTGTGCCTGGCCTGCACTTCTACACGCTGAATGGGTCACGGGCGACGAGAGAGATCTATCAGGTTCTCGGCCTCGGCAACCGCGCGTCGGCGGCAGTGTCTGGGCCGGGACAGCAGGCCGCAGCACGCGTCAGCTGACGGCGTCCTCGCGAACGGCCCCTGGCAGCGGCAGCGGCGCGCCCATTACGGCGTACGGCGGCCCGCCGCCCGGAAACAGATAGTTCGTCAGCAGATCGCTGAAGCCGAGGCTCCGGTAGAGGTGCCGGGCCGGGGTTAGGGCGTCCCTGGTCGACAGGAGGGCGGTGCGCTCAGG